>Ga0209100_1000832_pt1 | contig 23722 bp, 37 predicted proteins | sample lystaG_FD_185480 | JGI IMG/M metagenome (GOLD analysis project Ga0209100, IMG submission 185480) | Glacier valley bacterial and archeal communities from Borup Fiord, Nunavut, Canada, to study Microbial Dark Matter (Phase II) -... | ecosystem: Environmental > Aquatic > Freshwater > Ice > Glacier ...
TTTCTTCTAGTTTCTTTTTGAAGTCTATCATAACTTCCCCCTGTTATTTTACTGTTTTTCTATCTAACCATTTATCAATAGTGTATCTATTATTTTATTTTTATATATTGTTTATAACTTGGATAATATGTTTTTGCACCTGTTTGTTTAGCTACATATTCATTTAATAATACTTGTAGTTCATCTATATCACATTGGTCATATGCATCTTCATGTAAATCCTCACAAGCGTTTTCTAGTATGTTGTCTGCATTGAGTGATAAACTCTGTTCCACTGTAACCCACAATCTTTCAGGCATCTCATCTTCTTCATCATGGTCACATTCCCAATCCTCAAGAAAATCTTCTACTGATGCATAATATTCCTCTGTTTCTTCACAATATAGCATGTTTGTTACGTCTTCTTCTTTAACTTCCTCTGCCTTACTCAAGACTTCGTTCCACTTTTCAAGTCTTATTGCTTCTTGTTCTCGTAAATATCCTTCACAATCACACTTGTCTATGTATCCCTTTTTAATTGGTTTACCACAGTATTCACATAACTTCTGAACTCCGTTAAAACAGTTAGGACAGAAATTTAAACTTTCATGATGATATGGAAATCTCTCTTTCTTTGCTCTTTCACTTGTATCTCCATGTAAACCGAACTCATTCTTTACTATTTTTACGCCTAACCCCTTACATGTCGGACAAACTCTCTCATTATCCTGTAAGTCTTTCACTAGTACTTCAGGTAGTATTTCATTTATCACTTTTTTTAAATCTATAAACTCTTGTTTCATCTTATTTGTTCTCCCTTAGTTTTTGATTATGTGATGCTATTAACATTTGTAATATCTTATTATAATCATTAAATCCATAAAGTCCACATGAGAAAAAGTCATGTATTTCTATTATGACTGTCCCTAATTCTTTGCTTACTCCTACATCTAATGTGTATGCATCTAAACCTTTGTATTTCTCTATTATTGTTTCTACATAATTTAAATTAGGTGCTGAACCTAATGAATTTATATAGTTATGTACCCCTAGTAATTTACCTTTTAAAACGAAACATCTCCATTCAGAATCTAAATCTTCCAGTACTTCTGAGAATAAGTAGTTTCCTTCTTTTAATTTCGTTTTATCATCTATTATATCTGTAAACTTCTTTATTCTATCTGCACTTTTACAAAATGTCTCATTTTGTATGACTTCTTTTTCATTGCCATACCATAGCTTTCTTTTACCGTATTTAAATATTTCTTCAGGTATATTAATTGGTTTTATGTCCCTTATACCTAAATATTTATTATAAAATCCCTCTACGAATTCAATACTGCCTACTGGTATGGTTTTTAACCCTTTTACCTCTTTTATGTCATTTATACTTTTTACTATTGTACTTCTATGTACTTCTTCATTCTCGTACCAATTCGTAAAATCTATTGCATTTAATGTTTCTAATACAAAGTCATGTCTTATTCTACCGTCTGCCTGACATATAAATTCATACATTTCCCTTACCTTCTGGGTTAATCAATAATCTTTGTCTTCTTCATCGTTTTTAAAATCTTCCCAGTTTACCTTCCTATCATATTCTCTTTGTTCTTCCATAAAATTCCTACCTAATTGTAACTCAAAGTTTTCTTCTAGTTCTTCTTTATTTATTATCATTACTTCCAGTACAGATGGTGCACTTCCAAATTCTTTTCCGTATGGATGTTGTTGTAAAGGTTTCATAACAAATCTGTCTATTTTCTTTGAACCTATACTATGACCAAAGTCTGTACATATCCAATCACAATCCCCATGTAAAAACATCAATACATTTGAATCTTCTAATATTTTAGTGTTCTTTAGTTTGTATATTTCTTCCCACTTTAACATTTGTTTTCTTCCTTATAATTTTAGTATTTTAATGTATATATTTAGGTAAACCACTCATTGAAAATATCTTACTTAAACTTGCCAACTCTTTCTCTGACCTAATCTTTTCTTTTATGTCATCTACACTCATGTCTTTTAATTCTAACATCTCGTCTAACAGTTCTTGAATTTCTTCCTTTTCTTCCTTTAGCTTCATTACTTCTTTGTTAAGTCTATGTATTTCTTCTGTCTGTCCTTCATAAACTTTTAATCGCCTTTGATACTCTAATTCCTTCTTTTGGAAGTGTTTATCTGCTGCGTCAAACTTCTTTCCCATACTATCCTCCTATATTCTGTTAAAAGAAATATTTCCCTGCTTTATCGCATAATTCTTCATAGTTATCTATTTTCTTTGCTTTTATTATTTGTGACATTTTCTCATGTTGCATCAGTTCTTCCCATATGTCTTCGTAAATGAAATTCCATTCAACGTTTTTGCCACGATAAGATTTAGCTTCTGGATATTTCTCTTTCATTTTATTCTCAAAAGGTGTAAATCCTTTCATGTTACCTATTAAATAAATATATACTCTCTTCAATTCAGCTATACTATTAGTTCTATGACTTACATACTTCTTATCAATTCTTTTAGAGTATTTATTATCCATGTAATTAATAATGTCAGCTTCTTGTTTTAAACTTCTCTTATTCATTAGTATTTCCTTTCTTAACTTTTATTCTTCTTTAGAATCCTCTAATTCACAGAATGAACAGTTATATTCTTCCTTCTGCTCTTCAAGTGATTTTAAATATCTGTATGCCATACCGTTATATTCCTTCCCTTTTAAGAAATGTAAGTTTCTATGTTCTTCTATAGTAAATACTTTTAAATTATCTGGTTTATCCATATACTACTTCTCCTTTATTTGGTTTATCATTTCCTACTTTCTTCTGTTAAATCACATATTCCCCTGTCAACCATTCCATATAGTCCGCAGCTTTCATTTAATAATAGTGTTATAGCTGTCCGTATACCCATTAAATAATAAAGTGTATTGTCTTCTCCAAACGGTAATTTTTCTACTGCTCCTTGTATTGTGTCTTTCATTAACTCGTGACCGTTCTCACTTAATCTTAGCATGTTTCCCATAATTACTCCTTTACCTTTTTCTGTAAATCATTAAATCTTTCTCGTTCTCTGTCCATTTCTTCTTTTGCACCATTTATTAGCTTTGCTATTGCATTGTCTATAAATTTCATCAATCCCAAATCTTCTTCTAATGTTTCTTTTACTGTTCTTTTCATACCCATTAAATAATGTACTGTGTCTATGTGTTCCCCATAAGTCTTTGGATTTCTACATAAGTTTGTTACTGCTTCTTGTAATTTTTCTTTTGCATCTGAATACAATTCTAATTCTAACTCTTTTTCGTCCATTTGTAAAATATACCCCTTATATTTTAATATTTTAATTTAAAATTTTAAAACTTTTCTTTTGAATATTATACACAATAGTTTACTGTTATTGTACACTTATTTAAATATTAAATCACTATAGTTACTAGTATGTACTTTTAAATACTGTTTTAAATTAGTTAATTTAAATCAATTCCTAAGTCATTTAACCTTTTTTCTATTTCCCCATCTAATTTCTCTTCTTTTTTAGATATTTTTAGTCTATATATCCAATTTCCCAAGTTAAAATTTTTATATATACATTTAAAATGTACATAGTTACTTCCTGTTTCATCAATATATTCTTTTAATATATTGATTCTATCTTCAAGTATTTTATCTTTAGTACTCCATATAAACCCTAATTTATTCAATAAATCTACTCTATCATTTCCAAGTCTACCCATGTTTTTTTCTGTTCTCATTGTACGTATCCAGTTACCTAAACTTACTCCTTTATATACATATCCCTGAGGTACGTTACAATTACCAAATTCTTCTTTATATTGTTTTAAGCATTCTACATTATCTTCGAATATTTTACTCAAGTAGTTCCACACTACCCCAAGCTTATTTAATTTTTCCTCTTTGTTTTTTTCTAATTTACCCGAATTTCTTCTCTCTTTTTGTTTTGATAGCCAGTACCCTAATTTTATCCCCCTGTACTTTTCATCTATTTTTACGATACAGTGACCTTTTTCCTTTACATATTCACACAATAAATTGTATCTTTCATTGAATTTAACATCTTTTTCTTTTTCCCATATAAACCCAATCTTATTTAATCTTTCTTCTCTTTCTTTTGTCATATCTCCGAGTCTTTTTGTACGTCTTAATGTCATTACCCATCTACCTAATTTTATTTCATTAACTACATATGCATGATTTACGTCACAATCTCCGTTTTCTTCCTCATACTTTACTAATTCTTCAAAATTTGTTTCAAAATTGTCTGTTAATATATCCCATATAAATCCTATACTGTTTAATTTATCTATTTTTTCCTTACTTAAAATTCCTTTCTTGTTATTCTTACGCATGTCGGTTGTCCAACTTCCTAATTTTACACCTTTGTATATACTTTTTGAAGGTATATTACAATCCCCATTAATTTCCATATAATCACAAAGTAATTCAAAATTTTCATAGAATTTATCTCTTGAAGGTTTCCACACAAACCCTATTTCATCTAATTTTTTTATCTCCTGCTCACTTAATTTACCTAACTTTCTCTTTTTTCTAGTGTCTTGTGACCACATACCTAGATTTACACCTTTATATTTGTGTCCTTGAAATACATGACAAGTCCCGTATTCATTTTTATGTTCTTTTAATAAATCTATATAATAGTCGAAATCATTATAGAATTCCCATATTACCCCCATTTTTGATAATTTATTCTCTAACTCAACATTAAGTGTGCCTTTTCTTTTACATGCTCTCATGTACCATAACCATATACCTAACTTTTCCCCTTTATATCTATCCTCTTTTGGTATATTACAATTACCTTTTTCTTCTTTATATTCACAAAGTAAGTTGAACATATATTCAAATTTATTTATTAACTTATATTCCAACTTATTAAATGTTTCCAAAACGTCTACAGTTTCATCTTTTATAAAGAAGTCTAGTTCAATTTCTTTTAAATCTGTTCTTCCGCTATCTCGTAAACTTTCGTACGTTTCTTCCATCTCTTGTTTAAAGTTTCCGCAATATAAATTATCTACGTTTGCTACTAAATCTAATATTAAAGGATTCTTTTTACTTCCTGCATCTATAGCACGTCCTATTTGTTGATAAAATATAATAGGAGATGTTGTAGGTCTAAGTAACATAACTCCATCTACATCTTTTAAGTGTAAACCTTCATTAAACATGTTTATCGTAAATAGTAGTTTTATTCCCTCATTACTGTCGGTTTTAAATTCTTCTATTTCATTATTGTTTGCTTCGTCTCCATTATGAGAATATACCACGTAACTAACTGTCTTTTTATTTATTATTTTGAACCAATCTTCAACTACTTCTATCATTTCTTTTTGGTGAGCGTTATCTTTACAGAATACTATCATTTTACCATTATCAAAGTTTATATATTTTTTTAATATTGCAGGTATTCCGAAACTTTTATCTAAATTATTTCTTGCCTTATTTAACTCTTTTCTATATTCTTCTTTTTCTTCTTCTGTATTTTTACTTTTTTCTATTTTATCTAACATCTTATTCATTTCTTCACCCAATGTATATAATGCTGTTACATACATAGGCATAGGTAAAATACCTCTCACTATTGCTTCTGACAATCTTATTATATTTGCCACATTACCTTCGAATAATTCGTCGCTCATGTCTCTTTCATTATCTAGAAATCTAATAGGTGTTGCTGTTGTTCCCAATACTTTTGAATTTACATTGTTCTGTAGAAGTCTATTTACACCTAACCCCCACTTTTCTGCCCCACATCTGTGAAATTCATCTAATACTATTATATCCTTTTTAAGTTCTTTTTCATAATTCATCAATGTTGGGTAATTCATAAATTGTACATTACTTAATTCTTTACCTAATATCTTTGACATTTGTTCATTTATTAAATCTGAAGGTGATAATATTAATATTTCTTTCTTTTTATTATCTTCTACTACTTTTGCTATTATGTATGATTTACCTGTTCCTGTAGGTTGTATAACTGCTGTTTTATTACTTGTTTCCCAAGCTTTTTTAACTTTATCATAAGTTTCCTTGTTATGTTCCATTAGTTCTACTTTTCTCATTAGTATGCTCCCCTAAATAATTTATCCTTCGTGTAAATCTTCATTTAATATATTATAACATAATTCAACAATTTTGTCAATAAAAATTTTAACTTTTTACTAACTTTTTTTAATAATAAAAAATAGATACATATTTGTAATGTATCTATTTTACTCTTAAATTATTTTTATTTTTGATATACTTCGCATGTTCCTTCTATTTTACATATATGTTCAACATATTCAAATTTTAATACTATATAAAAATAAAATTTATAACTTATATACTTTATTTCTTCTAGTTTATTTAGTAACTTTTTCTATTCTTCTTACAATTAAATTAGCTATATCTTTAATATCAGCTTGTACTTTTACTGCACCTATTTCGTAAGCTACTTTTGGCATTCCATAAACTACTGAACTCTCTTCGTTCTGACCTATTGTATAAGCCCCTGCTTTTTTCATCTTTAGTAATCCTTCGGCACCGTCTTTATCCATTCCAGTTAGTATTATTCCCATTGCTTTATTTCCAGCTACCTATGCTACTGAGTTAAATAATACATCCACTGAATGCATGTGTCCTCCAACTTTATCTCCATCTCTACATGTTACATAGTATCCTTTATCATCTTTCCAAAGTTTCATCTGTTTATCTCCAGGTGCTATTAGTGCTACTCCTCTTTTTACAATTTCACCGTTTTGTGCTTCTCTTACTTCTATTTTACACACTTTATTAAGTGTATCTGCATGCATCTTTGTAAATCCTGCCGGCATATGTTGTACTATCGCTATTCCAGCTATATCTTCAGGTAACTCTCTCAATACTTTAGACAAAGCTTCTGTTTCACCTGTTGATGCCCCTATTGCTATTATATCTATATTTTCTTTCGTAACAGTTACCCCCTATTCCTTTTTATATATAGCTGGTTTTATGTATTTATATTCTGTTTTATCTCTCTGTACTGATTCTGAATGCCCTATCATAAGATATCCACCTTTTTTATTTGCTTCATAAAATTTATTTAAAGTCATCTCTTTAGTTGTAGTATTAAAATAAATCATCACGTTTCTACAAAATATAACATCATATTTATTTTTATTAGGTAATGGCTCTATTAAATTTAGATTTCCAAATGTTACATATTTTCTCATATCGTCATTTACTCTAAATTTACCTCCGTCTACCTTTGTAAAATATTTACTTTTATAATTAACAGGAAGATGCTTTAATACATCTTCCATATAAATACCTTCTCTAGCTTGTTTCAATACCTGTTCTGATATATCAGTTGCCTTTATGTTTATCTTCCAATTAATTTTTCTGTACCCAAAGTATTCATCTAACACCATAGCTATTGTGTATGGTTCTTCTCCGGAGGAACATCCTGCACTCCATATGTTAAGAGTTTTGGTTTGACTAGTTTTCTCTATTTCTTTCAGTAAAGTGTCTCGTAAATATTCAAAATGTTGCTCTTCTCTATAGAAATAAGTATAGTTAGTTGTCAACCTGTTTACCATCTCAATAATCTCTTCTTTATGATTATTTTTTATGCTTTTCAGATATTCACTAAAACTAACCATTCCCTTCCGTTCTATCATGTTAGACATTCGTCCTTCTATCAACTGTCTCTTTTTAGAAAGGTCTATTCCATAGTATTTATGCATATAATTTACGAATTCTATAAACTCAGTTTCTGTTAATTCTATCATGTATTCTCTCCGTAAACTTTTATTTATAAACTTTCTATTAAACTTTCTATGTCTAGCACTACGTTTATATTACCATCACCTAATACTGAGCAACCTGCTATCCCTGACTCTTTTAATTTATATTTATTATATAATGCAGGTACAGGTTTAACTACTGCCTGCTGTTCACCTACTATATCATCTACGAATAAACATACTTCATTATCTCCATATTCTACTAATACTAATATTCCATCTCGAATACTTTTAGCCTTAGGGGTAATTCCAAATTTCTCATGTATTTTAATTATAGGATAGAATTTACCTCTCATGTAAATCATTTCTTTACCTTCTATAATACTTATTGTTTTGTTATTATCAGCTATAAATGATTGTTTAATGTTTTTAATAGGTATTATAAAATCTGTATCTCCTACTGTCACCTGTAAGCCCGCTACTATTGTTAATGTTAAAGGAATCTTAAATGTTATTTTAGTTCCTACACCATCTTTACTATCTAGTACTACATTTCCTCCGACTTTCTCAACGTTATATTTAACAACATCCATACCAACCCCTCTACCTGAGAATTCAGTAACACTATCATTTGTTGAAAAACCCGGAAGCATTACTAATTGGTATATTTCTTTTCTTGAGTACTCACCTTCTGGTTTATTTATTAAACCTCTCTTTTTAGCTTTTGCTAATATTGTTTTAGTATCAAAACCTTGTCCATCATCTTCTACTATTATTTGAATCTCTCCGCCAGTATTAAATGCGGATAATGTAATTGTACCTTTAGTAGATTTTCTTCTATTTAATCTATCTTCTTTAGTTTCTATTCCGTGGTCCATTGAGTTTCTTACTAAGTGCATAATAGGGTCTTGAATTACATCAACTATTGTTTTATCTACTTCAACATCTTCCCCCACTAATATTAGTCCTACGTCTTTATTAAGCTCTTTACTCATGTCTCTTATGATTCTCTTCATTTTTTGGAATACTCCAGAAACTGGCACTAATCGTAAACTCATGACTATATCTTGCATTTCATCTGTTAATTTTCTTAATTCCCTCGTATTCTTATTAACTTCATCAGAATTAAGCTCTGTTATTTCTTTATTAGATTCAATCACAGATTCTGATATAACTATCTCACCCATCAAATCCATTAAGTTATCTAATTTAGATAAACTTACTGTTATTAAATCTTGTTTCAATGTCTTACTTAAACTGTCTGACCTAGATGATGTTGGAGCATTTCTAACTTCTTCCTTTATCTCATTCAGTATGTTTGCTGTAATTTTTTCTATTTTTACCTCACTATTAGCTTCCGCTACTTTTTCTGTATTTTTTACTTCTCTCGTGACTGTTTTAGTAACTTTCGTGTCTTGTTTTGCCCCTACCTTTTTATCATCAATATTATCTGTTAAATCTATTACTTCATATGTTTTAATATTTGAATCATGTTGAACGTCTTTTAATCCTTCTTCAAATCCACTTTCATCAGTAAAATATAAATAGAATCCGTCACTCACTATTTCCTGTGCTGAGCCATCATCAGTTTTTATATCTTCAGGCTTGTACGTAAAATTTACTCCCTTTTTATTTAGTCTGTTTACTATGTAAAATGCTCGTAAATTTTCCATTCCTAAGTCGTCTTCAAATTCTACTTTTATAACTTTACTAAATTTGTCATTTTTTACTTCATCAGTAGTTTTTCCAGATATTAAGTCTAAGAATGCTTTTATATTGTCTTCATACGGTTGTATGTTTGTTTCTAATCCTCTGCCTTCCTCAATATTTATAACTTCACTTCTTATAAAATCCGTGAATTTAAATGTTAAGTTTACTAATTGCTCACTGTATTCTGGTTGAATACCGTTCTCTCTTACATAAAAGAATAAGTCCTCTATTTTATGTGCTACCTCAGTTAAACTGTTGAAACTCATCATAGCTGACGAACCTTTAATTGTATGCATTATTCTAAATATTTCATTTATACAATTTCCGTCAAATTCTTTTCTTTCCTCTGCTTGTAATAATATATCATCTAATTTTTCTAATAATTCATTTGCTTCGAATATATACATCTCTAAAATTGCGTCATTATTATCCATCTGTTTCTTGCTCCCTCAATTTGATTTATAAATTTAAATATAAAAATTCCTTAAATATACTTCTTAATACATTTAAGTACTTAATTTTGCACTACATTTTACAATAATTTTAAATAATTTATTTAATAAATGTATGTAATTTTTTCAATAATTTGTCATGATTATAATTAAAGTACTCAGTTGCTATGAATTTTCTTGCTGCTTCTGAATATCCTAAGTAACTTGCATTTGCCCCTTTTCATTAAAATTCTCATAGTTTTTTAATAATTATATGTTTTTATTATATCCCCTGTATCTATGTCTATAATCTCTATACTTATATCTAATTCTAACCCCTTAACTTCTTGATATGAACTTATTGTTATTGCTAACATTAATGGCGCAGTACCTGTGTTTGTTGAGTTATCATATTCTTTCTTGTTTACTTTTATTTTAGTTTTACTGTATTCATCCATAAATTCTATATCTTTTATGTATTTAGTTAATTTATTGTTTTTTAAATCTTCCCCTATTTTATTTATATCTTCTGCTATTTCTTCTTCTAACTGTTCTATGGTTTTAATCTCTTTAACTTCTTCTTTAGTTCCCGTGTCACTCTCTTCTTCAATCGCTATTTCAGTTGTTTCCAATGGTTTTATATTTTTCTTTATTTGTACTAACATTTCACTATTGTTTATTATATCTTCTTTAGCTTCATTTAACTCTATATTTCCTTCTCCGTCTATAAAAGCAATTATTGTCTGGTGATTACTATATCCTAGCAATACCCCTGTTAATAAAGCAATTATAAATATTATCAGTAGTTTTTTCAATTCCCTCTCACCTTTTAAAATCTATATAATTTTCTTGTATTCTCACTCAATTTCACACCCTTTTAATAATTTTTGAACCTATTTTAGATTAAAATATTTTAGTTTAAATATTATTTTTTAGTAATTTTTAAACAATAATTAAAATTTTTATATTAAATATCTACATAAAAGTTTTGAATATTTGAATAAATTACCCTTTTTGACCCTACTTTCACATCATTTTACTTTCTACATAGTTACTAGTATACCTTTTTAAATACAGTTAAATATTTGTTTAATACCTCTTATTCCATATTCATTAAATAAAGACACTACACTTTTGTAGTATCTTTATTTTTACTCATGCTATTTCAATTTCTTTTGAAACTTCTATGAATTTATTTACAGATTCTTCATCGTAAAAACATATGTCAAATGTATGTCTCAATAATATGACTCCACATTCATTTAATATTCTTACTGCTTCTTCTAAGGTAATTTCTTTTAAATTCATATAATCCCTTAATGCTAAAGGCTCATTATCATATCCTACAGCTGAAAACATTATAGGTTTCTTACTCACCCATAGATTTCCACTTTCCTTGTATATGTATATTGTTGCTAAACCCATTTTAAATTTATTGAACATACCCCATACCCCTCTGTTATTTTACATAAGTGCTGCTAGCATTCCACCAAACATTAACCCCGACATTATTAATAGTACTGCCAATATTACAAGTAGTATAAAAAATGCTTTTAAGAATGTTGCCCTTGTCTGATTTCCATTACCAAAAGCCCACACAAAGAACATTACAAATCCTGCTAAAGGTATAGATAATACTAAAAAAGTCATTAACCAATCACCTATTGTCATTTCATCGTCATAATTTTGTCTCTGTACTTGTCTATTTACTGGCTGTATATTAACTGGTTTATATTCTTTTACTTTCTTTTTAGGTTTTTCTTCCTCTACATCTTCCTCTACTGTTTCTTCTACATCTTCCTCTACATCTTCATTGAAATCTTCCTCGTACTCTGGTTCATATTTATTATTGCTGTAATGATTTTCCATTCTCTCTTCTCCTATTTTATTTTAATTATATATTAATTTTTATATAATTCGTAAATCTATAAAGTTATGTACATTTCCAAATATTTTTTATCTGTTTCTATCAAAAGCCCTTCCTTAAGTTCGAACTCTAAAGTTTCAAGTGCTTCATCTAAATCTAACCATCCATTGTAAACACTGTCTATTACTATATGATTGTCTTCATCAATTATTACGTATTCTGTTTCATCACCATATGTATCATTTTCCATTAAGTACAATGTATGTCCGTTGTAATTATTATTTTCTATTGCACTCCACTTATTTGTCATTCCGTTTATTTTTATACCTTGTTTTTTATCTTTATTCATGGTTTTCTCCTATTTTATATTTATTTTTTTACTTTATCAAAGGAACCACATTCTTCACAAAAGTTAATGATACCTAATTTTTTCTCGTATTCTTTGAGTTCCATACCTTTAGGTTTTTTCATTATAGTATTGTCTTTATTATACTCCCATTCACATTTGTTGCACTTTACCCAATTAATATCCATAGATTATTTTCTCCCTTATATGTACTCTTTTTCTATGTTACTTGAACCACACTCTTTACAGAAGTTTACACTATCCAATGTTCTTTCACATTCTATTTCTGTTCCATCAGGTAATATTTTGCCACCTTTTGTATCCATTGTATACTCATAACCGCAATCATTACAATTTGTCCAAATTGTGTCTGTCTTCATTTCTTTTTCCTCCATCAAATTTTTATTTTTTAATCTGCTAAGTAAAATTCATTTATTCCATCTTTATTCATAAAGACCTTATAACCTAATCCTGTTGCTATTTCTGATACTACTGTACTATCAATTAAATCTTCATCACCAAATCTTATGTTATACCCTTCTTCTTCTAGGTATCTTTCCATTTCTTCTTCGTACATAAATCTCTTCATTGTGTTACCTCCGTAAACTGTCTCTAAAAATTTTCCATATACTCATTTAATTTTTCTTCTTGTTCAGGCATCTGAAAGTCATCTACAAATTCTCCATCTACTATTAATGTTACTAACGTTCTTCCCCAACCTTTTCTCTGTTTAATCTTTATATTGTCTCTTTCCCAAACTATAAAATCAGTAATATAATCCTTATCTTCTTTAAATCCCTTTTGTTTTAGTACCTTACCTAATTTTAACATACCCCTACCTCTTTTACCATTTCTCAACTGACACATGATGAATCTCTGCCAAATCGTTTGCTATTTTTTCAGCTTCAATTTCCGTAAACTTCTCACCATAGCTTTTACAGTTACAATCGTTTCCGTAGTGTTCTTCATTACAACATGTTTGTACAAACCAATCGTTACCATTCTCTGTTCCGTATGCTACTTTTACTATACTCATCTTTTCCTCCACAAATTATGGTATCTTGTTATTTATTTTTATTCTTGTTTAAATTTTTCTTCCCACAACAGTTTTTCCATTTCATACTCATATATCTGCTGTTTTTCCCACTCTTACTGTTCTGCTATACATATGTCACAGTTCTTTTCTTCTCTGTCGCAATATTCCCCAATTAATGGACATATTGTTTCTTTTCTTGTATATTCATTATTCATACTACTCAAAGTCCATATCTATAATTTGTATATTATAACAATTAGGCGAATCTATCAGTTCTTTTCTTATTTTTTGTGCTTCTTCCCAAGATTTAGCTTTTTCTTCTAGTGTATATTTAGTGCCGTCATCTTCTATGTCGTAAATTACTCTACATTTTCCCATTGCTATTACCTCCTATGGTATACATATAAAACTGTTTTCATTTTCTATAGCTTTCTTAGCTTCTTTTAAACTATAGAATGTATTATCTAAACCGTTCACTTTCAAACACTCTGTACCTCTAATTATTATGTATTTTATTATGAATCCTTTATATTCTGTTGTTAACATAATAGTGCCTCCACATTTTAGTTTAGTTTTTATTCATTTAGTTTAGTTTCATACCATTTATCTACAATTTCTTCTACCTCTTCCAATCTTTTGAATACTTTATTTACCCCTGCTACTGTCCAACCATATTCACAATCATATTTTATATTAAATCCTCTGTATACCATAGTATTTTCATTTTCCATAGTACTACCTCCAACTAATACTCGTCTTTATCAGGATACTCTTCGTTACCTATATTATCATATGCTTTTCTTTCTTCTTCTGGTAATGAATTTAAATATTCTTCTTCCTCTATCCATTCGTCTACATCTTCTTTTGCTCCGTCTAAGGTGAAATACAGTATACCATAGTGACCATCTATCATCCAACCGCAATCCCCACGTACACACCCATACTCAATGTTATGTCCTTTGTAATTTACTATTTCTTTATTCATATTTTTATTCCTCCGTAGTTATTTAAAAATCCCTTAAATATTTTATTAAGTTGTCTAACTCACTATCGCAGATGTCTTTTTCTTCATATTTGTTTATGTATTCTATGTCCTCTTCCTTAAGCTTTTTTATAAGTTTACTATACAGTTTTACTTCTTCTTTATTTTCTTCTCTAATTCTTATTGCTTCTTTTCTTAACTTTTTGTAGTTCACTATATTGTATGCTATTGCATATGTTTCATATGTACTACAATTTTCAGGTTCTACATACATATTATCAACCCCACAATATATTTTCTATATTTACTAATATCTTTGTTTTAATGTGTTAATTTTGTATTTAAGTCCCTTTGACTTAATTAATCTTTCAAGTGAATAAATACTATCGTTACCCATATCAAATTCGTCTAATAACTTATCTACTATTTTGTCTTTTGCAAATATTGTTACTGAGTGAATACTTTCTTCATCGTAAACATCAAATTTTACGTTTTCCATGATAACCCCCACTACCTTAATTTAAACTCATTTTTCATTTTATATACTTACTAGTATGTGCTTCTTAATGTGGATTAATTTTAGTTTAACTTAGTCGTATAACCCTACATTCTTATGTACATAATCAGCTATAATTGAATACATATAAGCCATACTTTCTACTATTTGGTGTCCAGTCATATTTTTAGTATGTCTTAACTGTACTAAACCTTTATTTAATATGTGCTTATCTAATATTTCTGTAATCTCTTCTAGACTATATTTCTTTTCCATATCTTTGTCTATATGTTCTTCCTTTGTCATATACTAAACCTCTGATGTATTTTTATAAATATATAACTTCTTTTATTTCTATGTGATGAGGTGATAATATGCATAACTCTGGACAAGCGTATCCTTGTCCTTCCATTCCGTAAATACTGTTATATCCTTGTTTCTTTAACCAATCGTATGCTCTTTTACTTAGTTTTTCCAATATTACATCAGGTTCATCTATTTCTTCTTGACCTTTCATGTATCTTTTGAAGTTTGTTGATATTACTTCTGCGCATGTTTCATATTCTCCCATAAAATACATTGAGTCAAATTCACCTAAATCTAATATGTCTTCTTCACTTCCTATAAATTCACATACATAACAGTACTTAGAATTTTTACCATATTTCATTAACCCTTTTGCATAGTCTGTCGTAAAATATATCCCGTATCCACTTGCTTGAGAATAACTTCTCTTAGGTTTAGTATTTTCAAACCTCTCTATATAATCGTTTGAGAAATGATAAATTTCCATACCCTAACCTCTACCCTATCTGTGACGTTTCATTTAAAAATGCAATTAATCCTTCTACACTTTCATGTGCTAATCTTAAGTCATTAATTAATAATTCCTCACTATCTGTTTCTTCCATCAGTAATTCTATTCTAACTAATGCTGTATCTAATGCTGATACTATATTTCTTATTTTGACTTGTTTAATATGCTCCATACTTTAGTACACCTTCTTAATTTAGTTCATAACTTTTCTTATTCTATTATTCACAATTTACATTATATATTTTTATTTGTAATTCCTAATTTCTCAAATCCATCTTGAATATATTTATTTTGATTCATTAATTTCCATATAAGACCTGTTCTATAATTTTCAATCATCAGAAGAGTTATACCTTTATTAATACCTATAAAACTTGAAGCAAACCAACCACTTTCTGTACAGTCCAAATTAAATCCGTCAATAAAACCATATTTTCCAAATATCTTACCATCATAATTCTCATAGAAATTTCTTAATGAATCAATAGCTTCTTTAGGTGTGAATACAATAGAACCTGCTACTCCAGAAGGTGGAACAGTTCCATCTGATGTATTCTGCTTACTATTTGACCCATTTGGAACTGCCCCATAAGAACCATTGTAACCATTTGGGCCATCACAAGCAGTTAACCCCCATGAGTTTATTCCATATGTTTTAAAATCTTTATGCATATCGACGCAATATGCTATATTTGATTTTGTAGCTGTAATAGAATTCTCCCACCAGTCTATACCATTCTTATCAATTTTATTTCTATAATCATCCCATATGAATGATAACTGATGTGTAAATAAAGACCCAAACCATGAGTGAATAAAAGGTGGTAGTTCTCTATAAGATGATTTACTCCTTATAAAATTATTATATAAATCAATTTCATCATCTACCGGTTTAGTTGGTGCACTAGCTGCTAATGTATATAGCATTAATTGTTCGGCATAAACATCCCAATGACCGCTAAATCCTCTTACTGGGTCATATCCCATATAGAATTGACGTTTTTCTCTATCTGCATACCATGACCAATCAATATTTTCATAAAGTTCTTTTGCTTTTAATTTAATATCACCGCCAAAATATTCTCCTGCACATAAAGCACCATTAACTACGATAGCAGAATCTATAATTGATACTTCACAATCTGTCCATCTTTTACCTGTCTTTATATCTACAAAATGATACGTAAAGTATCCCATTTCAGGAATTTGTAATCTGAGCATAGTATTTATAGTTCCAAGAGCTCTACTATATCCTTCTTGCCACGTAATCCAATTCCTTTCGACACCTACAACTAAAGCAGAAAGTGCAAATCCTACTGACGCTATACTAGCTATTTCTGTATTATCGGGATATCTGTCTCTGCATAGCCCGTAACCAGGACTACTTAAATCAGAGTTTGCCATTTCCCAAAAGAAATTGAATGATAATCTACTTTCTAAATCTAGTAACTCATTGTCACTCAATGTCTCTATTATTCTTTTAACTTCTGTGTTATTTTTCATAGTCTAACACCTATTGCTAAAGTATAATGCACGCTCTAAAGCTATTTTACCTTCACTTATTTCTCTTACTGAATCATATAAGCTTTCTACCATTTCATATGTCTCATCGTATTCCATATGTATTTTCCCATATCCTTCTCTTTTTCTATCTTCTTCTTCGGCTATTGCTACTATTTCTTCTCCCATTTTTTCTAATGATTTTATCATTTCTTGTATTTTGTACTTTTTTGTATTATCCATAACTAAATGCCTCCGTAAATTAGTTCATAGCTTCTATTACACTGGATATTGCGTTTTCTAAATCATCTAATGCTGAATCTAAATTATCACAAGCCTCTTCTGCCTTTTCGTACCTATCTGTTTCTTGAAGGTTTTTTGGAATATTATCTCTGTATTCTTCTTCTTCATCTCGTAAAGTTTCTAATTCTGACTTTGAGTCCTCTAATGAGTTTATTATTTTTTGTATTTCTTTTCTTCTTTGATTATTCATAATTTTCTCCTTTTATTTATTATCTTTAATTTCAATTATTTCAAATTAGCCATCTTTGAAGTCAATATAACTTACTTCTGCATTTTCATCTTCCCAAGACGAAATACTGCACCCACATACTCCGCAACCTGCTAATGCGTCAAATTCAAGTTCTTTATCACCTAAAATATCTTTATGCTTTTCTGCACAACTCTTACATATACTAGACCATGTTCCATATTCATCTGTTGCATAATCATCAAATATTATTCCTTTGTATCTTAACATCCTTTTACCCTCCGTAAATTAATCTTCCATTTTGTATGAATAACAATCTTTTGAATCCCAACCACGTCTCTGTGTTTCCAAAAATGCCCTCTCTTTTATTTCTTCAAGCGTTTCCTCTTCAATTTCTATGCTATCCTCATATTTCCCGTTATAACATACTTTGTATTTCATATCTGCTTCTCCTTTAATTTATTAAATATATTGTTATCCAAATAATGTGTAAAATCATAACTACTGTGTTTATTCCAATACCAAATGTCATATAATCATTAAAGTATTTATTCCCATATTTATATATTATCCAACTTAGTAACACTATTACTGATGCTTGTATTAATCTTATTATTAGTGATTTCATAAATGACATTTCGAACATCTTCACTAATAATTGATTGCTCTCTCCTATACACCCCAACATATTTATTCCTATGTAAGTTAAAAAGTAATCTAACATTATCATCGTAAATAGTATTATTATTTTTCTATTACACACTTTTTCAGATGACTCCATATTATACTTCCTTATTTACTTTCTATGCCTATAATTTTACCTGTTTATTTTAAAATATAATTATCTCTAAAATTAAAATTTAATAATAATAATAATAATAATAATACTTAATGATATTTTGAATTAGTCTAAAATAAAAACAACGACTCTTATTTATGTCGTTGTTTTATATATCTACTTTTATTTAACTATATATGCTCTTATTATTTCATTTACAGCCCAAGAACTATAAATGTCTGTTAAATCAGATTTTTTATCGTTATCTTTTTCTACATACTCGTCTAATAATTTGTTAATCATCTTAACAGCTTCTGCTCTAGTTATGTTATTATCTGGCTTAAATGTATCATCTTCATAACCGCTTATAACATCCATTGATGCTAACAATTCAATACTTGTTTTACCATACTTATCAGCTATGTCTTTTAATTCAACTTTAGTTTTACCGTATGATTCTTCAACATCTAATAAGTTAGTTAATGTTATTGCAAAATCTTGTCTAGTTATATAGTTTTCAGGTTTAAATGTGTTATCTTCAAACCCTTGCATTATTCCTAATGTAACTACTCTCTTAACAGAACTTGTGTACCACTTTCCTTCTATGTCGTAAAGTTCTCTAGTTATATCTCCTTTACCTTCTATTATGTTTGACATTATTTGTGATACTTCTGCTCTTGTTATATACCCATTAGGTATGAATGTATTATTTTCGTATCCATTAATGTAACCATTAATTTTCTTAATTGTTATATTGTCTTTAATACTAACATTTACTTCTTTTTCAGTTACAATTGGTGTTTCAGGTTTAACTGTTTCTTCAGGTTCTGTATTTCCTCCTGATGAACCTCCACCATCGTTTCCACCTGTTTCGCCGGGCTCTTCTGGTAATTTTTCATCATTTGGATTTTCACTTGTCATGGTAAATGTTTTAGTAAATGTGTTTCCTGCATGGTCTTCAACAGTAATTTCAAATTCACCATTACCTAACATTACAAATGTTCTTATTATATTGCTAATGTCTCCTGCCGATTCCCCTGCAATAACTTCACCAGTTGGTAACATTATTGACTTAATTCCAGAAGCATTATCTCCTGCTGTAAATGTTACTGTGTCTCCGTTTACTTCTACATCTAATGTAGGGTTTACCATGTCTATTTTATCTATTACAGCTGTGTCAGTGTATGAACCTAATCCTGTTATTATTGTATATTCAATTTCTCCGTTTGATGTTATATTAATATCTTTTAACAATATTGATGAAGCTCCCCCAAGAACTACAGGGTTATCTAAAATTTCTACCATGTTATTTATACTTGCAAATGTATTACTTCTCATTGCCGCAAATGAATATAGACTTACTTTTTTACTTACTATACTTTTTTCTTGTACTATTATGTCAGTTATTCCGTCTATCTCGTTTTGAGCACCTACTGTTATTGTTACTGCCTTATTTGTCCATTCTTTAGGTATACCATCCAAAGCTATAAATGTAGGTTCTGCTGTTGTCCCTATTAAAACAGTCGATAATTGATAATCTTTAGAAGCTCTATTTCCTGCTTTATCTACAACCACAAATGTACCTGTCATAGACCTAGCATCAAATTCATAAGGTAAATTTATTAACTGACCGCTAGGATTATATGCCTTGTCTATTTCACCATCATCTATTGCATTAACTGTTACTGTACTAATTGCTGAGCCACTAGTTACAAATGTAATAATTGGCGCAATAGTATCTATGTTGTTTATTTCTATTGTTTTAGAGTCAGTAGATACTTTATCCTTACCCATTACTCCAAACGTAAATGCTCCATTTTCTCTTAGTGTATAACTCAATGGATTTCCGAATGCTCTTGCTCCATTTGGTAATATTATCTCTAACATACTACCTTCAACACTTATGTCCACTGTCACTGTTTTACTTGGTTCAAGTGTTCTAGGTGTTACTGTTATTACTACAGGTGTTGTATTATCTTCTACTACTTCCAATACATTTACTGTAACTCCATCTGCATATCCGCCATTAACTGTAGTTCCTGTTATTAGAGCTGTACCTTTTGATATCGCTGTAATAGTTCCATTAACTACCGATGCTATTGCGTTGTTACTTGATGCCCAAGTCACTCTTTTGTCAGAAGCATCTACAGGGTTAACTACATAATTCAATGTGCTACTACTTCTTGTGTTTAATTCTAATGTAGTTTCTGTAATTTCTAAACCAGAAACGTTAATTATCTCAGCACTAACTTTTACTACTACACTATTAGATAACTCTGTTCCAGTTATTGTAGATGCTATTGTTACTTGTCCAGGTGCTATTGCTGTTATTCTACCTGTGCTACTTACTGTAACTATTGAATCATCTGATGAAGTCCATGTTACAGGTAAACTACTAGTTTGAGTTAATTGAACTTTTGCACCTATAACAAGTGTCTGAGTACCTTGTTCTATTTCTATACCCTTAGCTAGTTCTATATCTCTTACTTTAGTGTTTAATTCATTTTGTAATGTTGTTAACTCACCTTGTAACCTGTCTTTTTCTGTTCCAGTGCTTAAAGCGCCCATTAAACTTTGTATCTCATTAATAGAAGTTTGTATACTAGGAGCATTAGCTTCTGTTACATTTGTTAAGCTATCTACTACTAACTGTAATTTTCCTTCTATTATGTTTATTTTAGATTGTTCACTTAAATTTTCTAATATATTATCTACTTCATTTTGTAAATTGTTTACTAACCCTTGTAACCTATCTTTCTCAGTTCCAGTAGGTAATGTATTTATTAAATTCTGTGCTTCAGTTATCAATGTCTGAACATTTCCTACGTTACCTTCATTTATTGTTCCTAAGTTTGTTATATCCTGTAACTTACTTTCTATATTATCCACTATTGCTTGTTCTTCTATAGCACTTTGTACAGTGTCTAATTGGTTTTGTAAGTTGGTTACTGTCTGTTGTAAACTATCCTTCTCAGTTCCACTTGGTAATGTGTTTATTAAATTCTGTATTTCAGTGATTAAATTCTGTGTCTCAGTTATATTACTTTCAGTAATATCTGTTATAGTACCTATTTTGGTTTCTATATTTGATATTATTTCTTGTTGATTTAAATTGTTTTTTATAACGTCTAATTGAGTCTGTAAATCATTCACTATACCTTGTAATCTATCTTTTTCAGTTCCTACAGGTAATGTGTCTATTACTGCTTGTATCTCATCTATTTTTCCTTGTGTTATTGATACACCCTCAGTAGTTGGTGTAGTTCCTACAGTATTTATTAAACCTTGTGTTTCTCCTGCTTTTGTATCAGCAATATTTATATTGTCTTGTATCACTTGTTGTGCTTGTTCATCAGCTACTGTCTGTTCTACTACATCTACTCTGTTCGTAAATGTATCTTTCTCTGTTCCAACAGGTAATACTGCTACAGCATCATTAGCTGCTTGAATGTCTGCAGGTGCTTGTGTAACTTCTGCTTGCTTAACCTTTAATCTCGCATCCAATGAACCAAATCTACTAATTAAAGCATCTTTAAGAGATATTGTTCCAAGAGGAATCATCATTGACGTAATGTTTATTTCGTTCGATGCTAGTAATACTTCAGTTCCTTCTATCAATATTTCGTTTTGTACTATTAATATTTCACTTTCTGCTGGACAATTATTTAATAATGTCAATGCTAATGCTAATTTGTTCATTGCATCGTTGTAATCTTCTGTTGTTTCTGTTAATTCAAATCTTGTTATAGTTACTTCAGCTGTGTTTAATGCTATCTCAACCTCTAATATTTGTAATCTGTATTGTAAATCGTTTTTATCTTGAGATAATCCTAAAACATCTACTTTCTGTTTTGCTATATCATAATCTGCTTGTGTTTCACTTGCTTCTGCATTTTGAACTGCTAATTCAGCTTCTATTATATTTGTTGGTTTGGCTACATTTATATCGTAACTTGTTGTCTTGGTTATATATGTTACTGTTACTGTTTTAGTTCCTGCTGTTGTCGTACTAAAACCACTTAACATATCAGCTGTTACTGGAATATTTGTAATTGTTCCATTTGCATATGCTACAGCAATATTCATATTTGTTAAATCTAATGTATCGTCTATAATATAATCTGTTTTATAACTAGTTCCAGTTAATCCTATACCTGTAATTGAATTCTCTTTTACATTTATTAGACAGCTATCAAATCTTCCGCCGTATGCTATATTTAATACTTTATTACCTATATTTGCAGTATCAAATCCAGTTATCATATCAGCTGTTACATCTACTAATTCAGAAAATCCACTTGCATGTGTAACTAATAATTGCATATTTGTCACATTTATTAAATCTCCGACTATATACTGAGTTTTATAATCCCCAGTTTGTAATTCAATAGTAGAAACAGAATCTATAACATTAATAGTAAAAGTAGTAATTTTACCTCCGTAATTTACTGTTACTGTTTTAGTTCCTACTGTAGAAGTATCAAAACCAGTAATTATATCAGATGTTACTTGGATACTACCAGTTGAAGTATCTGAATAATTAGCTTTAATGTAAATGTTAGTCCCCAAAATTTGATTTAATTCAAAGTTATTATTAAAAGGTTTTGAATCATCAATTTTAATTGATATCAATGTTTTTTCTAATGGAGGTGCACTATTTATATCTTGCCAAAAGTATCCATCGGACTCTATTTTTGTTTTAAATGTTGTATTTGTTGGATATCCATAAGCTGATATGAAATTAGATAATCCAGTTGGTAGTATTCTTCCAGTTCCAGTTGGAACGACTTGAGCTGCTTCTCTATAATTATACAGTTTTTCTAAGCTTAATGCAGTTCCAATAGCCCCAACATTAGTTACTGTATATGGTATTGCTAATGTAGTAATATCTGTTCCATTAAATACATAATTACCAATAGTTAGCAATCCTTCATTCAATATTATATTTGTAATTCCAGAATTTTCAAATGCTTTATCTCCTATACTTCTAATAGATGAAGGTAATATTACACTACCCATATCAGGCATAACAGTGAAACCTGTTGCACCTATAGAATTTACAGTAACACCATCAAGTGTTTCAGGTATTATTAAATCCACTAGTCCTTTAAAATAACCACCTATTTTAGACCTAGATATTGTTCCTGTAGGTGTTACATTAAAGAAATCTAACCCATCTTCAAATTCTACTATAGGTGGTACATACTCAAAAGGATTGTTATTTTGACCAAATGCAAGAGGATTTGTTGCAATTCTATCTTTTACTATAACTCTTGTGTATTTTGTTACACCTTTGAAAGAACTATCTTCTATAGTTATCAAATCTTTGCCAAAATATATTTCAGTTAATGGAACGTTATAAAATGCTCCACAACTAATTTTTTCAACAGCATTAGTATCTACAATACTTAAAGATGTACAATTATTAAATGCATATTTTGATATATTTTTAAGTGATGTCGGAAATGTTACAGTTTTAAGATTTTGTAATCCACTGAAAAGATATTCTCCAAGAGAAGTTACCCCTTCTTCTATTACCACACTT
>Ga0209100_1000833_pt1 | contig 23703 bp, 28 predicted proteins | sample lystaG_FD_185480 | JGI IMG/M metagenome (GOLD analysis project Ga0209100, IMG submission 185480) | Glacier valley bacterial and archeal communities from Borup Fiord, Nunavut, Canada, to study Microbial Dark Matter (Phase II) -... | ecosystem: Environmental > Aquatic > Freshwater > Ice > Glacier ...
CAACCTTCTGTCTCCACATGACGCGCTGGTTGAAAGATCGAATGGTCTGCGAAAGATACTTTGCTCGTCATACAATATAAAGGCAGAGCAATTACCTGCCCGTCCACAAGCCGACTCCAGCATATCGGAGGTGCTCGCATATAGCAGAGATCTCATCCGGGTAGTTGAAACAGACGACAGGCTATGCCAGTATCCAGCGATTTGTGAAAGTTCCAATCTTCTTGCAGAAACCATTGAAGACACTCTTGAGAACCGGAATATTTCCGCAGATCCGGAAGCAAAGGTGGGGCACAAAACGACGGACTCTTCGTTCTATGGTTATAAAACACACATCGCAATGACCGAAGAAAGAATTATTACAGCAGCCACCGTCACAACGGGAGAAAGACACGACGGGAAGCAATTACAAACACTTATCGAGAGAAGTGAAAAAGCCGGTATGGATGTCCAGGAAGTCATCGGAGACGCGGCCTATTCAGACGCAAACAACCAGAAATATTTGAAAGAACGTAAAATACGGTTAATTGCCCGGGAGCGTCAAACAAGAATCTATGGAAGGCGAACGTCACAGGAAGAATTTGAGTACAACAAAGATGCCGATATGTACGTATGTCCGGCCGGACACATGAGTGTCAGAAAAGCTGGACAGTATCGCCAAAAGGGAAACAAAAGTCCAAGAGTCATCTATTACTTTGATGTTGAAAAATGTAAAATTTGTCCTCTGCGTAATGGCCGCTACAAAGAAGGTGGTCAATTAAAAACATATACAGTAAGAATACAATCTGATATTCGTAAAGAACAGAAAGAATTTCAGGAAAGCACTTACTTCCGAAACAGAGCACGAGAAAGATATAAGATCGAGGCGAAGAACAGCGAACTCAAATATGCACACGGATACAAAACGGCACAGTCTGCAGGGCTATACAGTATGCAGCTGCAGGGTGCTATGACTATTTTTGCCGTGAACATAAAAAGAATTCTGAAACTAATGGAAATTCAATAGAAATGGAATACGATAGGCATCTCTTTCGAGCTGCTTAACGACCGTTTTGCATATTCAGAAATCCAATGCTAAAAACATTCTGGTCACACAGATGCTAAAAAACTCCCCAGATAAAATATCTGAGAAGTTTTTCAGTGCCCTGACCTTACAGTCTCTAGGGGATATGGTGGTGGGAACTACAGGACTCGGACCTGCGACCCCATGCGTGTGAAACTTGCAGTCTAATTAATAACTGCTATCTCTGCTATCTCTGATAAAGTAATTGTACGCAATATGGTACAGCTCTAAAAGTAGTATTTAGAAAAGCGAAAAATTAATTTATTTCAGGAGGAATTATAATGAAGAAAATTATTTCATTAGTGCTCATGGTTATTATTATTGCATCGTTATCAGGATGTGGGGCATCAAATGCCGCAGCATCTGTGGCGCCTTCAAATTCAGCTTCAGTTTCAGTAAAGCAGACCACAGAAGCGACTATTACCACGACTGCAGCAACTATTTTAGAGACCACTACCGCAAAAGCGTTAACCGCTGAAGAAGTGATTGCTAAATTGCAAGAAGCAGGTCTGCCAATTACAAATGTTGTTGTCTACGACGAAAAAACTGATCTAAATGGCAAGCTTGGTCGGCCTAATGAATACACTTCAAAAGCTAATTTTTCAGATCCGGCACATGAGGATGATGACAAAGCTAACCCAGATAATACAATTGAAGTTTTTGCGACAGAAGCAGATGCAAAAACAAGAGCTGATTACGTCGAGAGCGTTTCTAAGGGTACTGCATGGGCACAGTATATTTACCAGATAGGCGTATATGTGATTCGATTTGATTATGATGTACTTCCGTCCGACGCTCAAAAATATGAAGATGCTTTCAAATTAGCAGTAAGTTAATCATACTCAAATATATACGAAAAAGGCTTCTATTGTGGGAGCCTTTTCCGTATGAAATTATGCTGCTTGATATATAATATTTCTTAAATGAAAGGGTCGGAAAGCTCATTATGATCATGTGCTTTATATCCTTAACGAAAGACGGAAAATATGGGAAAGAATCGGGCTTCCGTCATCCCTAATCGTGCCAGAAAACTAGCTCGCATCATGTAATACAGCGGATTGTGCACCAGGAAGGCCTGAAATCATGTAATGAAAGAAAAAACGCGAGACATTCATGATATGAATTTTTTTAGAGAGGGGAAATGAAATGGGTGACCTGATATTGAAAGATGGATATAGTCGTGTAGAAAGGGCGTTGATGCGCGGAAGTAACACAATAAAAGATCTATACCCGGACCTATATCGCATTCTTGAGAAACACGAGTCAGTAAATGACAGTAATTTCGCGCAACTGCAGCCACTCGGCAAGAATACGGCAGCTCTTCTACACAGAGTGAACGGAGATTTGACCAGAACGATCAACAACATTAAGAATGAGTGGGAAACGATCAAATATCCAGACGGTGCATTTTTTATAGAAGACTCTCGCAAATCCAGCCACTGCGAATTGTGTGGACAGCAAGGCTTGCGTTACATTTATCGGATCCGTAATAAAGGCACTAAAATTATTTTGAAAGTTGGAAGTAACTGCATTGGTACATACGATATCAGCCTAGATAATCTGACGGGTGATGAATTGAAACAGAAACTCAAAGATATTAAATCTACCGAACACATGTCAAAGAGAAATCATGAAATGAATCAAAAGACGGATAGAGGCCGAGAAAGATTTGATGCAGCAAACAGCAAATGGAAAGCCTTGACCTATCTGCCCCCCTATGAGACAACGCTAGAAATTCAAAAATACAAAGAAAGATTGCAAAGTATATTAAAACGTTTTCGGATGTCCAAGGAAGACATGTCAGATGAGGAAGCCGAAATATTTAAGACCTCGATAATTAATCTTGAGAAGGCAATAGAAAAGGCAGAAACCTTTGCTAAAACAACCAAGGAAAAATGGCCCGTGTCACAGAAGATATATCAGTGGGCCCAAATAGATGATAAAAAGCTTGAAAATAAAAATCGAAATCCTCTCGCTACCGTCTTGGAAAAGGCAGGGAGAATTGACTCTACAACAGTTCAGAGAATCATGGAAGAGGATCATGTCAGTAATTGTATTGCACAACTCCAAAAATCACCTTTGTGCGAGCAGTTTAGAATTGAGGATCGGTTAAGCGATGCTATGAAAGTAAGGATTCATGTGCGCAGAGATCGCAAGGCGTACCCATTTAGCATCAGTTACAGAAGTCTCATTTCGGAAGCTGCAAAACTAGGTTTCCCGGATAAAGATCATAAAGGCGAACAAATCAAAATCGGAGATCTCCTTTTCAAATGGAAGATACCTTTCGATCTCAATGGTTCTGATATACAAGACGCATGGTCGCTGGTTAATGAGATGTGCACATCAGTAGGGATAAAGATTGAAAACAGAAGCGACGATGACACTACGACATTCCTTCGTGTTTGGAACAATCAAGGAACCACCATCGACACTTCTCTTTTGGTGTCCCCCGTTTCGAGTTTCCTTTTTCATCAAAACACGAAGGCGTGTATCGATGTGTTGCGTTCTATCGTTAGCAAACAGGCGCTAATTCCCTTCGACATAGCACGGATAAATTGGAATGAATTCAACAGGTAAGACAGATAACATTAATTCTATTTGTACCCGATGGGAGGATTATGACCAATGGATTATGTCGATTATCTAAAACGCAATCTCAAAAGCCTGGAGTCGATTGCTTATCATACGCCTAAAAAGGCGCAGGATGCTATTCATAACATGAAATACATTTGCGAAAACTGTGATGGAAACAATCAAGTCAAGTTTATGCAGAAGAATATAGAAGACGCACTAGGCATGCACCACGGAACAGCATCAATTGCCATTAACGTTGTTTTAGTACCTGCGGGTATCATCAAGACGGAGGGCAGATCTCCCGCTACGATCACGTTGCAGGATCCACTAACACCTATCGAGACAGGTACCCAAAAAAAGTTTATTCGCCAACTCAATGAAACCTTCGAAGAGATAGTCATGCAAACAATGTGTTGGAGCGAAGAAAAGAAAAAATATGGATATTTCACAATGTCAAAAGAGATGGTAGCTCTGTATCAGGAAAAGAAGCGAATCGCATTGATACAGCAATTTCGTGACACGATTGAATATCTTCTAAAAGATATGGGAGTCGAGAAAATGGAATGGGATTCGTCGGCACTCATCGCTGCTCCCGAAGCAGAATAATCAAAAATGACTTTAAGGTGAATCCCACTCCTTTTGCTACAAAATTCATGACGAAATAACTTACTTATGATATATTTGGGGCTTGCACAATTGTAAAGATTATCTTATAATACTTATGACGCTGTTTACAACGTTCATCTGCTCCATGGCCATGGACGGTTGGATAGGAAGCAAGGGCTAGGTAGCCTGACTGTGAGCCGTTTTTCGTCGAAGACTATGTTCTTCGACAAAGCACGTGTTATTTAGAAAGCCACGTTTATTATGTAAACGCGGCTTTTTATTATCCACATTTTTTATATTGTTAATAACTATCTTCAACATATAGTTATTTCTTGAAATACCAAAAATATTGGTATATTATGGAAGAAAGTGATGAGAAAAGAAAGGAGGCGGCACCCATGCAGATGACAGATATACAGCGAGAACTTGTTGAAAATAATGCTCGAATTGCGGGCTTTATGGCCAAGAAATATTCATGTTCCCGGGCCGCCTCATATGAAGATATTCTTCAGGAGTCCTATCTGGCTATGTGTCAGGCAGCACTTCATTTCGAGCCGACTCAGGGCGCCGCTTTTGGGACCTTTGCTTATTCCTGCATCCAAAACTATTTGAACACCCAGTACAAAAAAGAGGCAGCGCTGCCGATATGCAAATCGGTTGATTCCTGCTATGTTGATAGCAATGGTGAAGTTAAAACTTTCGTATTAGTGGATGAACGAGCGGAAGACCGACAGGTCCAGAGAGTATACCAGGGCCAGCTCGAAAAACTCCTGCTGCAGAGAGCGCAGCCATACAAACGAAAAGCACAACTGGGGATCCAGTGTCTCATCATGGAGAGCAAACGCATCGATCGCGATGAGATCGCCGCCATCCTGAACATCTCGCGGGAAGACCTTACGGAGCTGGTCAGGGAAGCTAAAAGAAAACTCAAAAAGGATCCGGACGTCAGAAACTTTTTCCCGACGGCGGCATAGGAGGAAAATATGCAGCAATCATGGGCACAATACAGTTCTGTGGAAGACGAAATCCTGAGCACTAACCTGGAGACGCAGACCGTGTTCCCACTTGAAACGATCTATGCAATCAGAAAAATTCTGCAGTATGATCCGATCGGAATAACAGTAGAGGAGAGGAAAGTACAGGACGACTTGCTCCGGATTATCCGCGAGTCCTGGTTTGACGAACGCCAGGAAGTAAATGGCGGAGAAAGTGTCTTTAATATTAAGCTCAATGCCTATTTTATAGTAATATTAAAAATGGCAACAATAAAATACCTGCAGCACAATCTTCATGTCTTGCCAGGCGAACCATTATTCAATGCTAAGATGGTTACACAGCTTGAGACTTGTGATGAAACTATGAAAAACGACGTAACACGAGTCGTCGGTGATGTCCTGATCCCCGTAATGAACATGGAATACTTTTTATATGGTATCACCATCCAGAAAAAAACACTCGACCAGACGCTTTCCAATATTCGGGAGAAAAGAGAAAAAAGGGGAAGGGGTACACAGGAATTATGAGAGCATCACCCAGTCAATTCCACAAACGCTCGCTCATTGTAGGAATATCCGTTATCCTTCTTATTCTCATATCTCATTTTAGCTTTTCTGCCTTATGTGCAATTGCAAAAACAGCAGAAGATCTGTCGTATAAAATGCCGGTCATCAGCACAACACAGAGTAACGATTGGGGCATAGTGCCGGGTGAATAAGCGACCCTTTCGGAAGTGACGAACCCCGCAGCTTCCGCGGAAGCCCAAATAACATTGGCGGAGACAAAGGCTACAGATACAATACTCGAAAATCGGGTTCGCGGGTCTATGCCCGGAAAGGAGAATTAAATGTATCAACCGAAAAAATGGGTCATAGCCGACACACACTTTCACAGCACGTTTATGCTGAAATACTTTGAAATCGAAATGGGACGAGAAATACCGAACACAAAAAAATACGACGACCTGCTGGTGAACTACTGGAACGGTATCATTGATGACAGAGATATTGTCTTTGTGATCGGGGACTTTTCGGACAACCCTCACAATCTCAACCAGGATTATGGTCTGATCCACAAACTCCACGGAACAAAGACTCTCATCCTGGGAAATCACGACTATCACTTTCGAACACTTGATTACTGGAAAGGCGGATTGCAGGATAAAATAGATGGTGGAACATATTGGCTCAATGCCGGATTTGACCGAGTCATCGATGATCAGTTGGAGCTGGAACTTTTGGGTGTACATTTCTTACTTACACACGAGCCGTTTGACACGGAACCAGGTGTTTATAACATTCATGGACACAACCACGAACGCAGCAGTTCGGATCCGTTTAAAATCAATGTGGCTGCTACCGTAAACCGCTTCAAGCCTATCTCCCTGTTCGAGCTTGCTCTGGAACGAGCCGACGATTCAATCCGTGAGCCGATCCTCGAAAAACGAGCCCAGTTCCAGGCAGCACGCGAGGAAAAGAGAACACTGAGGAGACAGAATCGCCAAGAATAAACTGTGGGGACAGGCGCTTTGGTCTCCCAGCTATTTCTGTAGCAGTTGCGGGGGCGCTTCCCTTGATGTCATTCGCAAATATATCGAACAGCAGCAGACGCCTGACTAATATTGCGCTATTCATCCTCGCCCTGAACGGCGAGGTTTTTCGCGCATTCCGATAATTACAGGCATAATCAACTTTTGTGCGGCCTTAAGTCAAAAGCACCCAAACAATTACTCGCCCCCTGCATTTAAAAAATTAAATCCAATGGTCGCGGAATATTGCCATACGAAATTGGCTGTAACATTTCAACCGGTTATGCATTTGTCTATAATGTTTGTCTATTGTTTATAGTAAATAGTTGTGATATAATGTCAATATAAACAAACGCCGATTGGCAACTAGCGAGAGGAGAAAATTATTATGACTAAGTCAACAAAACCCTGTCAGATCATACGCATGGACGGTAAAAACTTGTTTTTGGAATGCCTAAATGACTCATTCGAGATTGATCGTGTCCATTTGAAATTTGTTCAGTACGACCAAACACAGGCTACAGGCAGCCGAATTGTGGCAGATATTTCGATTTATTTGGAGTTTGCCGAGTTTCTTGCTCTGTCCGAAGATGTCGTTATGGGATTTCTGCAGGCCAAAGCATCTGCTATCACGGCCGCAGCTTCCGAGACCAAGCAGTATCCAAAGCCGGCCTTTATAGCTATGGGCGGCACATCCGCAAAAGTTTTAGCCAGACGGGGGCAGGCTCGTACAGACGGCATGTCAGAATCACGTCAGTTCAAGATCACATCCGGAACAAAGTATCCATTTCTCTTGACCGCTGAGTCAGGAGCTGGAAAAGAAGATGAGCGAGGGTTGATCGTCCCCGCTTTTGGATCGAAACCCGACAAGCGCATTATGTTGGGTTTGTCCGCTGAAGACTTAAAGTCTATGTGTATGATCGTCAAGTTCCACATGCAGAGCTACATTACTTTCCAGTACATGACCGGAGCCTGGAACGCAGCACGACCGCAAAAACAAGATTGTGATGGCCATCTCCCAGAGCCGCCTCAGGAATACGGATCAAGTGGCAACGCGGCAGTTGCACAAATGACTTCAGCTTCAAAATCTCCTCCTGCAGTTAAAACCCCGCCTGCTCCAAAGGCAGTCGCGCCATCGACCTATGATATTCCCTACCCGGAACCTCCACCCGAATATGGAAACAGGAGAAAAGCCGGTTAATAGGAATGCCAATACCTGCAACGCTACTTGTCATTACGGTAACGTTGCAGGTACACCTATATACCAAAAGCAATCAATAAAGGAGCAAATTATGAAGAATACGGAAAGGCACACAACACTGGACAACACCGCCGAGGGTGCATATATCCGGGCCAATGTACTATCCGTGCCGGAAGTTGCAGAGAAGCTTCATCTCACAAAGCAGCGCATCTACGCCTTGATAAATGCCGGACAGTTAAAGCCTGCAAAAGCAGATAATGTCACATTGTTTTCCGTTTCTGAGATCAACCGCTTTACACAGAATCGTATGCAAAAAGCGCAGATACAAAACAACAAGTCCATTTACCCGGTCTATTTTGATCGTTTTGCAGGAAGCAGCACAAAATACAGCGAGCTATCCTGGGCAAAACACAAAGAGGAGATCGACTGCATTGACGAAATTCGTATATATAGAAATTCACAAGAGGCTGCCCGAGACGGATATTTCCAGATAGGCAGCCCCGTATTTGGCACTTTACATAGTTTTGAATCTCCTTCCATGATAATACGCGCTAAAAACGGCGTGCGGCTGTGGCTTCTGAGCTGCAGTTGTGGCTACGACGGCACGGGGCCGCAGGGAACGGTTCGGATCCTCATGGACGCTCAAAAATCCGGACTTTTGCGGACAGCTCTATCCAAAGAGGCATGGGAAAATTATGTATTCAATAAGAAACAGTGCATTATTTCCCAAGCCGATGACGAGGACGAGATGACGTGCCACGAAGAAACACAAGTTACACGCGACTGTGAACAAAAACTTGACGAAGCGAAACAGCTTATCTATCCGACGGTTCAGTTTTTTGCAAGGGACAGTCATCTTGTGCTCGTGCAATCCGACAACCCTATGAGAAGTTCGGAAACCGAAAAGGTTTTCTACCTGCAACTATATATGGACTATATTCCCAATCCTGTTTCCTTTATCTGCTTCCCAACCTGTGATGCCGCCAAGAACAACGGCTTTAATGGGATGTCGCTACAAGGAAAAGTGACTGGTTATCAGATCATTCTTGTCGACGCAAACGGAACGGAGATCTGGTTTGAATCGCTCCAAGATTCCAACATAAATCTCGCCAAAAACGAAACCATCCGAGAACTATTTCTTACACTCGGTTATGAGCTTCCCACCGACGAGGCTTCCTTACCCACGCGTATACGCAACTGGATCAACGATCAGGTGATGAAATCGCAGCCTAACCCGGCAACACCGTTGATCATCACTTTTGACAATTGAAGAAACCATTGTAAGGAACTGCAGTAATGCCTGCCAGTTAAGATGCAGTATCTTACTCCAACCGCTTGCAGTAATTTTTCTGGCATGCTATCATGACATTGTTTATTGAAGATTACCCAACAGGGCGATCTTTTTTTATTTTGAAGTGTGCGTTCTTTGTCCCTTACATGGGTCAAAGGGCGCTTTTTTAATTAATTCAGGTCAACAGACCTGCAACCATTCCGTGAGGAATTGTAAATATAGAGGACAAAGAACGTCAAAGGGCATAGGTTTGCGGACACAAAAGGTGTCGAGACAGAAAAGGAGATATATGTATAGTGGTAATTATTTGTTCAGGACCAGAAACTCTCTTTATGTGGTTAACACGGAAACAAAAACGGTTACCGGCGGATGCTTTGGACGCGAAGTTGCACCGTACGAAAAACTGATATCAAGTCTCAAAGGCGGCCCGCTAGAGATTGCATTGGGTCCAGAAAGAATCTTGAGAACATCTGAAATTGTTTCTTACAGCTAAGTTCTGACAAACTTACTACACATGAAGGAGCAGTTGCACAACCGCAGCTGCTCTTTTTTTCGATGAAACAAAGGGATAGCTCGATTGGCCAGTTGGCACGAGCAGAAAAGGAGCTGCATATGCTGTCATTAAAAGAAATCATTAATATGATGGATGCCTTTTACTACGACATGGATCCTTATTTGTATTTTGACGATGTCAAATCCCGAGAGGGAAGCTTGATCCGGATCAAAAACTTCGTTTCTGATCCAATATCCGCATCGAAATGCCTTCAGGAAATATTGGATGTAAAGGCAGAGGGCTTGCTTCCTACCATCGACAACTACGATGATCTTCGGGATGCATTGTCCAAATACATTCGTCAATGGCCAGAGGATCACGCGACTGCGTATGTCCCGAGTAATTGTTCCGTCATTAGCTGATCGGCTTAATCAAACGATTGGCTCCTTTTCTCTTGTTTTTTATAATATGACATGCTATCATAATCTTGTTTATTGATGATCTCTCGAAAGAGCGATTTTTTTATATTATTTTGCAGGTAGAAACGCCATTTTTGTTCCGTTACGGAACCGAAGTGGCGTTTTTTTATTTGCATCAGGTCACCAGACCTGCATCTTTCCCGCGAGGAAAAGTATTGATAAAGAACAAAACTCCCAAATGGGTTAGCCTGCAGACAAAATTGTCGGGGCAAAAGGAGGACCAAATGATTTTGATATCTGAGACAGCAAATGATGATCGGCTACTAGAATTTCTGAAAGAAACCTTACCCAAAGAAAGTCCTGAAAAAGTACATTGGACATTTTTAAGCCGTGTTGAAGCGGTGTTTCTTGATTGGTGGGGTACAAACGACATTGGCCATCAGCTCGATGACATGGATGATGATGACGAGTCCCGTGAAATCAGCCTGTTGTGGGAATCTCTGACAGAAGATGAACAGATCGATGTGATGAAGCGGCTCAAAACCCATGTCTTTGATGACGACTATTATCTTTCTGGAAATCACGCCATCGTGGAGAACTTGGAGCTTGCTGTTACGACCATACTCCGGCAGCGTGAGTCAGTAAGTAAGGAAACAAGAAAAGAGGAGGTCCAATATGCATAACTATTCAAGAGCATCTCTGAACATTTGGCTTAAAGACTATCAAAGAGACGATGTGAAAGCGGTTTTTAGCAACTACTATTGGTCTTGCGATCCCGTAGTATGGGAAGACAAAACGATCACCTTCAGTGACAACGACGCCGAAGACGGAGAATTTGCAGACGTAGAGGCGGCTCTTATCTCTCTTCAGGTACCCTTCGATCGGTTTGCCGATTCCTTTCTTGATTTAAGTGCGAGTGTTACGCAGTATCGCCCTAATTTACCCAGCCCGCTTACTACCTATACGGCTGCCGACGGAGATCCGTTTCTTTCCTTGACGGATCTTAAAATTATTTTGCTGAATGCCGAACTAAGCGATGGTGCAAAACTGAACAGAATCGCCGAGCTGGTAAACAGAGAAGACTTTCAGGTTCTACTTATCGGACAAAACAGAATTGTCACTGTGTAAGGACGCAGGACATTTTTAACTATCCAATACCAATGGAAACACCATCCTGCGAGATTATTATCTGCAGGATGGCGTTTCTTCTTAAAGATTGCATAACCATAATATATGGTATAGACTGAAAAAATATTATATTTTCATATATATTTTAAGTTTTTGGGCCTCACTACCACGTGCGTTACGTAGACGTAAGCAAGCGTATCATGTGTAATCCCTCATCAGCATTATCACTTGTTGATATACCAAATTTCATGGTATACAATAAAAATTAAAATTCGAAAGGATACATATTATGATGTCTCGTCAACATATAGCATTATGCATTCTTCTTTCGCTTTCCCTCTGTGTGACGGCATGCAGCAGCGGTATTCCAAAAGCAAACAGCAAGGGTGGCCTTGTTACCTTCAAATCAGCTGACGATTTAACTACTACTGGCTTTTACACGCAGGATAACGATGGCTTTCATCCTCTATACCGAGATAATGCAAGTTTTTCCAAATCTCCAACAGCTAAAGATATTCTGGCATCTCGCTATGTATGGGAAGTTGCAGAAGATCAGCTTATCCCTGTAGTTACAAAAGGAAATGGGTATCTTGTCTATGTAAACAGCGCATCGTCTCTTACTACAGATGTTGTCTTGGAAAAAATGCAGGACAATGGATATACGCTGGGCGTCACGTTCAACGAATTGCCTGCCTCGGACTTTATTGGCATCAGTAAATCAAGAATTAGTGCTGCGTCTAATGCGGCTACCGTATTTAAGGATCTCAGAAGTGCCGCAGCTTATTCATTTGAAGAAATTAACGGCGTTGCTCTTTCCAAAACCATGTTGGACCAGAACGGAATCCTTGTCGGGCTGGAGCAAGACGCTCGATACAAACTAAGTGGTTATAAGGGCACGGCCTACGAGGAATTTATTATGACAGCCGATACCCACTATTTCGTTTCCTCATCCTATACAACCATCAAGAACGCCGATGCTTTTACTCTTACTAAATTCGGCTATGCGGTGATCAATCTGCCAACTGCTCTTACCTCAGGACTTTACTATGTTAATGGTTTTGGATGCTTTTTCTATGATGCAGACGAAACGCAATCCGTAGAGCAGCCAGACCTTACCCAAGATACTGTATCAACCTCTGCTTCGGTCGACCCAACGAACATTGAGGATATAATTGCAACACAAAGTATCGACAAAACCGATACTGACGAACAGCTTGAGACGAAGCAAGTAACTCCGACGCCAGAGTCAACCGAATAGGAGGCAGATATGGAAACACACCTTTCGAACCTGGCACAGCCTGTTCTGCTAGGGGGACGTCACAAATTGGATTTGTCATCATTGTTATCCTTTTGTCGTTATTTCTATTGCGCGAAATACGTAAACGCACATGGGGCTTCGTCTTATTTTGGGGAACCTTTCTCGTAAGCAAGGGAATCATTGATCTCGCAATAGCAGAAACGGTAGGGAAAGTGGCATGGTAGTGAATACAGACAAAGCTATAACCAGAACCAGCCACAAAGGGCGGCAACGCATCCTTATCTTTGCTGCTATCTTTCTGGCGGTGTTTCTTTTTTTTCACACAGTTGTTTATCTTTCTTTTATTCCTTCCGAATCCATGGAACCGACATTGCCCACGTATTCACTAACCGTATTCAAACCGCTTGCAGCGGATCCAATCCCTGGCGATATTGTACTCATATGGTCCGGGGAACTGAAGAAAAACGTGGTGAAGCGAGTGATAGGAATAAGCGGAGACACCATTTCCATAACAGATGATGGCGTATCCCGCAACAATGTAAGTGTGACAGAAAACTACACACGCGGAATAACACAAAGCGATACGCAACGTTTCATCGTCCCGGATCAATGTGTATTTCTTTTAGGTGATAATAGGGAACATTCCTTTGATTCACGATACTGGGAAAATCCATATTTACAGATCAGCGGCATAAGAGGCGTACTATTATTCAAATTATTGTGAGGGATCATGGCAAAACGACATATTAACACATTACTTGCAGTCAATATGCGGTCTTACAGAAACATAAACGGCTGGTCACTGAAAACCATGGCCACGTTACTGCAAGAGAAGGCGCAAGTAGATCCGCCTTATAGGTGGCAAGCACTTCGAGAGTGGGAAGTTGGCACATGCGAGCCGCCGCTTGCCATTACCGGGCATATTGCAGATTTGTTCAACATTAGCATCAACAAACTAATTGGCTGGCCTGACCCTGCCGGCACAGAAGGGAAAAATGCATGAAAACATTTCTTGTTCCTGTTCTATGTACGCTGCTATGTATTGGATTATTCGGCTGCAGCAAGCCCGCAAGAGAGACAGATGCGAGCGTCCCGTTAGGCACGCTGCCTTCGGCTTTAACAACTGTGGAAGCGGCAGCGGATACAACACAAACTGGATTGCCGGACCAAAACCCTGCAGAGACGAGCGCTGAACCCTTATCGGATACGCAGAACATCCAGTTAAAATCGGCTGGCATTCAATTCCCAATGCCCTCAGACTGGCAGATTATCTCTTGTACTTACGATTCAACTGTACTTGCCAATAGCGACAAAACACAGATGCTGTCTGTGTCCACAATCACGCAGATGGTTGCCTTTGTAGACGATCAGAATGTACTTTGGACGATGATGCGACTTAATATCGGAACCGTACAAGTGGAAGTGAACGATTTACTTGTTCAGATGGTCGATTTTGAAACAGATCCTTCCAAGGGTCTCCTGATAAATGAAGAAAATGCCATCTCCCCCTTGATATCTCGTGCATACAACCTTGGAATATACCCAATATACGATCCGGCTACCAACTCTTATTCGACAGAACGCATTCCTTGTCTTATGTATCTTTTTGGGCAAGAACATGATCAGTATGTCTTCACCTTTTCGGCTCTTACCGGCGATAGTTCCGACCTGTATGACCTTGCCGAATCGGTTGTTGCAAACACAACCAACATCCCAGACTCCTGTTATGATCTTTCAGAGGTTGAAACAAGTACATTCACAGGATCCGCTCTCAGTTTTTCGTACCCCGCTAACTTTACTTCCACACCCGAATTTTTGATGACACGTTTAGCCGATGATACAGTTGGCGTTATGAGTGAATATTCAGGACTGCGTATCGTAGAAATTGAATCCTATACCGGCACACCCGATACTGCCTCAGTAGGCGAATTCCTTCGCGAGCGCCTAACGTTAGCGCTCGTTCGTCCCGACCAGATGTTTGACATCGGTGATGCAGCCGGAAAAGCAACGATCATAATCGCGAAGGAACCCGAACAAATAACAGGCGGCAACAAGACAATCCTGCGACAGGACTTTAATTTTTCAGTCCCGATGAATGAGGAAGTTGCGGCAACGCTGTATGACGGCGGAGGTCTTTGTGTTGAGGGCACTTATCTGCAATACGAAAGTGCCGGAAAAGTCTACCTCATTGTGTTTATGTCGCCGGCCGCTGCCAAACCCGCCCGAGAGTCCTGTATTGACCTGGTTCTTCGCGACATCAGTTATTTGGCATAGAGGAGATCAGTTATGGAACTTACATACATGAGTATTGTAACCGGACAGGTCATTAAACCAAGCACGTACTGGATGTTGCAGGCAACCCGCTACAATGAACACACCACAGCATCCGAAAAGGAAGAGTTTCTGGCTATGTATGGTGTCTCCGCTTTACGGGTCTGGATCGCAATGAATCCGGAAACGGAGTGGAAAGAGCAAAATACAACTGTCTCCGAAGAATCCTTGATCAAGCCGAAAATGATCGTTCCCGAATCGATTCTCTCGGTTGAGCCGGTATACGAGGAGCCACCCGTTATCGAACCTCAACCAGTTGTTATCGAAGAACGTCTTGAGATACAGCCGGTATTGGAACAACCATCCGTTGAGCCTTATGCAAAACCGGTTGAAAAGAAAGAGAAGTTTCCTTCCAAAAAAAGAAAAAGCATTCTGACTGCTCTCTCAGTACCCTTTTCCCGCAAAAAAAGAGAAGAGGTTGTACATTCTGAAGAACCGGCCATGGAAACAACGCTCCCGGCACAAATGGAGGATCCGATACCAGAATCACCGGTTGATCTGGCAAAGGATCTGAAAGAACAGGCTCCTGTAGAATCGGATCACCAGGAGCCTCCTGCACCTTCATTTTGCCCTCTCGACGAGCAGAAAATACCCATGCCGCCAAAACGTCCAAAGGCCTTAAAAACGGTTCCTGCGCCGCCTTCCCGGCCTCATACTGTCCGAGAGAATACGCTGCCGCCATTGCGGCCGAAAAGCACGGCTGAAGCTTCTAAATTCGGGAGAACAACACCTGCCACCACAGTAAATACGTATAGCAAAGAAGATCTGTGGCGAATGGCCAAAACGGATCCGTATTATGATGAGACAGCAACAGAAGACAACGGTGTTGTTATCCGAGAGTCGCGCTTCAATTTGAAACTAACCCTTGTTGTGGTAGCCTGTCTTATCATTGTTGTCGGCGGTGCCATCAGTATTGCACTTATTCTTTCGCGCTAGCATCACGCAGAAAAAGAGAGGAGATCTTCATGGAACTGACAAACGTGAAGTCACAAATAGGAAAACGCCTGTACTGGTTACGCAAAGAAAAAGGATGGGAAATCGCGGAACTTGCCAAGCAAACAGGAATCAGCGCCGCATCTCTTTCATCGTATGAGTCAGAAAATGTCGAGCCAAAGGTCCCAGCGCTCAGTCAAATATCCGAAACATTCGGTGTTTCCATGGACTATCTGACAGGCAAAACTCGCCAAAGAACCGTAAAGCCGTCTATCTATCTTCGCTTCGACGAGATACCAGAATATCTGGTAACATTCAAGCAGGCCAAAGATCTGGGGCTCGACATTCCGTACTATGCTGATGTGTGGGCTTACGTGACCTACACAAAGGCACCCGATAGGTTAATTGCTCTATACAAGAAAGATCAACTTGAAGGGCACAAGGGGGTGAAAAAGTGAATTTGAAAAAATTGATGAGTAAAAGAAACAAGGTTTACAGTTTTTATGAGTTGCCGCTTGGGATCAAAAAAGCAATTACAAATTATGGGATTTGGGCGCTTGCCTGCCTATTCATAACCGTTGTTTTTGCGGTATCCTTTCAAAAGGGACAGCTATCATCTATCTTAATGCTTTTGGTCGTTCCTTTCGGAATTGCGTTATTATTTATATGGCTCGCTTATTATACATATCTGATTGGCCGCACTGGATATTACCTGGTATATGAGGGTGTTTGCGTGGAAACAGAAAAAAGTCTGAATCCGGTCAAAAAGGTCAAATCTTCTATGTGGGGGCGTATGCCGCGTTTTTTGTTGGAGACAGATGAGGGCGATTCCTATCGGATCATGTGCAACAACATCAAACAGCTCCCGGCGGAAGGAAGTAGAGTACAAGTCATCGTGTCCAGAAAAACACAGTTGCTCACCGAGGAACTGGTTACCGTAATACCTAGTTTTCTTTGCGTAACAAGTGTTAAAAAAATTCAAAAAAAGAAGCAGGCATACTGAAGTAATTTTCACCCAATAAAGAAAGGAGCACAAAATGGATCTTACCGAAAACCAAATGAAAGGATACTTCCTGATGTCATTAGTCGGCGCCGGCATGAGTCCTGAACAAATCCGTGACGTTATGAACGAACTCAAGGTCAACCTGGATCTTGTCTCTCCGGAAGAAGCACAAAAAAAATATGAAATGTCGCCATATTGAAAAGGAGAGGACAACATTCAAGTAGGATGTAGAGTTCGCTATCGGCTGAAACAACATTGCGGACACCCGCCTTCTTTCCGATTCATATCCTTATGATCCTTATGATCGCTACTTGTGTCGCATGTTACGTTATGATAAACTACAGATGTTTATTGAAATTCGTTCGAAAGGGCGAATTTTTTATTATTTGGAAGTTTAACGTCATTTTTTGTCCAGGATACCTGGAGAGAAATGGCGTTTTTTTATTCATCAGGTCACACGACCTGCAGCGGATCCGCGAGGAGCCGAAGATATAGCAATAGAAAAGCCGCAAGGCACGCTCGTCGGACGCAACATGGCGTCGGGGCTAAAAAGGAGTCAAAGATGAATAAGGTTATTTTGATTGGAAGATTGGTTAAGGATCCTGAAGTAAAGACAACACAGAGTCAGATTGCATTTTGTGGTTTTACCCTTGCCGTTGACCGGAAATTTAAAACGGCAAGCGGCGAGCGGCAAGCAGATTTTATTTCCTGTGTGGCATGGCGTCAGCAGGCTGAATTCCTCGGGAAGTACTTCAAAAAGGGTTCGCGTCTTGGACTCACCGGCAACCTCCAGTCAAGATCGTATGATGATGCAAACGGGAAGAAAGTCTTTGTTACAGAAGTAGTTGTAGATGAAATTGAGTTTGTGGAATCCAAGAGCGATGGAGCGCAGGCTTCCGGAACGGAAGGAGCCCATTCCGCGCCGGCTTCTTCAAATCCTCCTGCACCGTCTGTAGACAACGGATTCTATCCGGCCATGGATGATGATACAACATTGCCGTTTGACCTGTAAGAAAATCAAAAACCAAAAAACAACGAGAGGAGAGGAAGGCGGAAACGTCTTCCTCTTTTTTCGAAAGGAGAATAAAATGAACGCGATCTCCCTTTTTGAAAAACACGCTTCCAAAATTTTTGCAGCCTTTACGATTCTTTTCATCATTTGCATATCATTACCGGTCATGTGGCTTTTCCTTGTTCCATTGATAATTTTTGCCGCATTGGTTGGCAGTGTGTGTCTGAGCTGCAAGGCACTGTCCATTTCACGAGATAGCGCAAAGAAGCTTCAGGCAGATAAGCGGCAAATCGAAGAGAACGCCATTGTAAGCGTCATTTCGTACCTTGCTCCAAAAACACAGGCTGGTATGATCCGGGCAGGAATAGACGGTTATGTATGTCAGAATTACCCGGATAGCTGTTGGTATACAAAAGACAGGCGAAACATGGAATCCATCCTGCAGGGCAGGCCTCTGCAAATTCCTTTCGTTATTCTGCGCGCATCTGCAAAGAAAAAACTACAAGCCATTGCGTATTTAGATCCTACTTTGGGATCCCTTGCTCGATGTGAAGTGGAGTGTGTCGCAAACAGGCTGCCAGAAGCCGTCATCCCTTGTAATCCGCTGCCAGTAATTAATGACGACAAAGCTACAGTGCCAGACGAAATTGATGCAAGAACTCCAGCCGTCTTTAACACTGCAGCAAAATCATGGGTAGAAATGAATTCACAAATGCTCTATACCCGTATGAAAGATGCTGTAACATCCGGAAACCAGTTCTATTCGGTAAAGACGTCCGAGATTACAACCGATAACTCTTTGCGCGAAGAGATCGTTCGTGTTCTTGAGGCTGAGTTTGGAGAAATCCTCCGCTCCGAAGACACACTGTTAATACCGTGCCAGTTTCCTGACGCGGAAGCATTCGATACCTAGTATTTTGTGAAACATTATGTTATATTTTTTTTGGAATTATGGTTGTCCCCCATTGGAAAAGAGCTGTCTGCATATCAATGTGGATGGCTCTTTTTTTGTGGTAAAATAGGAGCTAATATCATTCTTTTCTTCCGAAATGAGGTTATCATGGACGTATATTCTGAATTAGAACGAATCGTAAATAAATATCCGTGGGGAGTTGCTGAGGCGGCAGAACTTCTGCGCCTTCGTTCTTCTGCTCCTGAAATGATAGATCCTCAAAAACAACTCATTAGAGAGCAAAGACATTCACATATGTCGCGCTACGAAATTGCGCAGGAACTAAACCAGCGCGATCGACTTCTGGTACAGCAACGTATGCGAGAAACACAAAAAAACACAAACTTTTTGTCCTCGCCCTCTAATGCCGCTGTCAGCGTTCTGCAAGAGCAGCTGTTGCTAATTGATACGTTTCTATCGCCGTCCTCATCAGAGGCGCAAAAGCAAGCTGTGTGGCCATCCTATGAAATTTATACAAAAAATTATCTGCGAATGGAATTACTGGCAGCGTGGGAATTCATCGCTAATACCGAAGCTAAAATTGCAAACCCTACGAGTCGTCAAACCCAACTCCAAATGGCGAACGAGACTGGCAGTATTCAGTCCCATTATCCATCCTATATGGTAAGTCCAGAAGACCGAATCAGCAGCATGCTATTTTCGAATAACCTTTCTTCTGAACCACAGCAGGTAACAATAGATTCTCTTCTTGCGATTCATGCGCATGAGTCTGACACCGCCATTGCAAGTATCAATTTTGAAGCTTTAGAAGGTATTGACATCAGCAATGAAGGCAAACTTACTAACTATGATAAAGAAGTATATAAAGCAATCTGCTCGTTGTATGTGGAGGGAGAAAACCAGTTTATAACACTGCAGATGATTTATCGAACCATGACTGCAAATCCCAATGCAAAAATTACCAGCTCTTCTATAGAACGGATCACGGAGACAATAGATCGCGCACGCAGTCTTCAGCTCACTGTACAGGCACCAAATGTTAAGACGACAAAAGGCGAAGAAGGGCTAACGCTGAAAGCAAAACTGCTTGAGGGAAGAATTGTCAGTAAAACGATCAATGGGAAAACAGTTGATTTTGTTTTGAAAATTAGTGAAATGCCTATTCTTTTTCAATATGCTTCCAGTGTAGACCGTGTGAGTCGTATTAATGCAGAAATATTAAATACACCAATTAACAAGACGGACAATAACCTTATTCTTCAAGGTTTTCTTTCTTCTCGAATTGACATTATGAAACGTGACGCTAATACAACAAATATCATTTTATATAGAGATGCATATGCTTACGTACTCTCTGATGATGAAGTGGATGATAAAAAAAGAACATTGAAAATTCGTAACAACGCGAAGACGATTTTGAAGTATTGGAAAGAAAAAAATCATATACTGAATTATTCTGAGTTTAAGGAAGGACATTATTGTGCCGGTCTGAGAATAATTGTCTAGCCTGTTATAATATCTTCTTTCCAGTCGATCGCATGGAAAAACTGGGTACCATTATGCGTTATCCTTCGGAATATATGGGTACCTTCCACTCCGAAAGCAATCACAATGCAAGGTGAAGTGAGCGGTTTATACCGCTTATTGCTTATCGTCAATACGTCGGTTATCGGATGCCTACGAACGAGAATAAACATTTTCAAACAGATAATTGTAATAATTCCGCGGCAAGTGAACTACATTAGCTGTCAGTGTTGTAGTTATGGAACTTAATACTCCATTAACTCTTGTTAATTCGTTTATCGTAAATAATAATAAAATGCCATCGATGGATTTACGGTACAGACATCGTTAAAAAGAAAACGATGAAGTACTTAGAATTGATAGCCCTGCTGGTCAAACACTTTGTTCGTATACGGTATCGATATTTTTGGTTATGAAACTTCCAGATAAATCCTATCAATTTTGAAATTTGCAAAAAATAAAAGAACAATAACATAATGTTTGGGGGATTTTAATAAAAGAGTGAGTAAATCAGAGATTGAATTTGATATTATGAACCTATACTGTATTATTGCAGCAGTGTTTGAGGAATCTCTTCTTAGATTTTATTATTTATCTTTGTAAATGTAGTAGATTGGAGGAACATTATATGAGTGAATGGGATTTCCTATGGGGTTTAAATGGGAATGAACTTGAAGAAGCTGTGGAGATACAATTTAAATTGTAATGAAAATTGCAACGTTGTAACAAAACAAAGAAATATTCTTCAAACAGTTTTCAAGAAAAGAGACAATCAAATTGTAACAAAATGCCAAAAAACCAAAACAGTCACCCTGAAAGGCATTACAATTTGAATTGCAATAGTCCTTCATTTCGTTACAGTTTGAATTGCACTTCCACAGTGGAGATAATATGAAAATCAAAAACTATATTATTTTGATTCTAATTGCGCTATTGTTTATTCTTCCTTCTTGCGCCCAAAATAACGAGAAGAAAGCGGAACAACAAGAAAGAATTGATGCCGTGAATGATATGCGATCCAGTATAAAGCAGGCATTAAACGATAATAATATTTCAGATGCAATTTTACTTATGGACAATGAAATCAATGAATATGATTTCACAATTACGATTCAAGATAAATTCTCAGACCAGTACATTGCATTTATTGGTTCTGTTGATGATATTATTCGCAAAGATAATAAATTGTACCTAATATCAGTTGACTACCGGAATAATGCGTGGTTTTATCTGGAAATATCTGAGACTCTTTGTGATGAGTTGTTACATGAGCTTAATGAAGTTAGAACTTATGATAATTACGACACCTGGATCGATTACGTAATTATTGCACATGTTGATAGTGTTGATAAAAGCCAAACTGCAATAAATGTGTATGGCGATGGTGAAACAGGCTTCGAATATGAAATAGATATACCCGAAATCTACGTTTTTAGAGGCGAATGCATTGATGTAAAAATATACTCAACATTACTAGATTGAATCATCGTTGACTTCTCGGTAAACCCGATTTTGATACAAACTTAATTACAAAAAGGCGCGGCATGTTGGTACAAACTTAATTGCGATTCAACAGCTGGCATTATTTTCGTCAAATCACGGCAATGTATTCCGGCTATTTCTGGCGATGAGACCGGCTACTCACAGGCATTTTAGCTCAGCAACTGACCCGCAAGTTGGCTCGGCAAAGACACTTACGATCTTGGCGATAATATAGTACATGACTAAACCTCTTTCCCCCAACAATGTGTTAGCCTCTACTTGTTTAATTTATCTTTAACAAGTACTTCACAAACGTATTTGAATGTTACAATTAAAAAAGTACCGAAAGCTGAAATATCTTTGTACTATGCGAAAAGCATTGGTATAGAAATTTGTGAAACATCATACAAAAAGAAGGACGGCACATATGTCAAAGAGTCCATACGAAGTTCTTGGGATTACCCCTGAAGCATCAATTGAAGAGATAAAAAGAGCGTATAGAGCTTTGGTTAATCAATACCACCCAGACAAGTATATAGATAATCTATAATGCTCCCAATAACTGAGACATGCAAAATGTGAATGAACCGAATATAATAGATAAATGAGAAAGAAAAAAAACACCTACAGTGCCGAATTCAAGACCAAAGTCGTGCTGGAACTTATTAGTGGCCAGCACACCCTCAACGAGCTTGCCGAGAAATATCAAATCGCACCTGCGACCTTGAGCAGCTGGCAGAAACAATTTCACGAACGGGCAGCCAATGTTTTCCAGCGAGGGATCTCCGATCAAGAAAAAATTATGGAGGAAAAAGAGCAGGAAATCGCCATCCTTCAGCAGAAAGTCGGTCAGCTCACCATCGAGCGTGACTGGCTCAAAAAAAAATCTGACGAAATCTTTGGGCCCGACGGACCGCATCGCAATCGTTTCCCCCGCTGAACCGGAGATAACCGTCAAGCGGCAATGCGAGTTGGCAGAGGTCAATCGCAGCAGCGTCTACCGTCATAGAAATCAGGAGCAGACAAACCCCGGACATGGCGAAAGTCAGGAAAATCTTGATATCATGCAAATCGTTGACCGGATCCACCTGGAACGGCCGTCGTGGGGATATCGCAAAATGACCGATTATTTACGTCACAACTGCGGTTATGACATTAACCGAAAGCGTGTAAGGCGCCTGATGAGGGTTATGGACATTATCGCCTTGTATCCGGGACCTAACCTTAGCAAACGTTATCACGCGCAGTATGTAAGGCCCTATCTGCTGCGCAATCTGACCATCGACCATAAAGATCAGCTCTGGGGTATCGACATCACCTATCTGCCCTTCCCCAAAGGCTTCCTGTATCTGTTTATCATCATCGACTGGTATACCCGAGAGATTGTAGACTACGAGATTAGCTACAGCCTGGAGAAAGAATTTGTCCTGCGCTGCCTGCGCCGCGCCCTTTGTCGTCGTAAGCCGGAGATCATAAATTCGGATCAAGGCAGCCACTTCACTTGTCAGGCATATCTTGACCTGCTGGATAGCTACCAGGTGAAAATCTCCATGGACGGCAAGGGGCAAGCCCTTGACAATATCCGTACTGAGCGGTTCTTCCGCAGTCTGAAGTATGACGACATCTACATCAAGGAATATGAAACACCGAGGGAGATGATTGCCGGCGTCAAGAAGTATATCCATGATTACAACACCATCCGACCGCATGCATCACTGGGAGGACTGACACCTAATGCCTTCCGTCTACTGGATGAAAAAAACCCTGCAGCCTAATGAAAGGAGCTGTTCGGATCACTTCGAAAATCGTGTCTTGACAATGGGGGGCACTTTATGTGATGGTAATGAATATTTAGAAAAAATAATACAAATTCCATTTGAAATACCTAAAATCGATAGAGAAAAAGTATTGGAATTGCTGTTTTATAAATTAAACGAAATTATGGATTCTA
>Ga0209100_1000835_pt1 | contig 23683 bp, 23 predicted proteins | sample lystaG_FD_185480 | JGI IMG/M metagenome (GOLD analysis project Ga0209100, IMG submission 185480) | Glacier valley bacterial and archeal communities from Borup Fiord, Nunavut, Canada, to study Microbial Dark Matter (Phase II) -... | ecosystem: Environmental > Aquatic > Freshwater > Ice > Glacier ...
ATAATAGATCCAGGATCCGCTTCCGCAGGGGGCGTAGCCCCCCTTCGCAGAGAATGCATGTTCACTTGCAGGCGACTTTCGAGCGATAGCGCGCAGCGCCAGCGAAGAGAGCCGAAAGTGAATTTGCATTCTCCTGAGCCGAAAGCTTTATATAATAGATCCAGGATCCGCTTCCGCAGGGGGCGAAGCCCCCCTTCGCAGAGAATGCATGTTCACTTGCAGGCGACTTTCGAGCGATAGCGCGCAGCGCCAGCGAAGAGAGCCGAAAGTGAATTTGCATTCTCCTGAGCCGAAAGCAAACCATACTTCTCTCTTCTACAGGAATTCGTTCAGGATGGAGTCCGAAGGAACGTCAAGTGGATCTATTGAAGGTATTCGCGAGAGGTCGTGAACCAGCTGACGGGCGATGGCCAGTGCGGCCGGAAGATCGGCATACGCTTTCGGCGGGTCTGTATTAGACATAAAGACAGAGGGTTCAAGATGGTTATCCTCATACTTTTTCAGGGAGTTTTGGATGTCTGCCAGTGCCAGCGGTGCCATAACCATGCTCTCATATGTAAGTATGGAGTTTACAAAGAAATCTGCGTTTTCCAGATATTCCGAAAAGTAGTTCATTTCCGAAGCTTCAATCATCGGCCAGTAATCTATTGTTGCCAGGGCGTGGGCCCCACGGTGACGCACATCACGGACAATCCTGCGAAGAAGACGTACCCTTTTGCTTCCGATCAGACGCCGGTCTGATACTATTTCGCCCCACGGCATGATAAAGACGCCTATCCACAATTCACGGGGAATGAGTCCGGATATATCCGGCGCAAGGCCGTGAAGCCCTTCTACCAGAAGGTAACCGTCCTGAGGGAGGGATTTACGGGGATATGACACCTGGTTTGCACGCAAGCGCAGCCGGAAATCAAATACAGGCATGCTTGTCAGCTCACCTGCCAGAAGTGACTTGATATTGTCACAGGCCATTACTGTATCAATGGTAGTCAGACTCTCATAATCAGGACGGCCGTTGTCATCGAACCGCAGCTTTTCGACATTGTAATAATCATCGAGTGACATACGCATAGCGGTCTTTCCCATGGAGGTAAGGCATGTCACGAGTCTGTCTGTAAAAGTGGTCTTACCGGAGGACGTCGGTCCGGATATGAAAATAGCCCGGACTTGAGGATTGCTGACTGCATACTCCGCAATCTCTCTGGTACGGTCTACAAAGGCCTTTTCTGTATCCCGAATAACCTTCGGAAGCCGTAAGACGCCGAGATTCTCTTCGAGGTCTTCCAGAGAGAGGGTAACTCTATTTTCAAGAACAGCCATAAAATCCCACCTAACGGTCCATCAGATTGCCGAGAATAAATTTCGAAACCAGTTTGTCATAGCCAAACTGAAGAAGCTTGGCAATCAGAAACACAGTTCCGGGAATTAATATGGCAAGAAGTACTATGGCCGCAAACAGAAAGACAATATATACGCCTCCCGTTATGACACCAAGTACTGTTGAGAAAGTACCGGCCGAATCAACGAACATTTTCGTTGATGATTCCAATGTCTTATTTAGAAAAGTAACAATGTCTTCCTGCACATTCGATGTTGCCAAAGTAACAAAAGGCAGTGTCCATGTTGTAAAAAGAATCGTCAAAATAAAATATTTGAGACACTGGGCAAGAAGAATCGGCAGCTTAATGTATAAAGGGTATCGAAAATATCGAAAACTCAGGAACGGTGACGCCAGAAAAAGCAGAAGAAAAAACGCCAGTTTCAGGAGACGGTGACCGCCGAGAAGATCGGCGAATTGTCCGGTAAAAGAACTCAGAACGACAACGCCGCACACAAGTAAGCCATACAGAATAAAAAGATTAATGTGCCGTCGGTTCTCATAGTCTGTATCGCTCCAAAGCGAGCCCAGAAAAAGACCCTCCATATAATCCACGTCTTTATCCTCCTATGTTCTTTAACAGACTTTATTGTATCAGATAAAAGGGGGACTGGAAACACACGCCGCGCCCGCAAAGCGAACATAAAGGGATCATATGCAGTTTATACAAGGCTATTGAAGTTCTTTTTGAAGATTATTTATCAAAATTATGGAATAAATAGCAACAATTCATATCAAATCAGTATTCCAGCGCATTAGCGCAGTCGAAACGGGATTTTGGTGATGGATTCGATGAGATTACGGAAAAGGCGCCATTCCTGCGGATACTGGCTGCTGCCGACAATTCGGATTGGAATATTATGTTTAAAGGAAATAACAACGGCCCAGTCTGCGGGATGACACATAATAATGTCATCCTGAGAGACCAGACCGGTATAATGCGTTTTCCATTGAAGAAGATTCGTTGCGGGTATCATTATGCCAAAATGAAGGAGTTTATCCGGGGATATGGAGCGAAGAAAATTATTGTTCCATTGAAGGCTGTCTCTCCATGTTACCATCTTTTTGTCGAGATCGATCCGCACACGAATACATCCGCGACGATATCCGGAAAGTTCTGCCTCTATACAGGTGATGTCATTATAACTGATCATAGGTAGTTCCTGTCCATTTCCTTCTCTCAGGTATTTTGTTAATCCTGCGATGTCATTCATGGTATTCATGAAATCTTCACCCCGAAAACAGACCCCGCACGCGATCCAATGACAATTGTTCCATTGAATATGATGGGAGATGACTCCATGTTGAGGCCGCTCTTGGTCTCGCCTTCAAGCCCTTTGTTGCGTAAGGTCTGCAAATATGTAATTCGAACGCCGGTCAGCGCATTCACTAAATGAATCTGTCCAAAGCTGTCACATATAACAATATACGCATTTCCTTCTGAATCATAGCAGTCTACCGGAGAACTCCATGAATATTGGTTCATTGAATAGTCCCATACCTGCTCGCCGGTGTCCTTGTTATATGCAACCAGATGGTTGCCGCTGTATATCCCATTGGTCATACAATACGAGTAAATAACAAGATCAGAAATTGATTTCTTACCGACAATCGGAGTGCCTAGCATACCGCCGTTGACATCATCTCCCTTATCAACGCCGTTGTGTGTGAAGCAGGGGTACGATGTCTGCCAGATCTCTTCGCCCGTCATGGCATCAATCTTATAGGTATATGAAGCACCCTGATAATCGAGTGCATCCGTCTTCTGCCAGTCAACCTCCGTACCCATATACAAATAGACGCGACCGTCTTCTTCCTCAAGTACAGGCGTTACATCCGAGTCATCATCGAGCTGGCGTGCCCATATGATTGTCAGTGTGTTCAGATCAACACAGATAAGGTTGCCGCTGTTATCACTGCAATAACCATAATGATCATATATGGACATAGAACTCTCTATGCCAATCTCACTGCCGGAAATTCCATCTATAAGATATTTGAATACTACGCTCTCCGGAGCGATGGATATTGTACCGGCTGCCTTGTCAAATACTGTATTGAGCTTAACCGTATAGAGCATTCCGTTCTCATTCGGATAGATCAGAGTGTCGGTAGCCGCATTTACAATAGGAGACGAATCACAGGCGCCCCAGGTAGTACGATATGCACGCGAATCCATGCCATCCTGGAAATAAAGAAGCGACGAGTCAATCAGGCTAAAGATTCTAAATCCAATCTTACCATCAGCGAGAGATCCTGCCGTACCGTTGTTATCGCCTTGTCCAACATAAAGAATCGGATATCCGCGGGGATCAATACATGGCGTACCTTTGATTGTTGCCCCGATATTGATGGGATCCCGCGTCAGCGAACCGTCATCAATATCAAAGAAATATACCTTGCCGTCCATGGCGGCAATAATAACTTCTGTTAGTCCCTGTTTCGCTTTCTTGTCCGGATACAGATTCATGAGCTGCTGAACTTCATAGTCCCAGGTAATGACCAGAGGTTGTCCGGTCCATCCGGTTCCGGTCCAGGAAAAGGCCCAGGAGGACGAAGAAAGAGATCCGATATCTTTGTATTCCCATATCTGTTCCAGTGTGGTAGCACCCGAAGCGATCGGACCCCAGGATGCGCAGTTGCGAAAATTATTGCCGCGGAAAGTTAATATGCCGGGAACCGACTGATAATTAACCGGGTCCCCGAAGTAGATTGCATCGGTTCTGACAAAAGGCGTTACTGCTGTATCACCGCTTAAAGCTGTTTGTGTAATCCCCCGCGCTGATGGTGAAAGGCCTTCAGCCGCCTCACCCATCGGTACATTAATCTGAGCGGATGCAGGATATAAGACATAGTTTTGGAAAAGAGCGATGGTATCTACAGGCGTCGGAGAAGGCGTAGTAATGATAATAGACGAATTGGTGTTGCTTTCGACGGAAGATCCCGCTGCAGCAGTAGTGGCAGAGGTTTCTGTTGATTCAGTGGATGAAAATATCGAATATAGGAGTACAACGACAACTGTAAGAAGAAGCACCGCAGTTATAGCAACAAGCACAACCAGAGCATTATTCTGCTTACGTCTTCTAGGGCGGTGATACTGATTATCATACCGAACATACATCGAATTACTCATTTTACATCCTTCCGCGATTCAGACAATATAGTTTAATATTTTAGCACAATTCATTTTTGTTTACTACAATTCTTAGAGCAGCCCAGCCTCTTTTGCAATTTCTTCAAGTTTTCTGAGCCGGTGATTCATTCCTGATTTTCCAATGGGCGGAGACATCAGTAATCCAAGGTCCCTTATCGACATCCCGGGATTGTCAACCCGTACACGGGCGGCCTCCCTCAGTTCTTTAGGGATCTGAACATTTGCAGCACTGTCAAGAAGATCCTGAAGAAGCGCACTCTGGCGCGCGCAGGCATTAGCCTGTCGTTGGGCGTTCGCTGTATCACAATTTACAACACGGTTGACGGAATTCCTGAGTTCTTTATCCACACGTACGCTTTCAAATCGCAGAAGGCTGTTGTGGGCGCCGGTTACGGCAAGAAAATCCGCTATGGACTGACCTTCCTTGAAATAAATAACCGGATGCTCATTTCTATAGATAATTCCGGGTTCAATGTTCTCTGCATGCAGCAGCAAGGTAAGATAATCCGCAGCGCGTGCACTTCTCGCCGATATTTCAACCTGATACGCCTTAAGAGGTTCACTCATTAAGCCCGCAGCAAGAAAGGCGCCCCTCAGGGCTGCCCGCCTGGCGGGAAGTGCAGATGTAATCTGATCCTGCTGTTCCTCTTTTTCATAGAGACGCAAAAGCTGTTCGAAAGTCATCCGTTCTGACGGAAGCGGATATACATACCACAGGCTGCTTGTCGTTTTTTCAGAACGTTCAGCGAGCGCATCCAAACCGATCGCGCGCAGTTGTCCGACAAGTCGTTCAGCAAATCCTGAAGAGGCGGTCGAAAAATAAAGCGGCAGCTCGGATTTATCCGCGCCCGGACGTCCGGCACACAAAAAGGCGGTAACCAGTTCTGCCTGCATTTCTTCTTTAGTCCGGTCTGTCACTTTGAGCAGATCGGCTTTTATGGACTGTGAAAACGAATGCTCTGTCATCAAAATTCCTCAGGTAGTCTGGTTTGGCGATGCGGCCAGATATCGGGGGTCCTTTTCTATATCTCTGTGGTGAACAGACGCATTATATCCAAGATCTGCGATCCGGCTGGCAAAAGCTTCCGCTATATAGACCGATCTGTGGCGTCCGCCTGTACAGCCGATACCGACAACAAGCCTGGCTTTCCCCTCCCTGACATAATAAGGAAGGGTGTATACCAGAATATCAACCTGCCTGTCGATGAATTCTTTTGTCTCCGGAAAACCCAGAAGGTATTCCTCGATGGGGGCGTCTTTGCCTGACAGCATCTTCAGTTCCTGTTCATAGAAAGGATTCGGAAGAAACCGGACATCATACATGTTGTCGCAGTCAACCGGGATGCCGTATTTAAAGCCAAAGGACATCAACAGAACCGACACTCTTTTGTTGCCGGCATCTTCACTGATAATATTATAAATTTCGTCCCGCAGAGCCGGAATGGCCATCATCGATGTGTCAATGATATGTGTGGCCATGCTGCGAAGGCTCTCAAGCATAGATCTTTCCTGAAGCATGGACTGCGACAGGCCGATTCCGTCCGAAAGCGGATGACGCCTTCTTGTCTGGCGGTAGCGGTTGATCAGGACCTGATCCGAGGCCTCAAGAAATACAATCCGATACGGGCTCCCAAGGGATTCAAGTTCGCGGATGGCAGGTTCAAAGCCGTGAAGTAATTCATTGCTTCTTATATCCACAACAAAGGCCAGCTTGGAGATGCCATACCCTTCGCCGCCCTGCCCTTTTAAGAATTTGCGGACCATCTCCGGTAAAAGCATAGGCGGTATGTTATCTATGCAAAAATAGCCCATGTCTTCGAGGAAATCCGCAGCCTGGCTCTTTCCTGCTCCCGACATTCCAGTCAGAATAATAATATCCATATCGCCTTACCTCCCTTATGACAAACTACGACCGACAAACCTGATTTCCGGCTCTAGTGTGACCCCTGAATGACTCTTAACGGCTTCTTTTACTTTATCGACCAGATCACAAATATCTTTAGCAGTTGCGTCGCCGGTATTCACAATGAATCCTGCATGCTTTTCTGAGATAGAGGCACCGCCGACCGCAAGGCCCTTAAGGCCGGCCTCCTGTATAAGCGCTCCTGCGAAACAGCCTTCCGGCCGCTTAAAAGCGCTTCCGGCACTTGGCATTGTAAGCGGCTGTGAAGCGGATCTTTTGGCATTAAGTTCTCTGATCCTGTCCATGACAGATTCTTTATCACCAGGGAAAAGCCGGAGAACGACGGAAAGAATAATGCCTCCGTTGCTTAAAAAATAACTTTTACGGTATCCATATGCATGTTCAGTCTGTGAAAGTGTACGCATGTCACCTTCCGGTGTCAAAAAAACACTCTGGTATACGACATCGGACATCTGATTGCCATAAGCCCCGGCATTCATAAATATGGCTCCGCCGATGCTGCCGGGAATTCCTGCTGCAAATTCCATACCGGCTAATCCTCTTTTTGCACAGGACAAAGCTACCTGCGAAAGAAGCGCGCCTGCATATGCGTGAACAAAAACCGCTCCGCTATCCTCTGGATCTTCCTCAAACCATATACGCGACAAAGCATCGCCCAAATGTATGACAAGACCTTCGATCCCCTTGTCTGACACGACAAGATTGGATCCGTTGCCCAGGACAAAGCAGGGCAGGCCGCTTTTCAGGGCGGCCTGATACAGTGCAATTACTTCGAGAAGTCCGGCCGGATCTGCAAACAGATCTGCCGGTCCGCCGATCTTGAATGTTGTATGTAAACAAAGCGGCTCATTTTTATGAATTCTGGAACATAGATCCCCATGTCCGGTATCGGAAAGAATCCGGAAAAACTCTGCTTCATTTTTGGTATTGTCAAATGTGATATCCATTATATCTCCTGAAAAAAACCTATTAATAGAGCGACAGACCGCCTCCGCCCGGGAAGACACGGTCAATAAGATTTCTGGCCGCGTTATGACCCATCTTCTTAACACGATAATTGATCGAAGCGGCTTCGACAATAATAGCAAGATTCCGGCCGGGTCCGACAGGAATCGTTATCGACGAAACTGGAATGCCAAGAATCTCCGTCGTCTCATCATTAATTCCGAGACGATCATAGACCTTCTTCTCATCCCATAATTCAAGATTAATTACAAAGTCAATATTCTCCTGAAGCTTAACCGCGGACACACCATACATCTCCTTGACATCAAGTATGCCGATGCCGCGGATTTCAATCAGATGGCGGATGATCTCAGGAGCCCTGCCCAAAAGGGTAGTCTCCGACACTCTTCTTATTTCAACCTGATCATCAGCGATAAGACGGTGTCCGCGCTTAACAATCTCGAGTGCTGTTTCAGATTTACCGACTCCGCTCTCTCCCAGGATGAGAATACCATTGCCATGTACTTCTACCAATACGCCGTGCATCGAGATGCGGGGCGCCAGATCAACATTGAGCTGCTTGATAAGGAAGCTCATGAAGTCGGAAGTGGCTTGTTTTGTGCGAAGTATCGGAATCTTTCTGCGTTTGGCACAGGGAATCATCTCCGGGTGCGGCTCGTGATTTCTGGTCAGTATCAGGCAGGGTATATTCTTCGCAAAAAGTGCATTCAGGCGTTTCTTCCTGATCTCGGGTGACAGCTTATCAAGATAGGCTGTCTCCATATTACCGATCAGCTGGATACGGTCCGGCCCGAAATGTTCAAAATAACCCGCAAGCTGAAGACCGGGACGCGTAACATCAGCCACAGTGATCTTGATATCATCAAGAGTCCCGGGATCATACAGTACTTCAAGTTCAAAAGCCTTAATAAGCTCAGACAGGTACACGCTTGCAGCAGCCATAATAATCCCTCACTTAATTTTTGTATTGTTTTTCTTATTGTAATACAAGTCAGTCATTTGTGCGAACGAAAAAGCTATGTTTATCTGATTAAGACCCGCGAAGATAAGATGGCTCATGAGAAGGGAACGGACAGTCAATATCTTCTCCGCGGACAATACGCCGCACAATATTACGGTCATCTCCTGCATATAGGTACTGCTGCACCCGCTCTTCCAATGTTCTCTCGATAAGGCTGTCAGCCGCTGCATCGTCAATAACCAGCGCATCGCCTTCATATCCGGGTTCAAAACTGCCCACTTTCCCGAAAAAGGAACCGCTTCCTTTGGTCGCAAGAAAGAAAGACTCGCACAGGCGCACCTGGATATGTTCAGGATGGTCTACCCAGTACTGGTTGGAGGCCATGCAGGCGGAGATTATATTCTGCGGCATACCGATCAGGTGTCCGCCGGCGACGTCGGAGGCAAGACCAACAAGGATTCCACGGTCCAGATAATTACGAAGCGGCATGGTTCCGCTGGACATGTTTAAGTTGGACTGCGGACAGTGAGCGATCCGGATCTTCTTATCGGCCATGATCTGCACTTCCTTTTCGGAAAGGTACACGCCGTGCGCCATGATAGTTCTGTCCGGCCGAAGTAATCCGTATGTCTCATATACTTCCGTAAAACTTTCGATCTCAGGATGCAGATCATGAACCATCTGGATTTCTGTACGATTCTCACTGACATGGGATTGTATGGGGAGGTCGTATTTTTCGGCCATATCCCCAAGTCCGCGCATCAGTTCCGACGTTGTAGACGGCACGAACCGGGGAGTCAGAATAGGAAGGACCAGACCCTTCTTGTCCACGCAGGAGGAAACAAATGCAAGTGTGTCTTGAAGTGAACCTTGTGTGGTCTCCGTAAGCTCAGGGACTGCATTTCTGTCCATATTTACTTTGCCGATATAGGCACCCAGACCGGATTTTCTGAAAAGATCAAAAAGGATACGGGTAGCCGGCAGATGAATCGTCGCAAAAACACTCGAGCGTGTCGTTCCTTTTCTCCAGAGAGCATTAATAAATCTCTTATAACTTTCTTCGGCAAAGAAATTATCAGCATACCTGTTTTCCAGCGGGAAAGTATATTTTGTTAGCCACGGCAGAAGCTCCTCATCATATCCGATTCCGATATTGATGAACTGCGGCGCGTGCGTGTGAAGGTCACAGAACCCGGGAATGATCAGATAATCGCCGAAATTCTCCACAGGGACATCCCTGTATTTTTCCGGAAGCTCCTGATAAATATCTTCGACAATTCCATCCGAAAGAACCAGATACGAATTCGGGTGTGTCGAAAACATGTCTTTTTCAGGCGTGTGAACCAGATTGCCTTTAAGAATGCGCAGCATACCTGTCTCCCTTCTTTGAGAATCCAATAATCTCTATATTATACGTGCTATTATACGTGTTGAAGTAAAAACGCAAGGACAGCCCTGTATACTTCGTCACGGTTCAATTCGTTATGCATCTCGTGACGGCCTTCCGGGTATACTTTAAGGGACACATCCGTGTGTCCTGTCTCCTTATACCATTCATAAAGGCTCGTCGGCCCTTTGCTGTACATGCCGACAGGATCATTCCCGCCGCAGTATATATAGACGGGCATATCTTTCGGAACTGCTTCCGTCCAGTTTTTGGAGCCGCATTCCATCAGAAGTGAGGAAAGATCCGAAAACCCTGAAGCCTTGAACAAAAACATGCAGGCAGGATCTGCGATATATGCATCGACAATAGCATTATCACGGGTGAGCCAGTCCTTTTCTGTCCTCTGCGGCTGGAATTTCTCGTTGTATGTCCCAAAAGCAACCTTGTCAAGGAATTTCCCTTCCGATTTGGGGCCTTTGAAAAGACACTGTATACGCGCCATGAATTTTCCTGCGCCGGCCAGACCGGCTTTGGCAGTCGTTCCGGAAAGGATCACGCCACTGAGTCCTTTTGCATGATTTCTTTTGATGTAGCAGGACGTGATGAAGGACCCCATACTGTGTCCGAACATAAAAAACGGAAGATCCTGAGCCGATATTTCTACCCGAAGCTCGTCGATTTTCGATCTGACACAATCAATGTCGGACATGAGTAAATCCACACCGTTTTTCTCTGCAAAAAAGCCTCGGTTTTGGGCATCGGGCGTTGTCAGTCCATGACCGCGAAGATCAAATGCGTACACAAGGATTCCCTGTTCGCTCAAAAAGGACGCGAAGTCATCATATCGCAGACAAAACTCCGTCATGCCATGTATGATGAGAAGGCACGCCCGGGGGGAATTTGAATTATCACGCCAGGATCTTCCCTGAATCTTCAGTCCGTCTGCGGCCAGGCATGTAAACGTAGATTTCTCAAGCATAAAGTGCCTCCTCATATGATTTATATCTTCTATCATTCTATCTCTTATTCAGATTTCTGCTATATTATTAATCACATTTATACATATATTTTGAATTATGCTTCGGCTTCGATAATGGCACCTCCCAGAACAAGCTCGCCGCTATAAAAAACGACAGACTGGCCGGGCGTTATTGCACGAACCGGCTCATCAAATATGACGAGCACTTTTCCTTCCTCCGCCTGCTGCAGCGTGGCAGGAACAGCCCTGGTCGAATACCGGATCTTGGCTTCGATGCGCATCGGAAGTTCCATGGGGATATTTGACACAAAATGAATCTGCGAAGCCAGAAGCGACGTCTTATAGAGGTCACTGTCATGTCCCAGTACAACACGGTTCAAAGCCGGATCAACAGCAAGAACATAAAAGGCTGCATCAGCGGCAAGGCCAATTCCTTTCCGCTGACCAACCGTATAATGGATGATTCCGCGGTGTCTTCCGAGAACCGCGCCGCTTCTGTCAACAAAGTCGCCTTCCCCGCTTATCATTCCTGTACGGGTTTCAATAAATTTGGCGTAATTATTGTCTTTTACAAAGCAGATTTCCTGACTGTCCGGCTTGTGCGCCACTGGAAGTCCGGCTTCAAGCGCCATTTTTCGTATTTCTTTCTTATCATAATCGGCAATCGGCAGCATCAGGCGGGAAAGCTGGTGCTGATTCAGCCGGTAGAGTGCATATGTCTGATCTTTTGTATTTTCCGGATCGTTCAGGAGTTCATACTCCTTCTTCTCCTCCGAAAAACGAATCCTGGCATAATGGCCTGTAGCCAGATAGTCAAAACCGAGTGCCAGCGCTTTTTCAAGCATCGCTTCGAATTTGATCTTCCAATTACATGTTATGCAGGGGTTGGGCGTCCGGCCGCGCAGATATTCCTGCACAAAAGGCTCAATCACCGCGTTGTCAAAAAGCATCTTGAAATTGAGAACATAATAGGGGATATCAAGAGCCGCCGCGACTCTTCTGGCGTCGTCTACGGCAGAGAGCGAGCAGCAGCCAACATCTGTCCGGACCTGCTCATCCGGCTCGTCCGGCCAAATCTGGAGGGTCGCACCCGTTACGTCATAACCTTCCCGTTTGAGAATCAGTGCAGCAACGGAACTGTCTACGCCGCCGCTCATCGCAACCAGCACTCTTTTGGGCTTGTTATCAGACTGTTCTTTTAATACTTCAGACACGTTCTATATCCTCCATGGCTCTCGGGCGGAAGCCGGAAAGCTAACATCCCTACGCAAAATAATACAAAATAATTCGAATTCTTTATCGTATCAGGGTACGATGTCATTACATAGGATAGGAACTCTTTTGTCAAGAAATCCCGTGTATACTCTTTATATTATAACGAACGCGATTTCACAGGTCAAAAAACTCTGAAAAACTCTTGTAAAACCCTTGTTTCGCGAAAAACCATTGACAACCATGCACTGACTGTAATAGAATGCGAATGTTGTTTTGGGGGTGTAGCTCATTTGGGAGAGCGCTTGACTGGCAGTCAAGAGGTAAAGGGTTCGATCCCCTTCATCTCCACCAAAAAAGCACCGCCCTTTGACAGATTCACTTCTGTCAAAGGGCGGTGTTATTTTATCCAAAATGGACACATAAAGATTGAAACCCTGATTTACGTGCACTATTTAGGTAAAACCGTTCATTTCCAATCAGGTTTTCTGTCTGCAAATCTATCGGCCAAGGCAATTTGCTATTATTTCTGCACAGACTTCCGATCCGTTTTCAGTTGAAATATTTTTGCCGAGAGTTTTTGCATTTTTGATAATCTCATCTTGCAGTGCAAATTGAATGGCGGAAGCTAGTTTGTCGGATGTTAGATTTTTCCGGTAAATGGGCTTTGAACCGACCCCTATGTCATAGGCCCTGTGCGCCCATGCAAATTGGTCATTGGAAAATGGAATGATGACACAGGGAATGCCGGCTTTAAAACCAGCTGCGGCAGTGCCCGCGCCGCCATGATGACAAACGAGTGAAACACGATCAAATAACCAACTATGGGGAATGCTGTTAATCGCCAGAATAGTATCAGGCAGGTTCTTTATGTCACCCATGCCACAGATAATCCCTCTTTTGCCCGATTTGTTAAGTGCGTCTATTACGAGCTTGATGGTTTCGTCCGTATCTTTGCTGTCAAAAACACTGCCAAACCCAATGTATACAGGTTTGTCACCCTTCATCAGGAAATCAGAAAGTTCTTTGGCAGGGGCATAATCAATGTTTTCTTTCACAAACCAGTAACCATTCTGATGTATATCTGCGTTCCAGTCTTTTGGCCGTGGGAAAACGAAATTACTGCAGGAGATGATGGCAGGATGATTTTTGTCCACCCTTTCAAACGGGCTGCCGAAATTATCCGGAAGTTTATGATATTCCTTTTTATAAAATGCGATAATACCCGTTTTCCCTGCCATCCAAAGCATGCCCTGTAAAAGCTTATAACTCAATAATTTGGGCATTTTTGTTTTACCGTAAGCAATCAGGGAAGCGAATTCTTTGGTTTTGTGGATAGGAAACGGAGCGGCAAGTACGGAGGGAATTCCAAGCTGCTCTCCGGCAAAATAGCCGATTGTGCAGCCGGGATGGTATACAATTAATTCACTTCCTTTACATGCACAAAACATCTCCTCTGTTAATCCAATCACATAATTTTTCATTTTATTGAAGGTCAACAGCATTTTCAGGGGATTGTCAGACGATTGTGCATCTTCAAGCAATGCAGGGTCGATCCCGGTGGATTGATAATCGGCTGACAATGTATAAAAATCAATTCCATAGCCTTGAATGAAGTCTTTAAAACTTATACCGCCTGTTATCCGCACAGATTTCCCAAGCTTTTGAAGTTCTTGGGCAAGTGCAATATAGGGCTGAAAATCTCCTCTTGAACCAGAACAAAGAATTGTAATCATGTTTCAGTCTCCTTGAATAATCCAACATCGTGTTGTATGTTTAAATTGTAGAATTCAGCACACAATTCATCAACCAACAAAACAGCAGCGAGTGTCGGATTTGATAAAGAGGTTGGAAATGCACAAACGGATGGAAATTACAGCCCAGACAAAACAGAATATCACTGATGCCTTCTGGGCTTTGTATTGCGAAAAAGGAATTGCAGAAATTACTGTCAAGGAAATTGCATATAAAGCGGGGTACAATAGAGGCACATTCTATGAGTATTTTACTGATGTATATAATGTTCTTGATTATATTGAGAATTCACTGATTCCGTCGATTGATGAAATTCCGCCTATAACTATACCTTCGGGTACCTTAGGAATGCCTCTTGATATGTTTATGAAAATTTACGAACAAAATAGCAAGTACTATTCTGTGCTATTAGGAGACAAAGGTGATCCTGCATTTGCAAGCAGACTTAAAAACTCAATTAAACCGACGTTACTGAAAGTCTTTGAAGAAAAACATAGTAATGACAAAGTAAGAATGAATTACATAATGGAATACACGTTAACTGCAATGATTGGTGTTATGAGTTATTGGTTCGGGCAATCTGATCCGTTGCCAAGTGATCAATTATATGAATTGATGCATCAATTGATGGAAGGCGGAGTGCTGAAACAGCTTCAATAATAGCATTGCAAGATAAATAATTTCATCTGTTTTCGAGTATTAATATCCCGGAACAATGCGATATTTTAATGAAGTCACAGATATACTTGTCTCTCAAAACTGCTGTCATTTCTTCTGCGACAAAATAAATCTCATCCTTATCCCAAATTTGGCTGTTTTTTTTCATGCTTTTTTCTAATTCACTTCTTGTCGCAAAAGAGACATCACCGATAAAAATTTGCCCATTTGGATTCAACATAGATGAAAGCGACTCAATAAATTTAAGTTTCTCCTCATCTGTTACGTGATGAATGGCGTATGTGCTGACTATGAAGTCAAAACGACACGCTTTTATATCCTCCGGCACACCCTTTGAAAAGTCCCAATTCATCAGTTTGGCATCCGGCATTTTCTTCTTTGCAATATCCATCATACTATCCGAAAAATCCATACCTGTGATTTTGCATCCGGCCTGATAGAGTTGAGTTGTTAAAATTCCAGTTCCAAAGCCGATATCCAGAACGCCGGCCTCTTTCTTTTCCATGATCCGGCTATAAATATAATTCAGCAGATCCTTATAGCCGGCAAAGGGGTATTCATTATTCTCTTCACTGACATTTACACTCTTGTCATATCCATCGGCCCATAGATTAAAATCTTTACTATCCAGCATTTTCATTTCTCCATCTTTAAAAAGTTACGCACGAAGATCGGCTATTGCACATAAAGATTGTTCAAGTATCCATTCTTTTAATTTCCGCGATGGCCTTATTGCGGTAATTCAAATCCTCACGAACCAGAAATCCGCGTTTTTCCCAGAATTCGTTACCCACGCTGTTTTTAGCAAAAACAACCAGAGCCACTTTGCAGATGCCTTCGGCCTTCAGTGAATCCAGTGCTGCACTAAGTAACGCTGTTCCTATGCCTCTTTTGCGCATGGAAGCGTCGACTGCGGTGTAGTAAATATATCATAATCAGCGATTGTCATTTGTCGAATTATATCAATAACCACCTTTTTCTTAAATTATAACATCCGTTTTCATTCAATGAGAGGCTGACAGGTATTCTAAATTCTATTTAGATGATAAAATAAACCATACAGGCTTTTTTAATGTATACAGATTCATTTCTATTGCTTTTTGCATGATTTGATTTCCGTAACAAATCGAGGATAAACCTGTTGAATAACCAAATAAATTTAGGGGGCCATTATTATGTTTTGTACTAAGTGCGGACAACAGAATAGCGATGACAGTACTTTTTGCATACAATGCGGAAATTCTATGAAAGGAACTGTTCCTGCCCCAAAAGAGCAGACACCTCCAAATACTTATTCTTCTGTTCAGGGTCAGAATGTGCTGCCGGTGCAGACGGTTCCTGTCCAGGCAACGCCAGTTCAGGTAACGCCAGTTCAGGTAACGCCAGTTCAGGTAACGCCCTTTCAGACGACTCCGATTCAGGCAGCGCCCCCTCAGACAAATACTGCCAATACGCCTGTGAAGACACGTAAAAAGAGTCATAAGGGCTTAATTATAGGATTAGTCGCCGGCTTTCTTGTTCTCATTGCCGGCGTTGTGCTGGTAATTGTCGTCCTTAATAATCTGGCAGCAGGAAATGGCAGCAAAGAAACGGTTAATGAATTCCCTCTGACAGGACTCTGGTCCAGTGAAGAACGGGCAGAAGTACTTAAATTCAAAGATAACGGCTCTGTTTATTTATATTCATATGAAGATGATGTTAAAGGCGATTATGAATACGACAAAGATCAGTCGAACGGAGTGATTACACTTGATGATACTTCTTACGATTTTGAAGTTGCTGACTTTGAAATGGACGTGGAAGACATGGGCGTGTACACGATGGTAGACGATGAGGAATTTGATATTGATGAATTCATCGAGGATAATTACGCAGATTCTTCGAGTGCTGAAACAACTTCTCCTGATGTAACCGATACGACTGCCGCGGCTGCGACCACAGCAGCTACTACAGCTGCTGTCGAGACAGTAACTGATATGAGCCTTACACTTTCTTTATCTTTCGGCGATCGTGACGGAACATATTCAGGTGAAATTGAAAACGGTTTACCCAATGGCTACGGGACATTTACATCAACCAACTCCGAAGTACTTATATGGGAATATGAAGGTATGTTCGTAGACGGACATTTTGAAGGCCAAGGAGCAACGGGCTGGGAAGACGGATTTGCAGAAGCCGGTGAATACAAGAATGATTTGCTCAACGGTGAGGGTCAGGAGTATTGGTATGATGTACTCCGCTACCAGGGAAGTTACACGGACGGCGTAGAGAATGGCACCGGCACGCTGTACAACCATCACGGCGAGGTTATCTTTACCGGAACTTTTAATTACGGATTTATTCAGGAGACAACGGAAGCCCGCAGTGCAAGAGTCGGCGCCTTCAAGGATCTATGCATCCCTGCCACATGGGATGAACTATATGCGTCATGCGAAAGCGAGATCGGTATCTACACACAAATCACAGGAACCGTCTTTGATGTATTCGAATATTATGAAGATCAGCAGTATTATTGTGACTTCCTGATGTATGAGCAGGGCGTTGAAGAGACAACCCGGATTGTTCAGGTCTATTACCGCCTGAGCGAGGGGCAATCGATTGTTACAGTGGGTCAGACGGTCTCCGTATGGGGAACGACTGAATATCTTTATAGCTATACTTCTAATAGTAATGAGGCCATCGTCGCTCCGCTGATTGAAGCATGGAGTGTCGAATAAATTAATTATCAGAAATCGTATGAATAGAGTCTTCGCTGTCAGGCGGAGACTCTATTCATATTTTCAGGCGTTGTGAAGCGCGGTTTTCGGAGGCCGGTTATGACACATATCCAGGTAAAGCATGTCAAAAAGGAATGGGGCGATGTAAGTCTTTTTGATGACATAACTTTTAGTGTTGCCTACGGAGAACATATAGGTATTGTCGGAGCAAATGGAAGCGGAAAAAGGATCCTTCAGGCGACCGGGCTCTCCAAATCCTTCGGAGATATCCGCCTGTTTTCTGACAGCGATTTTTCCATTGCGAGGGGTGAAAAAGTCGCCTTGTTTGGTCCGAACGGATGCGAAAAAAGCACATTGGTCTCTATGATAGAAGGACATCTTCCCCCTGATTCCGGATGAGCCAACCAACCACTTGGACCTTCATATGCGGGAGATGCTTGAAGAGACACTTGCAGAGTATCCCGGGACACTTCTTTTGATCTCACACGATCTTTATTATATGAAACGGGTGTGTGACAAGGTGCTGATTTTTGATGAGGGGCGCATAAAAAGGCTCGAATACTCTTTTAAAAAATACATGGATTATTTATTGTAATGGTCCCTGCATTATATTCGACCAGCCCTTCCCTTCTCATTTTGTTGAGTTCCCTGCTCAGTGAGGTTCTTTGGATACCGAGCCTCTCTGCGAGCTCTTTTTTCGTTACTTCCATAATAATCGTGCTGCTGTTCTGATGATGCTGTTCATATTTCAAAAAGTCGATGATACACTGTCTGATGGACTTCAGGGATATTGCATCAATCTTATCTGTAAGTACGAGTGTCCTATCCGAAATCACAGTCATCAGACCGGTCAAAAAAGACACATTTGATTGACTCAACTCGAGTATCAAGTCTTTATACATATGAAGTGCTGTTGTCCTTGAAGCTGCCGCAACAGTCAGCGGGTAGGAATTCCGGTGCGAGAAAATCAGATTCGCACCGAGTGTATCACCGCCAAAAAAGTCAGTAATTTTGAGAACATTTCCTTCACTGTCTATCTTCTGAACAGAGACCCGGCCATCGAGGATAATATCCATGGAAGTGCAGATCTCATTTTGAAGATGGATGATCTGTCCTTTTTCATATTCCTGCATCCGGTATTTTGACGAACGGAAGATCTGATGCAGATCTGTCTTTGTAAAGCCTTTAAAAAGGTCAAGGCCCGATAATATATCTATGCACCGGTCTATATCCATATCGATTTTACTGCCTTTCTGTTTTTGCCTTACATGATTCGAATTCCGGATCGTTACTTTTCGATACTGTTCAAATTAGTTACCACGGTAACTTTTTTATTCCGTAAATCGAAGTATACTACAAAAAGAATGGTTATTGGAAAGGAGTCTTATTATGTTGGAAAAAGTTTGTTCCTATTCAAATGAAAATACAAAAGTCATCGAAAAAACAATTGATGATGAGCCTGTTATGATTAATCATATGCTTCTGCCGAAGGGGGAGGGTCTCCCCGAGCACTTTGCTAATTCAAATGTCTATATGATCGTAGTCCGGGGAACGGTAACCCTTCAGCTCGATGATCAGGAAGCACACGATTATGCGCACGGACAAATTGTGAATATCCCATACCATACTAAGATGAATGTAAATAATACGGGTGACGATTTGCTTGAATTATTCGTTGTAAAGTCTCCCAATCCAAGAAACTACAAAGAAGGAAACCCATCATGAAATAAGCAAACGTGATTGCCTTATTTGTTTTGACTGCTCTGAAAAGTGCCGTCAGGATGCGATCAGTTATAAATAATTTTATTTGCATAATGAGTTTCGCTTGAGCACGCCTCTAAGCACGCCGTCATTTTTGACGACGTGCTTTTTCTATGCAGCAGCACATCCGCCGATTGAGACTGCGTGACTATTCTGCCTGGCCATTCTGCCTGGTTATTCTGCCTGACTCTTCTGTCTGACTTTTTGCCTGATAAATCTTGACTTCGGAATTTTTCCGTACTATATTGAATTAGTTAACCGGTTAACTAATTTAATATTTCCGGAAAGGATATATGAAATGGAAACAGATTTACGCGACATTGTCGGCCGTATTAAACAGCTGAATATATTACACCGCATATACATTCACCGGGCAGCCACAGAAAACGGGATGTTCTTCGGGCAGCTTCCCATCCTGGAGTATGTTATTGATCACGACCAGTGCACACAGACGGAAATTGCGGAAACGCTTCAGGTCTCCGCCCCCTCGATCGCCACTTCCATCAAGCGTATGCAGAAAGCTGGTCTTCTTCTTAAGATCCGCAGTGAGAACGATGGCCGGAACAACCGGATATCCATTACAAAAAAGGGACTTGACCATGCAATGACGTGCCGGGTCGCTTTTGACGCCGTGGATGCGCGTATGTTTGCCGGGTTTGATACAGCTGAATGTGACGAGTTCTGCCATTATCTGGATCGCCTGATCGCGAATCTTAATACAGATGAGTTCGAAAACAAGACGTTGTTTGCCATGATTGACACAATGGAGACTGAAAAGGAACGTCAGGATGCAACGTCCTGTCATGCGGCTCCCCCTACGGAGACCCAGGCAGTGGCAGCAGACCTCAACAATAGCGCAAATAGCCGGGATGGGGGAGATTTTTCATGATTAGACGTCTTATTCCCTTTGCCCGGAAGTATAAAACAGCTACTCTTATCGGGCCGCTCCTGATTATTCTGGAAGTTCTGATTGAAGTGCGTATCCCTCTTATGATGGCGAGAATTGTCGACATAGGCATTCCGTCAAAAGATATAAATTATGTCCTCAAAACCGGTGGTCTGATGGTTCTGATGGCACTCCTTTCCCTTGCATGCGGAATCGTTGCTTCCTATTTTTCATCGATAGCCAGTATGGGCTTCGGCAGCGAGATACGGCGTGTCCTTTTTGACAAGATCCAGGGTTTTTCCTTTTCCAATACGGATAAATTCAGTACCTCCTCTCTGGTTATGCGCCTTACAACCGATATAAGCAACGTGCAGATGGCCTTTATGATGATTATCCGCATCATGGTCCGCGCCCCGGTCATGCTGCTTTTTGCCACGATCATGGCAACCCGGATCAACTCCTCACTCGTCAGTGTATTTCTCATTGCCATTCCATTTCTTGCTGTTGTTCTGGGACTGATCATGTACTTTGCATTCCCGAAATTTCGCGCTATGTTCATAAAATATGACGCGATGAATGCTTCCGTACAGGAAAATCTGGTTGCCATCCGTGTCGTGAAATCTTTTGTCCGCGCTTCGCATGAAAAGAAAAAGTTCAAGGAAGCCAATGATAACCAGATGTCCGCAGCTATCGAAGCGGAGAAAATAGTGCAGGTCAATCTTCCTGTCATGCAGCTCACAATGTATGCGTGTATTGTCGCGATCCTGTGGTTCGGCGGCAATATGGTCATATCCCGGACAATGAAAACCGGCGAGCTGATCAGCTTCATCAGCTACGTCTCCCAGATTCTGATACAACTGATTATGCTCTCGATGGTCTTTGTAAATGTCATCATTTCAAGGGCGTCTGCCACCCGGATTATTGAAGTGCTTGATGAAAAAATCGCTGTCACAGACGACGATATCGTGAGTCCTGCGAGCGTGCCTGACGGCTCAATCATATTTGAAGATGTGTCATTCTCCTATAATCCCGAAGCGGACGAGAAAGTTCTCGAACACATTGACCTGACGATAAAGTCCGGCGATACCGTCGGTATCATCGGCGGCACCGGTTCCGGCAAAACCTCACTTGTCCACCTCATCCCCCGTCTTTATGACGTGACGGACGGCAGGATACTTGTCGGCGGACGGGATGTCAGGAATTACAGGATAGAGGACCTACGCAGCGAAGTCAGCATGGTTCTGCAAAAGAACGTGCTGTTCTCCGGTACTATCAAAGACAATCTGAAGTGGGGCAATGAGGACGCCTCCGATGAAGAGATAGAAGTTGCCTGCCGGACAGCCCAGGCACATGACTTCATCATGAGTTTTCCGGACGGGTATGATACCCATCTCGGGCAGGGCGGCGTTAATGTCTCCGGCGGCCAGAAGCAGCGTCTCACGATAGCGCGCGCGCTTCTCAAGAAGCCGAAAATCCTGATACTTGACGATAGTACAAGCGCGGTTGATACCAGGACGGATTCCAGAATCCGAAGTGCTCTTAAAGAAAAAAGAAATAACACCACCACGATTATCATCGCCCAGAGGATAACTTCTGTCAGCGAGGCCGACCAGATCATTGTAATGGATGACGGGAAAATCAACGGAATCGGAACCCATGACGAGCTCCTTACGGGCAACAGAATCTATCGGGAAGTGTATGAATCACAACAGAAAGGGGTTGATCAGGAATGCCGGGAAGAGATATGACAGCCGCAAAACCCAGAAGTATCCGAAGAACACTGTCAAGGCTCGGGGTCTATATTGCCAGGGATAAGATAAGATTGACGCTGGTCCTTCTATTTGTCCTGATCAGCGCTGCGGCCAACGTTGCCGGAACCTATTTAATTAAGCCGCTTCTGAATATCGGCATTGTTCCGCTTATCGGAAAGGATGTTACTTCTGTGGATCTTTTGCCTTTTTTGCAGATGATCCTTCTGATGAGCGCAATATATATTGTGGGTGTAATCTGCGCCTTTCTCTACAGCCAGCTCATGGTAAAGATTTCCAACAGCACGCTGCACGCGGTCCGGCGCGATCTGTTCAACAGGATGCAGGATCTTCCAATCAGCTATTTTGACACACATTCACACGGTGAGTTAATGAGCCGGTATACAAGTGATGTAGATACCCTGCGGGAAGCAGTATCACAGGGCGTTACTGCTTTGTTTTCTTCCTTTCTTACCGTGGCGGGAACTTTCATCATGATGCTTTTCCTGAGCCCGTACCTGACGCTGCTCATTGTTGCCATGCTGGTACTTATGACGATTGTTATCAAGAGTATCGGGGGCAAATCTTCGAAGTATTTTGGGAAGCAGCAGAAAGCAATCGGCGCAGCTAACGGATACATTGAAGAGATGATCGAGGGTCAGAAAGTCGTACAGGTATTCTGTCACGAAAACAAAGTCAAAAGCGAATTTGCCGTACTCAACGAAAATTTACGGCAGTCCGCTACGAAGGCTAATTTTTATGCGAATGTCATCATGCCTATCATGGGCAACTTAGGATATATCAACTATGCCCTTACAGCTATTGCAGGAGGTTTATTAGTTATAAGCGGAAGTATGAACATCGGTTCGATTGCTTCCTTCCTCCAATATACAAGAACCTTTTCACAGCCTGTCACGCAGATTTCGCAGCAGTTCAACGCAATTCTGGCAGCACTGGCCGGCGCCGAACGCATTTTCGAGATCATTGATGAAGTGCCGGAAAGTGATCAGGGATACGTAACGCTGGTTAATGCGGTAAAGGACAAAGACGGGCAGCTGACTGAGACTCCTTTGCGAACCGGTATCTGGGCATGGAAGCACCCGCACAGCGACGGATCTGTGACTTACAGCCAGGTCAACGGCGATGTCCAGTTCGAAGATGTTACTTTCGGATATGATCAGAAAAAGAAGGTCCTCAATCACGTGTCCCTTTATGCAAAGCCCGGCCAGAAGATTGCACTTGTCGGATCCACCGGTGCCGGAAAGACGACAATCACCAATCTGATCAACCGCTTCTATGAGATCCAACATGGCAAAATACGTTACGACGGGATCAATATCGGAAAAATTAAAAAGGATGACCTGCGCCGGTCACTTTCGATGGTACTTCAGGATACCCACCTCTTCACAGGCACGGTTATGGACAATATTCGTTACGGAAAGCTCGATGCCACCGACGAAGACGTGCTCTCTGCAGCCAAACTTGCCAACGCCGACTTTTTTATCCGGCATCTACCTCACGGATATGATACAATGCTGACCTCCGACGGTGCGAACTTAAGCCAGGGACAGCGTCAGCTCCTGGCGATCGCGCGGTCCGCTGTGGCCAATCCGCCGGTTCTGATCCTCGATGAAGCTACCAGTTCCATAGATACACGAACCGAAGCCCTTATTGAGCGAGGGATGGATAAGCTGATGGAAGGCCGGACGGTATTTGTTATCGCCCACCGCCTCTCTACCGTAAGAAATGCTAATGCAATCATGGTCCTTGAAAACGGCGAGATTATTGAGCGCGGAAGTCACGATGACCTGATCGAACAGCGCGGCAAATATTACCAGCTTTACACAGGTCAGTTTGAATTGTCATAATAGAAGAACGTATCTGGTTTGCGTACCACCCAAGCGAAAAGGAAGGAAAGCACAATGAAGACAATTCCTGCAAAAACAATCCTTTCCGCCTTTGAAAGCGACGGTTGGTTCGGTACAAATTACAACATGAATCTGTATAAGGGCTGCTGTCACGGCTGCATTTACTGCGATAGCCGCAGTAAGTGCTACCGCATCTATCATTTTGACACGGTTCGTGCCAAAGATAACGCCCTTTTCCTTCTCGAGGATGAACTTCGCTCCAAGCGAAAAAGGGGAATCATCGGATCCGGCGCAATGAGTGATTTCTAT
>Ga0209100_1000836_pt1 | contig 23681 bp, 24 predicted proteins | sample lystaG_FD_185480 | JGI IMG/M metagenome (GOLD analysis project Ga0209100, IMG submission 185480) | Glacier valley bacterial and archeal communities from Borup Fiord, Nunavut, Canada, to study Microbial Dark Matter (Phase II) -... | ecosystem: Environmental > Aquatic > Freshwater > Ice > Glacier ...
TTTGTAGTATAGCTTCAGTATTGCTGAATGTAGATATGAATTGCCCTCACCCCTGACCCCTCTCCCACGGGAGCTACCGTGTACACACAAGTCCTCGTCGCTTCGTTTGAGTCGGCTTATGCCCCCTAAATCCCCTACGTCACTTGCTTTAAGTCGGGGAACCCGCCCAACGCAGTGACTCATCAAAATTGGGGGACTTTGAACCAGATAAATGGCTTGACCTCTAAGACCTTGTTTCATCTCAAAGTCCACCAGAATGGGGGATTTAGGGGGCGAAAGAGTTCTGCAACGACCGATCAATCGTTGCAGAGCCAATAACTGCGATGCGCCCTGTTTTAGAATAGTCAATATTGCCTGAATCCTACGATTTCCACCTATTCCTATGACTCATCCACAAGAAACGCTGCCCGATCCAAACGTTAAATATGGCGAACGTATCATCGAAGAAGGGAGACTGATTACCTTCCCCAACCCTCGCCCCGGACGGCGCTATCACATCACCATTACGCTGCCAGAATTCACCTGCAAGTGTCCGTTTTCTGGCTATCCTGACTTCGGGACGATCTATGTCACCTATGTGCCCGATCAGCGCGTGGTTGAGCTAAAAGCTATCAAGCTTTATATCAATAGCTATCGCGATCGCTATATCTCTCACGAAGAGTCTGCCAATCAAATTTTGGATGATCTGGTTGCGGCGTGTGACCCGTTAGAAATCACCGTCAAAGCCGACTATACGCCTCGCGGCAATGTGCATACGGTTGTTGAGGTGACTCACAAAAAGGGCGAGTAGGTCATCGCGTCCATTGGCGCAACGCTTTCACCCAAGCCCACCCCAAAGCGCTACCCACTGCGTAGGGAGGAAAGTCTGACCAGGTGAAAGTGTTGCCCAACACTAATCTTCCCGGCAGTGTAGCGCGAATGGCTTGTAGAAATGGGGGCTTCCAGAGTTGGAGGAACTCGATCGCGCAGGATGCAAAAAAGACGGCGATCGCCACTCGCGTCAAAGAAGCCTTGGGAAAGCACACCATCACTAATAGAATCCAAAAAATCTCGTAGGCGAGACTGCCTGAGAGGTCGTGCAACCATTCCGCCCCAAACCCTTGAGAAAATCGTGCGATGTAGCCGATCGGCAGGATCGCGATCGCGCAGACGAGTAGAGCAACTCGATAGGACATTTTTATGTTGCTTTTTTAGGTTGTGACTTATTCACCCACTGTCCGTGAATTCTTAGCTCTAGCTAACAAGCCGTGCTTGGGCGCAAAAATCATCGCTACGATAAACAAGGCTGTTTGCAGAACAACGATGCATCCTCCAGTTGAGCCATCAATATGGTAACTAATATAGGTGCCCATCACGCTAGAAAATACCCCGGAAGCCATTGCAATTAGCATCATGTGATCAAAGCGATCGCTCAATAAATACGCCGTTGCTCCTGGAGTGACCAACATTGCAACGACTAAGATAATGCCGACCGTTTGCAGCCCAGCCACCGCAGTGAGCGATAGCAGAGAGAGCAAGACATAGTAGAGAAAGACGGTGTTTATTCCGATCGAGCGGGCATGAGTTGAGTCGAAGCAAAACAGGATTAAATCTTTGCGTAAAATCGCTAGCGTCACTAAGGTGACCACGCTAATGATTAACGTTTGCATGATATCGGAGTCAGAAATGCCTAAGACGTTGCCAAACAAAATGTGAGTCAAATCAATCGAACTTTTGACTTTAGAAACCAACACTAGCCCTAACGCGAAGAAGCCCGTGAAAACTAACCCAATGACCGTATCTTCTTTAACTCGAGTTTTTGATTGAATAAACCCAATAGCAATGACCGAGCCGACCCCAAACACAAATGCCCCGATCGCTAAGGGAATATTCAGCACATAGGCGATGACGACTCCTGGCATGACCGCGTGGGAAACCGCATCGCCCATCAGCGCCCAGCCTTTTAAGGTCATATAGCAGGAAAGCGCGGAACAGACAACTCCCACCAAGGCACTGACCAAAATCGCCTTCACCATAAACTCATTCTGCAAAGGTGCAGCAAACCACTGAACCAAATCCATTACAGCTTCCCTTGATTGCTTTGCGTTAACCAATTTTTAGGATTGTGTATTTAATAATGCCGGAAATTTGCCCTCATCCCCAACCCTTCTCCCCAAGAGAGAAGGGAGCTAGAATCTTGTTCCCTCTCCTGATGGGAGGCTAGGGTGAGGGAAAGTCTGGGTCTTATTTAAGACACATTCCTTAGCAGACGAGAAATCGCTAACCGAACCGCCAAAGGTTCGGGAAAGATTTTCTTCAGTAAACACCTCAGAGGTAGGACCATGTGCCAGAATGCTGCGGTTAATCAGCACCACCTGATCGCAGAACCGGGTGATGGAAGCGAGATCATGGGTTGAGATCAGAATGATTTGCCCCGCTTGTCGCAGAGTTATCAACAGATCAATCATCATTCTCTCGGTTTTGACATCAACTCCAGCAAACGGTTCATCGAGCAGCAAGATTTTGCCCTGTTGAGCCAGCGCTCGCGCAAAGAAGGTCCGTTTCTTTTGTCCGCCAGATAGCTCTCCAATTTGGCGATCGCGCATTTGCCACATTTCGACTCGCTCTAAACCCTGTCTCACGGCAGATTTATCAGACGATCGAGGAATCCGCAGCAGATTCATGTAGCCATAGCGTCCCATCATGACCACATCATGAACGCTCACTGGGAAATTCCAGTCCACTTCCTCCGATTGGGGCACATACGCCACCAGATTCTGTTTTTGCACTGAGCGGATCGGCAGCTTGTTGATTAGAATTCGTCCGCTAGCAGGTCTAACGAATCCCATCATTGCTTTGAACAGCGTCGATTTTCCTGCGCCATTCATTCCCACCAATCCGCAAATAGTCCCCGCTGTGAGGTGCAGCGATGCGTGGTGCAGTGCTACTTTACCGTTGTAGGCAACCGTCACATTTTCGATGTCAATGCCGACTGCATCCATAGATTTCCTTTAGTTACTTCGCAAGCCCTTAATCAAGGTATTGACGTTGTATTCTAATAGCCTGAGATAGGTTGAGGCCTGACCATCAGGGGGAGATAAGGAATCGACGTAGAACACTCCGGCAAATTTGGCACCGGTTTCTTTTGCCACCTGAAGTTGTGCCTGGTTGTCGATCGTACTCTCGCAAAATACCGCCGGAATCTGGTTTGCTTTGACCGTATTGATTACTTTCTCGACTTGTTTGGGTGTAGCTTGCTGTTCGGCATTGACTGCCCAGATATAAACCTCCTTTAAACCATAGTCACGGGCAAGGTATGAGAATGCGCCTTCACAACTCACGATGTAGCGTTTATCAGAAGGAATCTCGGCAATGGCTTGTTTCAGTTTTTGATCGATCGCCTGAATTTGCTGACGATAGACTTTTGCATTTGTGTCGTAGGCAGTCACGTTAGCGGGATCAAGATTTCCTAAAGCTTTGCGGATGTTTTCGACATAGATTAAGGCATTTTGCGGTGACATCCAGGCATGAGGATTTGGCTGACCTTGATAGGAATCGTCGGTAATGTTGATAGGTTGTAATCCTTCGCTCAGGGTGATGTGAGGGACTTTTGGCAAACTGTTATAGAACCTATCTGCCCAGCGTTCTAGGTTCAAGCCATTTTCTAGAATCAGATTTGCCCCTTTCCCCCGTTCTAAATCGCTGGGTGTCACTTCGTAGCCGTGAATTTCAGCCCCAGGTTTGGTAATCGACTCGACGATCGCCTTGTCACCTGCCACGTTTTTTGCCATGTCTGCCAGCACCGTGAAAGTGGTGAGAATGACCTTCTGATCTTTGCGGGCAGGGACAGGAGCGGTAGAATTTGCTTGGCTCTGCTGAGTGCTAGGTAGAGTAGTCTGGGCGCAGCCACTTAGCCATACCCCAAACATCAGAGCAACCAGACCTGCCTGATAAAGTTTTAAGAGAATCGAGCTTTGACCAAAACCAACTTTAGGCTTCGTTCGCATCTTTCATTATGATTTCATATTTTAAAATCTATCATAAAGCAGTAAAAAATGAAAAGATTATGAAAGACCGAAAGCCATCCGTTTACAGCGGGATGCATCACAACACGTCCTTACTCAAGCCAATAGTTTGTCTAGACTTTGGCTAACTGAATATTTGAGTCTAAGGTCTGCTGCTGTTCTCCAATCTGATCCAACAACTCTAAAAACTCACGCTCAAACACCACTTGAGCGCGGTTTGTGTTGCCGCCAATGTAGAACTTACCGTCTTTTTGCAATGCCCAAATCTGCGAGTGAGACACGTAGCTCATCATCGTGCTGATCATCAGCAAGCCAAAGCCCAGATAGACGATCGGGATGCCAGGATCAGCTTTGATTTGCAACCCAGTGCTGCCGATGATGTCTGCGATCGCCAACGTCACGCCTTTAACCTGCACCGACATTCCTTTGCGAACGGTCGAAATCAGTTTGCCATCGGTGTCATAAATTAGCAGCAGCCCCTGTAAGTCTCGCGCAATCAAAGACACGCCATCACTCAAGTCTGACTTGAGCGGAATCCAGGTTCCCCAGACCCGACTGCCCACCGCATCCAATTTTGCCATCGGAAACTGCAAAACCGGACTTTTGTTGAGCTTGACTTGCACCGCCGCGATCGACCAGTCTGCTTGATAAAGAGTCACGCCGTTGTGTTTAAGCGGTTCGTTAACGTGAATGGTCTTGCGATCGACTTCCTTTCCGTCGTTATCCAACACTGAAAGATCAGAATAAAACTGATCGATTTCGCCCGTTGGCAAATAATCAATCCAAAAGCGATTGACTTTCACTGCCCAATCTTTAGGAAACTGAGGTTCTGCCCACGGACCTGCATCGACAATATTTTTAATCAGAAAGGTTGACCCGCTCGGCGCGACTTCTTGAGCGATGAAACCCGTCATCGCCCCGATAATGCCGCCGATCAGGATCAGCATCATGCTGACGTGAACGACGATCGGACCAATTCGCCCAATGATGCCTTTGCGCGCATAAATCGTCTCGCCACTGCGAAACACGCGATAGCGACGCTTTTCTAACAGAGAAATCGCTTCATCTAATGAGGCAGAATCAAACTCCGCGCTCAAGGCAAACTTTTGAAACTGTCGCGGCTGCGTATAAAACTTGCTGGTGTTGCGCGTAAACCATCTCAACGCGGGCAACTGTCGCACAAATGTACACGCCGTCAAACTAGAGCCAAACAAAATCAGCAGTGCTAAATACCACCAGGTTCGATAGACGTGATCAAATCCTGCGATTAGCAACACCTTCCAGGTGAGAAAGCCAAATAGAGCCGGATGTTCAGGATAATTTGCTTGATAAAACGAGAGCGATTGACCCTGCTCAATTACGGTACCTGAAATGCTAAACACCGCGATCGCTAACAGCAGCACGATCGCTAATCGCAAATCTGCCAGCAGCGGCAGCAGTTCTTTTTTGAAATAGCGTCTAGGAGCCGAACCCAACCCGGATAGCTTCGTCAAAAACGATCGATCTGTCGTCATGTTTAATTAAAAAAATTAATTCTAGAAAGCAACGAAAACACACCAAACCCCACCAGCAAACTGCCGCTCACAGGATTAATCCAACCCGACCAGCGACGCAGTTCTAACAGTTTCTTAATCGATGCGGTGAACGTTCCCGCTAACACGAGAGGAGCCACATATCCAGCGGTATAGCACAGCAGCAGCGTGCCGCCGACTAACGGATCTTTTGTGTTGGCAATCCACGTTAACAAGGTCGCTAAAACGGGAGTGCTGCACGGAGATGCAACCAATCCAAAGGTTAGTCCGATCAGATAAGATCGAACTCCAGCAGGCAAGTCTTGCGAGATCCAATCGGTGCCGCCCCACGACGGTAAGCGCAAGGGTAATGCCTCCAGCAGGTTTAGCCCCATGACGATCGCGACGAGACTGACCACGATCGGCAGCCCAATCCCAATCTGCCCGTAGACTTGACCGACGACGGTGGCAAAAATCCCTAACCCAGCAAGGGTGGTGGCGAGACCCAATGAAAACCAGATAGATTGGGCAGCGGCTTGCATTCGACTTTTGGTTTCATAGCCGCCGATATATCCGATCGTGATCGGCAACATCGAGAGGGTGCAGGGAGTCAAACTGGTGAGCAACCCCGCTGCAAAGATTACGCCAACGCTAGTCAGAGATAAATGAGTTAACTGATTTGAGACTAGATGATTTGCGAACTGTTCTAGCTCATAGAGATGAGTTTGAAGGGCTTCTAACATAAGGTGGCTCAATTGTTACGCTGCTTTAAGCGCTACTCATATTCTACCGATCTTCTGCCCACCCAACTTAAGGAGCATTGCGGGGTCTAAATCGTCTTGGCTCTGAGGAAGCTTTATTTTGCGGTTCTGAAGCGGGTTTGCGCCGTTCTTTTGCGGGATTGGACGTTGGGGCGGGTTTTGCAGACCGTCGCTCAGGTAAAGACACGACCTCTGCTTCGCTGCTTTCTCTCGCGACCCGAATTAACAACGCCGTCGAAATCAAGGTCGAAATCATTGAACTGCCACCATAGCTGAAAAAAGGCAGCGGCAACCCAGTCGTCGGCAACGCCCCCGTCGCGACCGCAATATTCAACAGCGACTGACCGACCATGAGAACCATCACTCCGATCGCCACTAATCGCTGCACGGTAGTTCGAGCTTTTCGGGCAACGATCAGCGCCATCGTGCCGTAGGTCAAGATCAATATCATCAACAGAACGCTGCCGACTAAGCCAAATTCTTCTGCAAAGACGGCAAAAATAAAGTCAGTGTATTGGATAGGTAAGTAGCCCATTTTTTGCTGCGAGAGTCCGAACCCGGTGCCAAACGTGCCGCCAGACCCGATCGCCAACAAACTTTGAATCAACTGATAGCCATCTTGCGACGGGTCAGCCCACGGATTGATAAACGACATAATCCGTTTGCGCTGATATTCTCGCAGGCTGATGCTCAACGTTGCCAGCAGCAACCCGCCACCAGCAGTACACCACAAATAGACATAGGGAAGCCCCGCCGCTAAAGCAATCAGCCAGAGCGTCATGCCACATAGCGCTGTGGTGCTGAGGTTTGGCTGAAGTAAGATGCCTACCAACATGGCACCAAAAACGCTTACCCAAGTGATTCGGGTTGTCCAGGTAAGTCGCTCCCACTGCCCAAAAATCCGGGCAGATTGCAGCACGAGAAAGGGTTTGATGAGTTCTGAGGGCTGAAGCAGAAAAGGTCCGAGGGCAATCCATCGAGCACCACCTCCGATCGAGGTGCCAATTCCCGGCAGCAAGGTGACGATAATTCCGCCGAGGCAGATGATTAGAAACCAATCGGCGATTCCCAGCACATATCTCAAAGGTGCGTGGACGATGAGATTAAACCCCACCATGCCGATGAGAACCGCCAGCAATTGACGCTTGACGTAATAGAGTCCGTCGCCAAAATCGGCATCCCCCACTGGATAGGACGCTGAAAACATCACCGCCAGACCGACAAACAGCCAGAGAAAGGTGAGCCACCGCAAGATGCGGGCTTCTGTTGCCCAGTCTTGAGCCGTCGTATCAAAAAAAGGAATCAGTTGGCGCAACTTCACAGCGATCGCTCTCCAATCACAGGCAACCCAGGGGGTTATGGGCAAGGTGTCAGGTTACAGGGATTCAGTGCCTTTGGCATCCAAGTTAACCCCGACTTAAAAAATTTGACCCTGATCAATCGATACCTCAAATCAAATCAGCGATTTCTAAGTTCTGCTTCTAGCTTGTCCAGGTCGTCTCTGAGAAACACAGTGAATCGCCCTGAGTAGGCAAGCCCTTCGGCGGTTTGGGCAACTTCTAGCCAATAGGCATAGCGACTGCCTCGACGCAGTTCTCCTTGCAGCGATGCCAATAGAGGATTCTTTTGCGCGACAGCTTGCTGAATCGTGATCTCGCTGGGGTAGGCGTAGAGAACTTGGGCGCGATCGAAGTCTTGATAAATGTCAGACCCATAAATCGCTCGCAGTGATTCTTTGAGGCGTTCTTGGGTCACGCCGTTTTGCATATCAAAAAGAGTCAACCGCTCACTGCGAATAATGCCTGATCTGGGAGACAGCTTGATTTTGCCTGGAGACAGCAGCGACGCTTCAAAAGTGAATCGTTGCGCGGCAGTCGCGCTTTTGGTCACTAAAAACTTTTCCCCTCGACTGGGGCGCAAGGTTGAATTTGCCTGCATCCAAGCGGCAACGTCTTTAGTAGTTTCTCCGGGTAATGCCCTAGCGGGGCTGGCTCCTAAACTGAGCAGCAGTGAAAATCCCAAAATCGAGCCAAATCGAATCCCGTCCATCTCGAACTCCCCGATAAAAACAAAGTGGATGGTCAACTCACGGCACGATCGCCACTTTGACAACTTTGCGCTGCTTCATATCCTGAAAGACTTGCTCTAAGTTCTTTAAGGGTTGATAGTCACTAATCAGCAATTCAAACGGAATGGTGTGACTCGAAATCAGAGCAAGTGCGGCGCGAACAAACTCAGGCGTATTGTGGAACACCCCTTTTAGAGTCAGTTCATTGTAGTGGAGTTGCTCAGTGTTGACGGTAATTGTTGTGTCGCGAGGGCAACCCCCAAATAAATTGACCGTAGCACCCGGACGCGCACAGGCGATCGCCGTTTCCCACGCAGCCGGAACGCCCGTCGCCTCAATGACAACATCTGCGCCCCAGCCATCGGTTAAGTCACGAACTAAATCTGGTAGATCCGCCACTTGACGATAATTAAAGGTTTTTACCGCCCCAAATTTTTTGGCGATTTCTAACCGAGATTCACTACCGCCAAAGAGAAATACTTCAGCAGATTTTGCAAGAGCCGCGACGAACATTAGCCCGATCGCGCCATCGCCTAGCAGCACGACGCGATCGCCGGGTTTGACCTGCGATCTCGCTACTCCATGCAAGACACAGGCTAACGGTTCGGTCATTGCCGCCATCGCATCCGTCACGTCCTCTGGAATTGAGAGCAAATTTTGTTGCACGATCGGGGCAGGAACTCTCAGATATTTAGCAAAGGTGCCGTTATTAAACGTCAGATTCGTGCAGAGAGAAAATTCTTGACGTTGGCAAAAAAAGCAGGTTGTGCAGGGGGCAGAATTGTTTGCGACGACGCGATCGCCGATTCTCCAACCCGTCACGCCTTCTCCGAGTGCCACAATTTGTCCGGCGGCTTCGTGTCCAAATAGAGTCGGTGGCTTGAGCATTTTGGCGTGTCCACCGCGTCGCCAAACCTTCAAATCTGTCCCGCAGGTGGTGGCGGCTCCGACTTCGATCACGACTTCCCCAGCCGCCGGGGTCGGATCAGGAACGGTTTCTAAACGAAGGTCTTCTTGACCATAGAGAAGGGCTGCTAACACCGCGATCGTCCTGAACTCAATTTCTCCCAAATCTTACCAGGTGAATGCGTAAAGCCCCCCTTCAAACTCTATCCATTACGCAACCCTAATTTCTAAGGGTGACGCTGCACTAGACAAAATTTTAATTCGGCGTTTCACCGTCGTACGTAGCATAATTTGCATAGCAATCTTTCTACTTTGCCAATGCTCAACGAAAGCGAATATTTTGAAAAAGCCGCTGCCACACGAGTCCGAGTCTTAAGTGAAGCGCTTCCCTACATTCAACAATTTGCCGGACGCACGATCGTCGTTAAATATGGCGGTGCCGCGATGAAGGATGCCGCTCTCAAAGAGAAGGTGATCCGCGATGTGGTGTTTATGGCGTGTGTGGGGCTGCGTCCGGTAGTCGTGCATGGGGGCGGACCTGAAATCAACTCTTGGCTTGACAAACTTGGCATTGAGCCACAGTTTAAAGACGGGCTGCGCGTCACCGATGCCGCCACAATGGATGTCGTCGAGATGGTGCTGGTTGGTCGAGTCAATAAAGAAATTGTCTCGTTAATCAACCAGGCAGGCGGATCTGCCGTCGGACTTTGCGGTAAAGATGCGAGTTTAATCACCGCCCGTCCTGCTGACGCGGAAGGCATCGGGTTTGTGGGTGAAGTCACTAACGTCAACATCCAGATTCTAGAGTCGCTGGTTACGACGGGTCACATTCCAGTAGTTTCTAGCGTTGCAGCCGACGAAACCGGACAGGCATATAACATTAACGCCGACACCGTTGCCGGAGAACTCGCTGCCGCTTTGGGTGCCGAAAAATTAATTTTGCTGACTGACACCGCCGGAATCTTGCGCGACTATAAAGATGTCTCCACCCTGATCCCGCGACTCGACATTCAAGACGCTCGCAGACTGATCGACGACGGAGTGGTGTCTGGAGGCATGATTCCAAAAGTCAATTGCTGCGTGCGATCGCTAGCTCAGGGCGTGAAGGCTGCCCACATTATTGATGGTCGCCTCCCTCACGCGCTGCTGCTCGAAATCTTCACCGATATGGGCATCGGCTCCATGATAGTTGCCTCAGAATTTATGGGCAATCGTTAGCAACGAGAAAGCGAGGGGAGTAATTGAGATAGAATTCTCACCGACTGCCCCCCGACCCCCGATCTCATCTACCTATGCTTAACTTTCCTTCTCGTCTGGGCTATTCTGCCGCGTCGATTAACTTGGCTCAACAAGTGAAGACTCAAGAAACCGAACTGCCCGTAAAAAATGAAGGCTGTCGATCGCAGTTCCTGCTCCATGAGGCTCCCACGTCTAAAGTCTGCTTGTTTTTTCACGGCTTCACGGCGGCTCCCTATCAGTTTTTGCCGATGGGACGGGTGCTTTATCAAGCGGGCTATAACGTTGTGATTCCCAGAATGCCGGGTCACGGTGAGGCAGGCGACTGGAATCGCGACAACCCGCCACCCCTGCCGACTGACCCCGACACCTATCAGCAATTTGGGCTAGAGTGGCTGCAAAAAGCGCAGACGTTGGGCGATCGAGTGGTCGTGGGTGGTTTGTCGGGCGGAGGAACCCTCGCGGCTTGGCTAGCTTTTGAGCGCGCCCAGGAGATTGATCGAGCGATGCTATTTGCGCCCTATCTCAGCAGCAGCAATAAAGTCGTTGATTTGTTTGTCAAAATCTTCAACACTTATTTTGAATGGATTGATGACACATCGCCAGATCAGGTGATTGGCTATAAGGGCTTTAAGATGGAGGCTCTGCGAGTCTATCTTGACATGGGCAAGGAGATTCTCCATCGCTCAGAGAATGCAGATTCAGCGCCGATGTTTATCGTTTCGACCGAAGCCGATAAAGCCACCAGCGACACCGATCATCAAGTTCTATTTGAGAATATTCTCAAGCGTCAGCTTAAATCTTGGTATTACGAGTTCGATCGGGTTCTCAACATTCCTCACACGATGTTGACCAAAGCCGAGGGTAATAAATGGGAAAATCTGCTCAACGTCATGGCAAAAGCCTATGTGCAGAGCGATCTCACCTGGGCTGAAGTCGAAGAAATCGCCTATCGAATGACCGATGGCAAAACCTTTGACCAGGTTGTCGCAGACTTGAAGGTTGCCGATCGGGCTTCTCCTGATATGCCTGCTTTTATCACAATGATGGATAAACGAGCGATCGTCCTCAAACGCAATCCTGGTATGAACCCTGATCTATTGTGAAGTCAACGAGGTGCCCATGTTATCTGCCCCCAATGCCACCACGGATGTAGAATTCATGCTTCAGATAACTTAGGATGCAAGAGTAGCTTAAGACAATCAAAAAGCCTGTGAGTTCTGAACAATTAGACTTGGCGACCACCGAATATCAAATCGGAAAAGATGCCTTTGAGCGAGGCGAATACCGCAAGTCGGTGCAGTATTTAGAACGCGCTAGCGCCTTAACCGACCCAGGTTCACGCTTTGGCGGCGAAGTGCAAATCTGGCTTGTGACCGCTTACGAAGCAGCCGGACAGCGATCGGAGGCGATCGCCCTCTGTCAAAAAATTAGTCGTCACCCAGATATCAAAACTCGCCAGCAGGGAAAGCGACTGCTTTACATTCTCGAAGCCCCTAAGCTGCAAACCCGCCCCGAATGGTTAACCGAGATTCCTGACTTGTCAAAACTGTCAGATAGCGAAGCAAAAGACAATCGCGGGGTGTCTAAATTCGGTACTGCTACTCCGCCGAAACTGACTCAAAAAACCCGTCCTGCCATCCCAGAACCTGTAGATTTGAGTCAAGTCAACACCGATAATCGCTTCATTTGGGTGGCGCTAGTTGCAGCAGGACTGATCGTAAGCGGTTTAGTGTGGCTGAGTTAGCCCTTAAACGGTTGTCTTGTAACATCCGTTAACTTCTGATTTCCTTAAAGTAGTGTTAGATGTTAGTGGACTCATGAACCTTTGTCGATATGCCCCGCAGAACTTCAACTCTCTTTTCAGGCGACGTGCCTTTACTAAGTTCCCATTCTGTGATGCGATTTTTGCAGCGATCGCGAATGATTTGGGTGATGCTACTCGCTAGCTTGGTGCTGTCAGGCTGCGTCAAATCTGAAGTGGGCATCACGGTTGAAAGTCCAAATCGAGGGACGATCGTCCAGCATATTCGTCTAGATGAGCGGCTGACCAGCGTGAACAGCGGCACGGCTCAAAAATGGCTGGATGGCATTGAAAAACGAGTTCGCAGAATTCAAGGGAAAGCTCGCCGCCTCTCAAATCAAGAAATTTTAGTCACGATTCCGTTTGGCAACAGCAGAGAATTAGAGACGAGGTTTAACGAGTTTTTTAGTTCAGTCACCGATCCCGATCGCTCTGATCGAAAAGAATTCGACTTGCCCAAACTAAAGTCTCACCTCAAAGTTCAGGAAGGCAATTTCCTCCTGCTAGAGCGTCAGCGCGTGATTTATGATCTGGACTTGCGATCGCTGGGCATTCTCGCCCCAGACGGCAGCTTAATCGCGAGTCCGGGTTCGCTGCTTGAGCTAGAGTTTGGGTTGACGACTCCTTGGGGTGCGCGCAGCATCACCCGAAAGGACGGCACCGCGATCTCCGCCCGTCGCGAAGGCAAACAGCTTATCTGGACGCTGCAACCAGGGCAAAGCAATCACCTAGAAGCCGCTTTCTGGCTCCCCAACCCGCTCGGAATTGGGACGGTGGTAATCGTCGCGATCGTCGCGGGTGGAATTTATCTTAGACGCATTTTGCCGACTCCAACGACTGCGCCGCCTCTAGCCCCCAACTCATAACTACCGGATGTCTCGCCGCTCAGCCGACCTGCAACGACTAATCATATTGGGTCTCAGCGGACCCGTGATCGCCCTCAACGTTTGGCTAGTGACGTTGGTGTTGCGCTATTTTGAGCATCTTCTGACCGTGCTGCTTGTGTCGGCAATTCTGGCGTTTTTGCTCAACTACCCCGTCGAGTTTTTTGAACGCGCTCGAATCAAACGCATCGGGGCAGTGGTGATTGTGCTGCTGGTGGCAGTCACCGTGCTGGTGATCTTAGGAGTCACGCTGGTGCCCGTTTTGGTCGCCCAAACGACCCAGTTGCTTGAAAAAATTCCGGGGTGGCTAGAGGCGAGTCGGCAAAATCTAGACTTTTGGGATGCTTGGGCAAGAACGCGAAGCTTTCCGATCGACCTCAAAAGTTTTGGCGGTCGAGTCAGCACCCAAATTGAAAGCCAGATTCAAGAAGTCGCCACCCAGGCACTCGGATTTGCCCTAGGAACCGTTTCTGGCTTGATCGACAGCATTTTAGTCATTGTCTTGGCATCTTATATGCTGCTTTATGGGGGAAGACTCTGGCAAGGACTGATCAATCTACTGCCGCTCAAATTTGGCATTCCGATCAGTGAGTCACTGCGGAAAAACTTTCACAATTTTTTTCTGAGCCAAGTGCTGCTGGCGCTGTTTATGGCAGGCGGATTGATTCCGGTTTTTCTGGCGCTTAAAGTGCCTTTCACCCTTCTGTTTGCCCTGATCATCGGCATTGCAGAACTGATTCCCTTCATCGGAGCAGCGTTGGGGATCGGGCTGGTCACGATTCTAATCATGTTTCAGAGTGTCTGGCTGGCGTTTCAATTCGCGATCGCTGCCGTCATTTTGCAACAAGTCCGCGATAATGTGCTGGCTCCCAAAATGATGGGCGAATTCACTGGGCTAAACCCCTTGTGGATTTTTATTGCCCTGCTGATGGGGCTGCAAATTGGTGGCTTCTTAGGGGTCGTCGTTGCCGTGCCGATCGCAGGCACGATCAAAGGCACGATCGATGCGTTGCGCACGGTGACTTCGACTCAGGTGATTGTGACAGAGGTGGTTCACAAAGACTATCCTCCGATCGAGTAACGGGGTGCTAAACTCGATTCCAGTTTCTACTCTTGAGCAACTGTTCTGTTAAAGACGTTGAACCACTAGCGGCGTGATTGGAGAGAACCCAAGATGCGACAAGTTAATTTTTTGCTCATTTTCGTGATTTGTTTGGCACTCGTTTTGTTTGGCATTGAAAATACTGAGCCAGCCGTGATTCGAGTCATCGAAGGCGTGCAGGTGCAAGCACCGCTCTCGATCGAGCTAATCTTAGCGATGGGAATCGGGGCTGTATTGGCGTGGGTATTTAGCGTGTGGAGCCAGATCCAGCGCACGATTGGCACACGCAAAGAACTCCAAGTTCGAGAAGAGCGCATTGATGAACTTGAGCAAGATGTCGAACGCTACAAAGCAGAAATTCAGGAACAGCAGCGATTATTGCCTCAAGGTATGGTGCAAGATGCTGAATCAGCCGAGGTATTTGCTCAATAAAAAATCGTGAATTCACTTTATAAAGTGACCAATCCTAACAACCTCTGGAGTCTGCTAGTTCCTTTGCTGCTGCTAGGGTTGATTCTTCTGGCAGCCGTGTATTTCATGCGAATCAAAATTAAGTAGTCGATTCTGCAAGATCGTGCCACCATAAAGCATTCACTCCTCCCCTTGCTTCCATGACCCTTTCTTTAGCACAGGACGCGATCGCCCTCTTGATTGACCTGGCAGAACGGGGAGAAATTGACCCCTGGGATGTCAAGGTCATTGATGTGATCGATCGCTTCTTGAGCGAGTTAACGCCTGCTGCCACGATCGGGCGAGAGCAATATGAGTCAAATTTGTCACAGTCGGGTCAAGCCTTTTTATATGCGTCGATGCTGCTATTGCTCAAAGCCGATAGCTTGACTCAGCCAGAAGCGATCGCCGCCGATCCCGATGAGTTTGACGAGGCAGAATTTCTCAATGGGGCAGACTTTGGCGGGGCTGCGTTGCCTCCCAATTTAGAGCGTCAGCTTCGACGCAGGGCAGTGGCACGACCTCCCCAAAAGCGGCGAGTTACCCTCAAAGAGCTAATCGACCAGCTCCAGATGATCGCCACGACCTTAGAAGATCAGACTCCTCGTGCTCGGCTGCGTCGCCCTAAACCTCAGTCTCGCGCCCAGGCAGTGCGAGCGATCGCTGAACTCGCCCATCAGGAAAACCTCTCAGAAATGGCAGTGGCGATCGAGCAATTCTTTCACGAACACTGGACAGAAGTCGCTCAAGACAAAGAGTGGATCGACTTTGATCTCGTGCTAGAATTTTGGATCGCTTTAAAGGATCAAAGACCTAAAGATGGGGAAGACGATCTGCACGACTCACACCCAAATCATGAGCGAGTCGGAGTGTTTTGGGCGTTATTGCTATTGTCGGCTCAAAACAAAGTCGAGTTATCACAAGAAGAGTTTTACCAGGATTTAAAGATCCGCTCACTGCTACAACTGGCAGACTCTGGGCTAAGCGAACTCTCTGCCAACGTTCTGCTCGATTGAGATAACGCACTGCCAGAGTTAGGTACTTCAAATAGATGAAGATATAAAGGGCTAAACCATTCGGGTGTGACACATCCCACTTAGAACCGCTATAGTCACTAAAGGTCACGTCGAGATCGGGCACAGCTTGCCTTTTGCTTGAGATTTGACCGTTCAATATAGAGACTATCAAGTTTTGGAGTTTCTCCAGATTGACGGTCGATCTCTTGGAATTTGTCGGTGTAGGGTAGAGAGAGCGATTTATGAAAGCCATGATTTTAGCGGCTGGGAAGGGAACGCGGATTCGTCCGATTACATACACGATTCCCAAACCCATGATTCCCATTCTGCAAAAGCCTGTAATGGAGTTTTTATTAGAACTGCTCAGGCAGCACGGCTTTGACGAAATCATGGTAAATGTCAGTCACCTGGCATACGAAATAGAAAGTTATTTCCGCGACGGGCAGCGGTTTGGAGTCCAGATCGGCTACTCGTTTGAGGGTAAAATCGTCGATGGTGAGCTAGTCGGCGAGGCGGTCGGCTCGGCGGGTGGGATGAAAAAAATCCAAGATTTCTCCCCGTTTTTTGATGATACGTTCGTCGTGCTGTGCGGCGATGCCTTAATCGATCTAGACTTGAGCGCAGCCGTGAAATGGCACCGAGAAAAAGGGTCGATCGCCACGGTGATTATGAAGACCGTTCCTCGCGAAGAGGTGTCTAGCTACGGTGTGGTCGTCACCGATGAAGAAGGCAAAATCAAAGCATTCCAGGAAAAGCCCTCTGTTGAGGAAGCTATGAGCACCACGATCAACACAGGCATTTATATCTTTGAACCCGAAATCCTCGACTACATTCCATCGGGGCAAGAATACGACATCGGTAGTCAACTCTTCCCGAAGCTCGTCGAGATGAATGCGCCGTTTTATGGCTTGCCAATGGACTTTGAGTGGGTCGATATCGGCAAAGTGCCCGACTATTGGCACGCAATTCGCAGTGTCTTGAGTGGCGAAGTCAAAAACGTTGCGATTCCGGGGCGAGAAGTGGCTCCTGGCATCTACACGGGGCTAAACGTCTGCGTCAACTGGGATAAAGTAGATATTCAAGGTCCGGTTTATATCGGCAGCATGACCTGCATCGAAGACGGTGCCAAAATCGTCGGTCCTGCGATGATTGGTCAAAACTGCTGGGTGTGCAGTGGCGCAACCGTCGATAACAGCGTAATTTTTGAGTATTCTCGGCTGGGTCCGGGTGTGCGGCTGGTAGACAAGCTTGTGTTTGGTCGCTATTGCGTTGACAAGACGGGAGCCACGATCGACGTGCAAGCCGCTTCTCTTGACTGGTTGATTACCGACACTCGACAAGCTCTGCCGACCCAGCTTCCGGCAGAGCATCGAGCGATCGCCGAACTGCTGGGTACCGATCACAAAGTCGCTCAATCCTAAACTGAGTCGGCTGGAAGAGATGAGACATACTCGACCGGAGGAGGTTCGATACCGTTTCTCGCACGTATTCTAGTAAACAAATAGAGCACAGACTCCCTGGAGAAAGTTAGATCGAGGCATCTGACGGCTCTCCAGAGACTTTTTTTGAGAGGTGCCATGCTCACCGTGGGCTTCAAAGTTTGGCGCAGCGAAGTAAGCTGGTGCATGAGATTTCACGCTTAATGATTTTGAATTTATCAAAGCCGCCTCAAATCTGTTTAGAACACGTTAGTTTTGCCTCCAGAGGGGTCGCGTCTAGCAAAAAGCCGGGAACCCGATCGCAGATCGGAGTACATTATTTATTGCAAGATTTATCATTCGCAGTGGTTCGGGGCGAGCGAATCGCGATCGTGGGCGCGTCGGGTTCAGGTAAGACAACGCTACTGCGATTGCTCAATCGATTGAACGAACCCACGCAGGGATCACTCTATTTAGAAGGACAGGATTTTCGCCAAATTTCAGTGCTGCAACTGCGCCAGCAAATCACCTTAGTGCAGCAAGAATCAAAACTGCTGAACATGACCGTCCGGGAAGCACTGCTTTACCCGCTTAAGTTAAGAGGCGTTCAACTTACAGTAGCTGAACAACAAGTAAGCAAGTGGGTTAAACAGCTTCATATTCCTCAGGATTGGCTTGATCGTACTGAACTCCAACTCTCAGTCGGGCAACGGCAACTCGTGGCGATCGCGCGTGCCCTGGTCATTCAGCCCAAAGTTTTGCTCCTAGACGAACCCACTTCAGCCCTGGATTCAGGACGGAGTGATCACGTTCTCAATGTCCTCAAAGATCTGCCAGAAATCACAGTTTTGATGGCAAATCACCAGTTAGACCTCGCTCAATCCTTCTGCGATCGCGTCTTGCACCTAGATCGCGGTGAGTTAATACAAGATGACTTTAGCGATCAAGTAGACTGGCAAACCTTGAAAGCAACCATTCGTCAATCAGAAGCTAAAGAATCGGCTGAGTGGGAGTAGCATGAGACTAAGCTGGAGTGACTGAAAGGGACGATAGAAGCGATTTGTCATGGCTCAAACTCAGTAACCTAACCCAACCAGAGATCAGCGCATCGTTCGTCATGGGAGGACTTGGCAACAATTTAAGTTCATTCAAGAAGGGTTTGCTGAGTCTTCGGGAGTGAGACTTTTTTATCACAACAGTACGATCGAGATTCTGATGCCCGGACGCGAACACGAGTTCTTTAAAACCTTTATCGGGCTGTTGATTGAAACGTTTTTTGTCGAGAAGGGCATTGAGTTTGAACCGATGGGTTTGATGACTCAAGAGATTGAGGGTGAAGTATCAGCCGAAGCCGACGAGTCTTACTGTATTGGTAGTCACTTAATCAGATTAGCAATGGCTCGAATTAGCTCATTTGAGTCAGCAGGTTTAGAAAAGTGCTGTTGAAAGCCTGCCTTCAGCGCCTGCTGCTGATTGGACTCCCCCGCATGAGCAGTCAGCGCGATCGCGGGCACCTCTTTTCCTTGAAGACTTGTCAGTTGCCGAATTTTGTCCACCAGTTGATAGCCATCCATTTCGGGCATTTCAATATCGCTGACCACTACGTCGGGTTTTGATTGAGTCATCGCATCGAGGGCTTCTATACCCGATGCCGCCATCGTGACGATCGCGCCAGATTGTTGCAAAACGAAGGCGATAAAGTTGCGTGAGTCTTCATCATCATCGACTACCAAGACCTGAACGCCGTTTAGATCGGTAGGGGGTTTTGAAGAGTCGCTTAAGGAAGAGTGCTCATCCAACGGCACCGCACGGGGAATTTGCACCGTGAATGTTGCCCCTTGTGAGTCGCCTAGACTCTCTGCTCTGACGGTTCCGCCGTGTAATTCTACAATTCGACGCACGATCGCTAGCCCCAACCCTAGCCCGCCAAACTTGCGTGTGATTGCGCCATCCTCTTGCCGAAAATGCTCAAACACATAGGGCAAAAAATCAGGATGAATTCCTTTGCCAGTGTCCTTGATCTGGATTTGGGCATGAGCCTCCGTTTGAGTTAGATGAATCTCGATCTGACCTGCGATCGGAGTAAATTTGATCGCATTGGATAAGAGATTCCAGATCACTTGCTGCAATCGCGTATCGTCTCCCATGACCCAGATAGGCATTGATGAAAGGGTCGTTTGAATCTGTAGAGACTTTGCCTCTGTCGCCAACCGTAGAGTTTCTAGCGCCGCAGAGAGACTGCTGTTGAGGTCAACCGGGCTGGCATCTAAGCTGAGTTTGCCGCTTAAAATTCGGGAAATGTCTAGCAAATCGTCGATCAGTTGCATCTGTAGCTTGGCGTTGCGCTCGATCGTCTCCACTGCCTCTCGACTTTTAGCCGGATTGAGCCTGTTGCTCAAAAGCAGTTTTGACCAGCCCAGGATTGGGTTCATCGGGGTTCGCAGTTCGTGAGATAAAACCGCTAGAAACTCATCTTTGATCCGATTGGCTTGCTCTGCCTCCGATCGGGCAGCCTGCTCTCGTACCAGCAATTTTGTTCGCTCTTGTTCAATCCGTTTGCGTTCGCTGATTTCTGCTTGCAGCGTTGCATTGGTCTGCATCAGTTCGTTCGTTCGTTCGGTCACTAGATGTTCTAACTGAGTCTGGTAGACCTTGAGTTCTGCCTCAACTCTGAGTCGCTCGGTCATCTGAGACTGCAAAGCGACGTTAGCGCGTTCTAGCTGAGCTGGGCTGGGCAGTGCTAGCACTTGAGGCATCAAGGGAAAAAGCTGAGTGGCAGTGATTACTGAGATCAGGGCGGTGAATGCCTTGACTATTCCTGAAAGCCAGTAGGTCGGATACCACAGAGTCCAAATGTCTAGTAAGTGAGTGGTCCCACACGACACGATAAAGGCTCCAAACAGCAGAAAAACCCATTCAAACGGGAGATCTTGACGCTTTCGCACCAGATAGAGCAGTGTAATAGGAATGGAGTAGTAAGCCAAAGCAATCAGCGCATCAGAGATGACGTGCAACCCTACCAGATTCGTTTGCCACAGATAGCAGTGTCCGTGGGGCATAAACGCTTCGGATTGAAAAAGTTGGCTCCAGAGGTTTGTCATATGGTCTGCGACGTTGGCTTTTTTTCTACAATCCGTTTCAACAATTCTGACACAAAGACTTCCGGCACAAAAACAGAGAGGAATCGTAAGATAGAAGCGCCTTAGGTAGGTGAACAGAATTTAAGATGCGTTTCGGCTCCCCTCAACGCTCAAAGCAAGAGTTTCCAGCGGATTGAGTGGAGCCGAAACCCACCTACACGAGTTAACTTTAATTGAGCCTGCCTACTTATTTTTTCTGGGTTAGATTGCTAAAACCTAGCTTGTGGAGCGTTGTCAAGTTCTAGCGAAAAATTGAGAAAGACGATCGCGCCCCACCTGTAGAATGAACCCTTAAGCCTCCCAAAAGCCGTCTCAGTAACAACCTTTCACAAAGAAGTCCTGATCTCAAAGACGCGATTCACTTCGTAGTTTTTGCAAATCTTCGGTTAACGCTTGTCCCCACTTTGCGGCTAAATCAGTTTGAGTAAACGGGATCTCGATCGAGCCATCCCGATCCAAAATAAACTGCAACCCGATCGACTTACCTTTACTCGGCGGCGATCGCAAATCTGCCGTTTGCCCGTCTACTAACAGGTGAATCTCTCGCACATCTTTCAGCGAAAATGTTTGCACATTCACAGGTTCTTTGCGGGTCGGCTTGCCCCAGGTGAGCAAGTTACCCTCTTGACCCAACACCGCATAGACATCATATTTTGCACGCTGAAACGTCTCAGCCCAGACGCGATAGGCTTCTATCTTTTGATATTCATTTCGACCTGCCCACGCTAGACCGATAAACGCTGCTAACAGAGGCAGCCAAAGAAGTCCGTGGATCATAATGTTGAGGGTTGAGTAGGGTAACCTCCTTCCATCCTAACCAAGTCTTTAACTTAAAACTAAAAGCTCAAAATCTCAATGAACTCTGAGTTATCTTGGTAGACAAGCAAGACCTCAGATAGGTGTTTATGAGAAAGCTAGTGCTGGCGGGCTTATTTTTGGTGGGATTGATTTGGGCGATCGCCAGTTTTTCGGGCTTGGCAGCGCAAGGAACCTATGACCGCATCGTTCTAGATTTTAGAGAAGATGTCGATGCTGCCCAGATTGAGCAACAAGTGCAGACGATCGCTCAGAAATATAACGTCCGTCCTCGTCTAAACAGCGAATTCTCACAGCCCGATCACCTTTACACGGTCAAAGGCGACAAGGCTCTTTTAAACGCCCTCAAGCATGACCTCAAGCAATACACCGAATATGTTGAGCCAGACTATATCTACAGCATTCCAGAATCTCAGGATTCTAGAGTGAATGTCTCGATCGGCAAAGAGGCAAGCCCGATTCAGGCGAGTCAGGCACCCAACGACCCGATGTATAGCCAGCAGTGGAATCTGCACAGCATCAACGTTGAGTCGAGTTGGCAAGACACCAAAGGAAAAGGCGCGACCGTTGCGGTGATTGATACTGGAATCTCAGAAGTGCCCGACTTGAAAGAAACGAGCTTTGCCAAAGGATACGATTTTGTCAACGATCGAGAAGATGCCAGAGACGATAATGGTCACGGCACTCATGTTGCAGGCACGATCGCCCAATCCACCAACAACGGGTTTGGAGTCGCCGGAATTGCTTACGAAGCGACTTTGATACCCTTAAAAGTTCTTAGCGCTAGTGGGGGTGGAACGGTTGCCGATATTGCCGAGGCGATTCGATTTGCGGCAGATCACGGCGCGAATGTGATCAACATGAGCTTGGGCGGTGGGGGTGAAAGCTCGGCAATGGCAGAAGCGATCGACTATGCCCACAAAAAAGGTGTTCTAGTCATCGCTGCGGCAGGAAACTCTGGTCAGAATTCAGCCTCTTATCCGGCTCGTTATCCTCACGTTTTGGGCGTTGCTGCCTTAGATTCTTCAGGTCAAAAAGCGGATTACTCTAACTTCGGCGCAGGCGTGGATGTCTCGGCTCCGGGCGGCTCCACGTCAGAGGAAAATGCGGCAGGCGGAATTTTGCAGAACACGATCGATCCCTCGACCGGAGAATCGACGTTTGCAGCGTTTCAAGGCACCAGCATGGCAGCGCCTCATGTGGCTGGTGTGGCGGCTCTTGTCAGCGCGTCGGGCGTAAAAGATCCCGATGAAGTGGCGGCGGCATTAACGCAGTCTGCTCGCAAGGTGCAAGATGACGAACTCAATCACTATGGTGCAGGCAAACTCGATGCGGCTGCAGCCGTCAAGCTGGCACTCAAAGGCAAAATCACCTTCAACGATTTCTTCCAATGGCTGCGCGATAGTGGATATCTCAATCCGCGCTTTTGGATCGATGGCGGCGTAGTGGCGCTAGTTCCCAAACTGGCGATGGTGGTGGGTTCCTATCTGCTGGCGTTCTTCTTGCGAAACTACTTTCCCTTTGCCTGGAGTTGGTCAATGGCATCGGGTCTGATTGCCGGAAGTTCGGGGTTGTTCTTCCTCAAGGGCATTTATATCTTCGACTTGCCGCAGGCTCCGCTACGGGTGATGGGTAGCTCGATTCCTGAGTTGGGTAGCTCGATTCAGGGCAGCGGCGCACTAAACCCATTGTTTGCGAGTGTGCTGATTCCTTTAGCGCTGGTTGTGCTGCTGTTAGGTCATGCTCAGTGGAAGTGGTTTGCGATCGGGTCTACGATCGGAGTCACTGCCTGTCTCGCGGTGAGTGCAGCGATCGATCCGCAACTGATGTGGCTGGGTGACGGTGCCCTCGCACGAGGATTTTTGATTGTGAATGCGCTGTTGTGCTACGGCTTAGTTTGGCTTGCGATTAAACCAGGAGACAAAATTGCATGAGTACCACTGTGAACGGCATCATCGATCGTAAAGGGTTTGGCACGGGGACTTGGGCGATCGACTCCGAAGACGGGCAAACCTATGAGCTTCACAAACCGCCGAGTGAGTTACAAAAAAAAGGTCTAAAGGTCAAAGTCGAGGGCAAGATTCGCGATGACATTATGACTCTGGCGATGATCGGTCCTGTTCTAGAAGTTCAGAAATTCGAGATTCTGAAATAGATGAACGTTCGGTATCGAGACTTTCTGATTCGTGATTGGGAAGATCGCGATCGGGTTCTAGCGGTTGAAATTATTGGCTCAGTCCTAGCAGATTATGGGCTGAGTTGGGAACCACTGGGAGCCGATCGTGATGTTCTAGAAATTGAGCCGTTTTATCACGCAACAGGCGGCGAATTTTGGGTGATTGAGCGCGAAGGTCAGCTAGTCGGCACGGGCGCTTACTATCCGGTGTCAAGGGGAGACAAAGCAGTCGAGATTCGCAAAATGTATCTTGTGCCGGAAGTCAGAGGGCAAGGATTAGGAAGATTTTTGCTGAAGGAATTGGAGAGAGCGATCGGCGATCGGGGCTTCGATCAAATTTGGATCGAGACTGCCAGCGTTCTCAAAGAAGCCGTCAAACTCTACGAATC
>Ga0209100_1000837_pt1 | contig 23660 bp, 20 predicted proteins | sample lystaG_FD_185480 | JGI IMG/M metagenome (GOLD analysis project Ga0209100, IMG submission 185480) | Glacier valley bacterial and archeal communities from Borup Fiord, Nunavut, Canada, to study Microbial Dark Matter (Phase II) -... | ecosystem: Environmental > Aquatic > Freshwater > Ice > Glacier ...
GAAAGAAAATGCCAAACTGAACGGCCTAGAAAAAACAGTCATGTTTAAATGTGATGATGTGTTTGATCTTTTACCGGAATTGGAACGTAAGAAAGAAAAGTTCGACGTGATCATATTAGATCCGCCGGCGTTTACTAAATCGAAAAATTCATTAAAGAATGCAATCAAGGGATATAAAGAAATCAATTTCCGTGCACTCAAACTGATCGAAGACGGAGGGTATTTGGCAACTTGTTCGTGTTCCCATTTTATGACACCCGAATTGTTTGCGAAAACGATCGGTGAAGCAGCGAAAGATGCCAAGAAACGACTTCGTCAAGTGGAATACCGTACGCAAGCTGCCGATCATCCGATCTTGTGGGCAGCTGATGAATCCTACTATTTGAAATTCTTTATCTTTCAAGTTTGTGAAGAGAAATAATACTTTGATTGGAGATATGATAACCGAAGAAGTGAGCGATTCACTCTTCGGTTTTTTTAGTTGATTCGATGTTCATCGGAATCGCATACTTGAATTTTATGATACAATAATTATATCAATGAGGAACAACCATGAATAGCAATGAAATAAAAGATGTCTATGAAATCAGTGAATACATGACCGGATTTTGGACGATTAAGGATACAGGTGTCAGAATGTTTTTAGTTGAAGGCAGTGAACGAGCGATGTTGGTGGATACCGGTTTCGGTAACGTTGATTTAAAAAAAATCATCGAAGGATTGTCAAAATTACCGATATTTCTGGTGAATACACATGCCGATCATGATCATGTAGGTGCCAATAAACTGTTCGACAGTACTTATATGAATGCCAAAGAAGCCGATTATTATGTGGGACATAATCCGAATGATATCATTACGATGATTCCGACTCACGAAGGGCAAGTTTTTGATTTGGGCGCCAGAAAATTCGAAGTGATCGATATACCCGGCCATACACCCGGTTGTATCGCTCTTCTGGACCGAGCGAACAGGATCTTGATCAGCGGCGACAGTCTATCGCTGAATCCGGTGTTTATGTTTGGGGCAGAAAGGAATCTCAGAAACTATCTCGCTAGTATGCGTAAACTTGAAAGTATGAAAGGTTCTTTTGAGACGATTTGGCCATCACACGGAGACGGACCGCTGGAAATCAGTATAATCAGCGAATATATCGAAGCAGCAGAACTTCTGCTGGCAGGGAAATTGGTGGGATCCAAACCGGAAAGAGACTTACCATGCCTGCAATACAGACACGGAAGAGCTCAGTTTTTCTATTAGTAATAAATAACAGTTCAGGTTTGTTTATTACAGTTCGGAGATAAAAATGACAACATTGACCAATCAACAAGCACGCCGCTTCATCCTTTTGAAACAGGGATTGATCGGAGAGTATCGATTTATAGGTAAATCGGGAATACTGGATTTTATCAAACAAGCCGGATGCATACAATTCGATCCGATCGATGTCTGCGGTAAGAATTCGGAACTAGTTCTGCAGTCACGGATCAGCGGTGTCAGTAAACAAATGCTATTTGAATTATTGTATGAGGACCGTCAATTGATCGATCATTTCGATAAGAATCTAGCCATTATCCATGTGGATGACTGGAAGTATTTTAGCCGAGTCCGCGAAGGATATCGGAACTACCATAAAGATCAGACTGAAATCAATGAAATAACCGAAGAAATTCGTGCTGTAATCAGTGAAAAGGAATATGTTTCTTCAAAAGATCTCAAATTCGACCAACGCTTGATATGGGATTGGGGTCAGAATACAAAACTTTCACGTGCTGCATTGGAAACCATGTATGCCGGTGGGGAGTTGGTAATTCATCATAAAAAAGGATCAGTGAAGTATTATGCTCTTCTCGAAGATACGTTTGATGAAAAATTATGTCAGTCGGGTGAGCCGTTTGAGAATGAATTTGATTATACGAAATGGCGCTGTCTGCGCAGAATATCTGCTGTTGGATTGATGTGGAACAAGCCTTCCGATGCCTGGTTGATGATCAGAAACATGAAATCAGATCAACGTATTCTTATTTTCAAAGAATTGATCGATGAAAATAAGATCATCGAAGTGTCTGTGATCGGCATCAAAGAAGCCTTGTATTGTGTCAAGGAAGATGAGACATTATTGGAAAGAGCGATGTCAGATGAAAAATTGACTTTTCGTACGGAGTTGATTGCACCCTTGGATAACTTGATTTGGGATAGAAAACTGATCCGTGAAATTTTTGATTTCACCTATACGTGGGAAATCTATATGCCGGTCGAAAAGCGAAAATATGGTTATTATGTGCTGCCGATTCTCTACGGCGAGCAGTTTATCGGACGAATCGAATTAAGAAGAGATAAGAAAAACAGAAAATTGATACTCAAGAATATCTGGTTTGAGGAAGGTGTTTGTTTTACCCAACAACTCAAAACGGAACTCACATCCTGTTTGAATCGTTTCGGAGCGTTCAACGAGTGTGATATCGTTGATCTGGGTAACTTCTTTGTTGAATAATTCGATTGGAAAGGGAGGGTGGAAAATGCGAAAAAGAATCATTTGGTTAGTAATTTTCATGATCTTTTTTTCGGTTGCAGGATGTTCTGCCGGAACTCCGATACATCAACCCGATCCGACTGTTCAAAAGCCGACGTTGGGAAGCGGAAAACCACTCTTGAAGGATACTCGGCATCCTGCCAAAGAATTTGATTTGATAGCGGATCGCTTGAGCAGAATGACGTTAGATGAGAAAATCGGTCAATTGGTCATTACCGGAATCTACGGAACGACAATGACGGAGCGAACTCGTCAATTGATCATTGAAGATAAAGTCGGCGGAGTTATATTATTCGCACGGAATATAACTGATTCGGCGCAGTTAGTCGGACTTATCAATTCGATAAAAAATGTTAACACTTCAACTAAGATACCGCTCTTTATATCAGTTGATGAAGAAGGCGGTCGAGTCAGTCGGATGCCGAAAGAACTGCTTGACATGCCGACGCTGAAAAAAGTGGGTCAATTAAATAATCCTCAAGTTGCGTTTAAAATCGGTACGATCTTGGCGAAAGAACTGAACCTGTTTGGATTCAACATGAATTTCGCACCGATACTCGATATCAACAGTAATCCTAATAATCCGGTCATCGGGGATCGTTCTCTCGGAACGTCTGCCGAAGTTGTCAGTGAACTGGGCACTCAAATGATGAAAGGAATCCAATCGCTCGGCGTGATCCCCGTTGTGAAACATTTCCCCGGCCACGGTGATACCGCAACCGATTCTCATCTGGGACTTCCTGTCGTCACTCATACCCTTGATCGTCTAAGTTCATTTGAATGGGTCCCATTCAAATCTTCCATTGACGCACAGGCAGATGCGATCATGATCGCTCATATTTTACTGACCAAGATCGATCCGGTCTATCCGGCATCACTTTCGCATATTATCGTCAGTGATCTTTTAAGAGATCGATTGGGATTCAAGGGAGTAGTGATCACGGATGACTTAACGATGGGAGCGATCTCAACAACGTTCAAATTGAATGATGCGGCCATCAAATCGTTAAATGCCGGAGTTGATATCTTGCTTGTGTGTCACGGAGAAGACAACTCGAATTCTGTCATTGAAGCGATTCGTTTGGCTGTTGCGAGAGGGGAAATATCAATGTCGCGCATCGATGAAAGTGTGGCGAGAATTTTGACTTTAAAACAAAGATATCTGCTCAACAATAAAACAGTCGAATCCGTTAATGTAACGGAAGTTAATAAAGAAATCGAAAGTTTGAACGTCGATTTTAAAAAATAACTATTTTATGTTGAAGTGAAAATAGATATAATAAAATCTATGAGTGATAATATCGAAAAAGTGATTAAGATCCGATGGATACATGTTGATTAAAGGGTACTTGAATCATTGATGGAGGAAATGACATGATCAGAAAAGTTCGACTTGAAGATGCAGCTGCGATTGCGAATATCTACAAATTCTATGTTGAAAAAACAGCCATCACGTTTGAACTGGTAGTTCCGACCTGTGAAGAAATGGAATCACGGATCCAAAAGATCGTAAAAAAATATCCTTATCTTGTTTATGAATTCGAAGGTAAGGTCATCGGATATGCTTATGCCGGATTATTCAAAGAACGTGAAGCTTATCGGTTTTCTACTGAACTTTCCATTTATTTTGACCATGAACTTTGCGGGAAAGGATTCGGAAGAGAGATAACAACGGCACTGCTGGCTGAATTGGCGAGCTATGACTATAATACGGTTGTTGTCTGTATCACTTTACCCAACGAGAGAAGTCAGAAATTGTTTGAATCCATCGGTTTCGAATATGCGGGTGTACTTAAAAATGTCGGCTACAAATTCGATAAATGGTTAAGCATCATTTACTATACGCTGCCAATAAAAGAGTATACGACAAACAGCAATTCTGAAAAATGAAATTTATTGAGTGGCTATAAAGATTAATTACTGATTTTTAGTTGGAGTGAACATTTAAACTATTAATAAATTTCGCTTTCTGATTTCACGATTATCTTCAAGATCCGGGGGGAGAAATATTATGAATGAAATACTCTACAGACAAATAATCCTCATGTCCGAAACAGGCTACTCTTATCAAAAAATAATTGTTGATCAAAAAGGAGTTCCATGTGACTATGAATTTCTCGAAGTCAATTCCGCATTTGAAAAGTACACTGGTCTCGATCATTCGGACATTGTGGGTAAAAGAGTCAGTGAAATTCTCCCGAAGATAAAAAACGAAGAATTTGATTGGATAAAAACATATGGTGATGTTGCACTAAACGGAGGAGAAGTAAAATTTGAACAGTATTTCGAACCATTGAACCGTTGGTACCGAGTTTCCGCTTATTCAACAGAAAAGTATTATTTTACAACTCTTTTCACTGATATAACCAATGAAAAAGAACAGTTTACCGAATTGAATAGTTTTTTCGATTTCAGTTTGGATTATATGTGTATAACAAACAAAAACGGAACTATCTTAAAGACAAATCAAAAATGGACGGATATTTTCGGGAATAAGTTTGAAGACTTCGGACGAAACGGTTTCGCAAAATGGGTGCATCCTGAAGATGTAGCGAGGTTTTTGGTCGATATTACAAAAGTTCATAAATTCGGTGATCTTGAAAAAATTGAAACGAGGGTCAATTGTTGGGATGGCAGTTGCAGAGACTTCGTTTGGCAAGCACATGTTAAAAATAACTTCATCTACATTCAGGCTGAAGACATCACGGAAAGCAAGATACTCAAGAATCAGATTGAAATCAAAGATAAGATGCTATTGGCTGTTTTCGAGTTCTCACAATTGCTATTACTAAATATCAACTATTATCAAGTATTACCTAAGGGATTGGAAATGATTGGTAAGGCAACGAATGTCGATCGAGTATATTATTGGGAAAACAAACATGTAGTCGAAGATGATCAGTGGTACAGCACGCAAAAGTTTGAATGGTGTAAAGATGGAACTACTGCTCAAATTGATAATCCGGAACTCCAGAATATTCCATTTAATTTAATGGAAGGATTTATCCAACCAATGGTTCAAGGTGAATTATTTGCCTCTCTTATCAAAAATATGGATACCGGAAATGCTAAAAAAACATTAGAGAGTCAACAAATCCTTTCAATCTTGGTATTGCCTGTCTATGTTAATGGATTTTTTCATGGTTTTGTTGGGTTCGACGATTGTAAAACAGAAAAAATATGGAATGAAACCGAAGTATCGCTACTGAAATCTTTCACTTTGTCGCTCTCGAAAATGATAGAACGGAATTTTTTGGAAACTGAATTGGATCAGATGAAAAATAGTATTAGTCATTTCGTATTACGATAAACGATGAATTGCGTAAAGACGATAATGAAAGTACTAAGCTTCCGCGATTTCTTTATAGATGATATAGGATCAATTGCTGAATAATTATCTTATACTCAATTGCCGATTATTAAGAAGATAATAAATGTTGAGAGACAAGGAGTAATGATCGATCTTCAGAAAACGTATAAGAATGATCCGTCTGTTTTGCATGAAAAAAAGAAGATGGTCGATCATCCTCTGGTACAGTCTTTGATTCGTGAATTGAACCATTGGCCTGGAGAAGTGTTGGCCAGTCATAAAAGTGCCGGTCAATTATTCCATAAGCTCTCATTTATTGCTGATCTTGGAATCACTGTCAATGATGCAGATCTGGCACAACTGAAAGAATCACTATATCAGTTCAGATCAGCAGAAGGTTTGTTTCAGCTTCCCATTCAAATCGCTGTCCATTACGGGGGTACCGGTGAACTTACGCACGGTTGGGCATTGTGCGATGCTCCGTTGATATTATATTCGGCAATCAAGATCGGACTGATAAGTGCAACTGAAGCACAGCCTTCCGTCGAATATTTAATGAGTTTTGTTCAGGAAAACGGATGGCCGTGTGCTGTATCTAAAGAGTTGGGTAACTTCAGAGGTCCGGGCAGAAAACAAGATCCATGTCCTTATGTGAATTTGATCATGTTGAAATTACTGTCCCTTAACGATCAAAATCGGACGAGTAGGGAAGTTCATTTCGGAATTCAATGTCTTCTCCATTTATGGGAAACCAGTCAGAAACAACATCCGTATATTTTTTATATGGGGACAGATTTCAGAAAATTAAAAGCTCCATTTATTTGGTATGACATACTTCATGTGACGGAAGTACTGTCTCTTTATGAAGAAGCACGAAGTGATCAGCGATTTATGGAAATGATTTCACTCATCAATTCAAAAGCTGATCAAAATGGTGAATTTACAAACGAATCGGTTTGGCAGGCATGGAAAGAATGGGAGTTTGGCCAAAAGAAAAAGCCTTCCGATTGGTTGACTTTTCTGATCACAAGAATCAATAATCGAATTGAAAGATAGACTGATAATAAGATCATAGTAAAACGGATGACGAAATTTAATTAATCGTTGATAGTCCGATTTAAGAACCGATTTTCGACCATAAACTCAGATCACATTGATCAAGCAGATTGCTTCCTGCACACAGAACTGTTCCGTCTTTCCGCAGACCGAGAGTGTTATAACTTCCGGCTGATACAGCTACAATATCCGACCATCCGGCAAGGTTGAGTTGAAAGCTTCCGTTGTTTCCGACAGCAATCACTGTACCGTCACTATGAACTCCGACGGTTGACAGAAAACCGGCAGAAATAATTGAAATTCCGGTCCACGTTGAAGTGTCTAACTGATTGTCTGAGTTATTACCGATGGCAACAACCGTTCCGTCGGCTTTGAGCCCAACGGAGTGTGTCCCTCCGGCGGAGATCGCGATGATGTTTCGCCATTCGGCAACATTACAAACTCCCCACGGATTTTCGGTTGATACACAGACTACCGTTCCATCCGCTTTTAATCCGAGCGCATGGAAGGCACCGACTGAAATTGCGATAATCGTATTCCAACTACTTACATCCCAAGAAGCGATTGCGTCCCAACTGCCGACCACTGTTCCGTCTTTTTTTAGTCCCATTGCCATATGACTTCCGGCTGAAATCATTGTGATGTCTTTCCAATTATCAAAATTCAGCATATCGTCAGGATTATTTCCGGCAACGCTGACCGTTCCGTCGACATGAAGTCCGATTGTAAAAAATGTGCCTGCCTCAACGGCGACAATATCTTGCCAACCGGCGACATCCAATTGATGATATTTATTGGATCCGGCTCTGGCAACCGTACCGTTGGATCTTACACCGACGGAATGTACACCGCCGACAGAAATAGCATTTTGAGTAATCACGTCAACTGTTTTATCCGGTACTTTTGCGGTTGCACAGGAAGAAAGAATCAACATGAAACTTGTGATCAATAATTGACTTCTGAGTTTCATCAATCTTTCTCCTTTCATGAATTTTATAAAATATGAAAATGCGGTGACACATCATGAGCGAAGATTATCAACGATTTCGTTATTAATTGATTTGACAGTACTTTATTTTTTAAGTTGTGTATCTATAATTATTATATCATCATTAGCCTAAACAATACTGTGTATAATTGATTGTTTAATTCATGAAGTTCACATTCGGTCTCAATTTGTTTTCAAACATACGGATTGATTGAATGATTCTTGAAAATTATCACTATTTTGATACTATATTGCCGTTCTAGATACTATAATGATTATATGAGAATAAATTATGGGTATTGATTTTCCGACAATTCGAATAAGAATAATCGGCTCAGGAATAACTGGGTGCGGAAAGGTTGAATTATGGCCAAGAAATTCAAAATCTTATTGACTGTCATCGTGATGATCATGATCTGCTTTTCGCCTGCTTATAAAAAAGCTGATCAAATCGTGAGTGATCAAAATACCGAACTTTCGCTTCAAAATCCAAAATCGATCAGTAAGATGTCGCTTCCAAGAAACAGCGGAACTTCGAAGACGGAAAGTGAAGAACTGAACACAGTCTTAGATAAAGTCGGAAACCCGGGAAATACGATCGTTTTAAAGTTGAAAAACATTACCGATTTGGAAAGCATGTCGATTTCAGAAAAGATCGTCGGTATTTATGAAAATACAAATTCCATTTCCATTGAGATCCCGACAGGCAGTGATCCTGCTAAGATCATCGCAAAATATGAGAAAAATTCAGTCATCGAAGATGTTTATGTCGATCAAATCGTTAAACTATTTTATGTGCCTTCAGATCCGCAATACAATCTCTATCAATGGAACTTAAAACGGATTTCGATGGAGTCTGCTTGGGATACGACCAAAGGTCAATCATCGGTCATAGTAGCCGTCATCGATACAGGATTCGGACCGTATTCTGATGCGGATGGAATCGTAAACGGAGTCGATACGACCGGACTTGAAATTATGGAAGACACCTATCCGGGACAGTATTCGTATGACGGAAGTGCCCATGGAACGGCTGTTGTTTCGCTGATTGCGTCGACGATGAATGCGACAGGAATTGCCGGGATTGCCCCGGATGTAACCATTATGCCGATCAAGGTATTTGCCAACGGAGCGACGACGACCACAACGGCGAGAATTGCTTCGGGTATTCGATGGGCAGCAGACCACGGTGCTGATATTATCAATTTGAGTTTAGGTGCCAGTACCTCCACTACGGATCAAGAATCTGCCATTGCCTATGCTCTGGAAAAAGGTGTGTTAGTCGTTGCGGCATCCGGTAATGACGGATTTTCAAATCAGATATCTTATCCGGCGGCTTATCCCGGTGTCATAGCGGTAGGCTCCACTTCAAAGACTGATACTGTTTCGACGTTTTCAAATAAGGGAAGTGCACTGGATCTGAGTGCACCCGGTGAATTGATCAGACTGGCTTATTTACCCGGCGGAGCAGGTGCATTGGCCGATTACAACGGTACATCGTTTTCTTCACCGACCGTTGCAGCAATTGCCGCACTGGTGAAAAGTCAATATTCCGGCTATTCCAATGATACGATCATGTCGATTCTCTATACAGGTACGGATGACCTACTGCAACTCGGTTGGGATTCGAGCAGCGGATTCGGAATCATCAATGCGCAAAAAGTGTTTTCAGTCGCTGCCGACAGTCGAATCTTTGACGGCAATGACAGTAAAGAACTTGCTCAGTTGATCTTACCGAATAAATCCTATGCCGCTGACAGTTATCCGGCACTGGACAATGATTACTACAAATTTACCTTACTCGATACCAAAACGGTCAATATCATAGTAACTCCGACATCCGATCAGGATTCAGTTGTTGAATTACGAAATGCTGGGGGTTCGATCTTGATGACTCGAGATCAGGTGCTGTCCGGACTTCCTGAAACGTTGAGTGCAACGTTGAATGCAGGTACATATTACGTCAATGTGTATGATTATTATGGAGATGCGTTTTTAGACGCTTATACAATCGATCTTCAGATCGAAGATACGGACAGTCCGTTGATCAGTGCCATCTCTCAATCTCTCGCACTAACGAACGGAAGTGCTTCGACAGCTGATGTACAAGTCACCGTGACTGATCTCTCCTATTTCGAAATAAGTGCTCTGAAAGACGCTGAATCGATCTCATGGCCGACCAATAGTATATTTACAGAGAACGGTAACTATGTGATCACAGCAATTGACGGAAGGTCGAATCAATCGACGTTTACGTTTACGATTCAGACAAGTGGAATTTTCGATGTAACATTTTCAAGTTTAGGCGGTACAGAGATTTCAAATATACAAGTACCGATCTATGAATTGATCTCGGAACCAACGCAACCGATCAGAACAGGGTACAATTTTTTAGGGTGGTACGAGGATGCACAATATACGGACCTTTGGGATTTTTCGAACAATACCGTTATAAAAAATATGACACTGTTCGCTAAGTGGTCTGCCGTTCAATATACAATCTCATTTGATTCACAAGGCGGAAGCTCCGTAGAATCAAAAACTGCGACCTACGGTCAGTTGATCACAGCGCCCGTTACACCGACAAAAACTAATTTCGTTTTCGGCGGTTGGTTCAGAAACAGTACACTGATAACACGATGGAATTTTAGCTCAGATACGATCCAAGGGTCGATGACCTTGTATGCGAAATGGCTCGCAATTCCGGCTACTCCCAGTGGATTTAAAATCGATGAAATCAATTACAATTCGGTCACTGTTTCATGGAATCCGGTCGACGATGCTTCCGGATATGAAATTTTTAGATCGACTTCGACTCTGGGCACATATACGTTAGTCGGATCAACCATAGTACCTTATTTTACGGATACAACAGTATTGACCGGTACGATCTATTACTATAAAGTCAGATCGTTTGTTTCATACAGCATCAACAAAGGAGCCAGTGCTTATAGTTCTGTGCTCACAGCTGATCCAACACTTAACATTGTAAGTTCGATCACAGCCGACGCTCTTACCTATAATTCGATTCGAATCCATTGGGATGAAACTGACGGTGCTTCCGGTTACGATGTTTACCGTTCGTCTGTTTCTGATTCAACTTATGAATTGATCGGATCTTCACTTGAATCTGAGTTCACGGATGAGAATCGAATCAGTGGAAACATTTATTACTATAAAGTCAGAGCTTACCTTTGGGTGAATTCGATTAAAGTATATTCTTTGTACTCGCGCAGTATCTATGCAACTCCGATTCCTTCTGTTGCCGAACAAATCAATGCCATTAACTTTAATCCGACTTCGATTCAATTGACGTGGAGACCGGTCCTCGGAGCGATCGGTTATGAGATCTATCGTTCGACGGCAGCTACCGGTAACTTTTATTACCTAAATGCAGTCACAGTTACCGATTATTTGGATCTTCACCTAGCTAAAGCAAGCTATTATTATAAAGTCAGAGCTTATACATCAGTAAACGGAAAGATCGTTTATGGAAGTTGGACGCAAACAGCCGGCGCAAACACATATTGATGGTTTGGCTTTGGGAGAAATCACTTGGAGATAATTAATGGATAAAATAAAAACTGCTCTGCGTATAGTGATCGTTTATGGTGTTCTACTCTATTTGACTGAGTTTTTTAAATGGAAGATCACTTCGATCATCACCGTCATTGGATTATTGATGTTGGTAATTTTCGAACTTATCGTAACATTATTGCTGATTATTTATTTGTTATGGCTTGTTTTTCGATTATATAGATCCATAGGAGTAAAATCATTGATCTCATTCGGTCTGATGATGTTGGTGATACTAGTTTTTCTGATGATACCATTTAATGCTTTATCGACTCAATCCGATTTTGCGTTCTATCGAAATAAACGTGAAAAGATCGTGACGTTGATTCTCAACGACCAATTGATTGCCGATAATAATGAGTTCGTGGTACTACCTGACAAGTATAAAGGAACATCATCCGGTGGAAGCGTACATGTTGTGAAAACGGAACAGACGACGAAGATATTCTTCTATACCTTTGTCGGAATCTTGGATAGTTTTTCTGGCTTTGCTTATATGAGTGACGATCATCCACTCGAATTCGATGATCCGGAAGGCGATTTCAAAGAGATCATTCAATTAGATACGCATTGGTTTTGGTTTACCTCATACTGAAACAATCATAAGGAGAAATAAATGAAACTTACTAACAAAGAGCTGGAAACGATTCGCAGATGGATGTATAGGGAAGCTCGTCCGATCGATTTAGCGAGGTGGCAATACCATTTTGAGAACGGTACACAAAATGAAGTGATTCAGTTACTGTCTGCTTATCAAAACGCAGACGGTGGATTCGGACATGGACTTGAAGCTGATTCGGCAAATCCAAACTCATCTCCGATTCAGACATGGTGTGCGGTTGAAGTACTCGAAGAGATCGGTTTCGGTGAAACGTATCATCCGATCATTCAGGGTATACTGGATTACTTGGAGAAGACCGAATTTTTTAAAAACAATCAATGGTTAGCCGAAATCCCCAGTAATAACGATTATCCCGGCGCACCTTGGTGGAGGTATGATGAAAAAGTCAGTGATTGGGAATATAATCCGACAGCCAGCCTTGTTGGATTTGTGTTAAAACACACTGCCGTAGATTCGTTATTTCATCGAAAAGCGAGAAACATCGCTATTCGAGCGATCGAGTCTTATCTGCAAGGTCAACCGTTGAATGATATGCATGAATGTTATTGTTATCTGACGTTAGAAAAATATTGCCGCGATGCAGAAATCACCGATTTGTTTGATTTGGATAAGATCCAAGAGTTGCTGACTGCTAATGTCTCACGACTGATCACAACTGATACGACTGTTTGGGCAACTTCTTATGTGTGCAAACCATCGCAATTCTTTAACTCACCGGATAGTCCTTATTATTGTGGGAATGAACGAATCACTCAGACAGAATGTGATTTTATCATCAGCGATCGAAACAAAGAAGGTGTTTGGGATATTACGTGGAATTGGGGCTGTGATGCAGATGCATTTGCAATTGCGAATCTTCATTGGAAATCGACTATAGTCATTAGAAACATGTTGTTTTTACGTAACTTCGATCGAATTAACTCAAGTGAGAAAGAGTGAAATGGCATCTAAATTACACGTATAAGTCAGAAATTTGTGATTTCGCGTAAATGATAGTAGAATGATGGCAGGAGGTAATTGTATGAAAAGTCTCGATTTTGCGATAAAAATGGAATTAGATGGTTCGGATTACTATCTCAAGCAAGCTGAATTAAATAAAGATAACCATTTACACACAGTTTTTTCGATGTTGGCGAAAGATGAAAAGAACCATGCGATTATTCTGCAAAACAAATTTAATCAACTTACGTATGAATTAGTGGATACAACCAAGATTTCGAATCTTTCGAATTTATTCAAAGGAATCGGCGATATTCGATCGGAAGTCAAAAAACTTCCGAGTCAGTTGGATCTGTATAAAGAAGTAATGGAAAAAGAACACGAAAGTATCAACTTGTATACGAAATTACAAGCCGAAGCAGCGGATGAAAATGAATTTAAATTATTTGCTTTTCTGATCATGCAAGAAGAAAAACATTTTACGATCTTCGAAGAATTAGTTACACTTTTGACCCAACCTGAAGAATGGGTGGAAGATGCTGAATTCGGAGTAAGAAAAGATTATTAGGCGAGTCAATCACATTATGGACCCTGGAGTCAATTCAGGGTTTTCTTTTGGAACATCGGTTTATGCAAGAAAAGTTAGGCGAAAACAACATTTGAGAAAATATTGACAAGCTTCACAAGTACTGTTAAGATTAATTCATCTTTGCACTGCATACAAATTTACAGTACAACTGAGCAGGCGATGGACGTAAAAGTCCGTGGGGCTGGGCCTTGATAGGCAACAGGAAAACAACTACCTGTGGGACGGTTAAATGTTCTACAGGTATTTTTATACCCTAAACATGATTCTGAAGAGCGTATTGAGACAAAGTTCGACTAATTGCTTGAATAAGCACATGGAGAAAATAGTTATGTCAGAAAAGGATACTAAAGAATTTAAAGGATTAACTTCGGCTGAAGCAAAAAAACAACAGGAGAAATTCGGTAGAAATGAACTTGCGACCGTAAAGAAAGAAAGTTTTTTTCATAAGATCATCAAGGTGATCAGTGAACCTATGTTTTTATTGCTGATTATTGCAGCCGTCATCTACTTCATTTTAGGTGAACCGCGCGATGGCGCGATCATGCTTGTTTTTGTTGTTGGAATCATCAGTATCGAAGTCATCCAGGAATGGAAAACTGATAAAACGTTAAATGCGTTGAAAGATCTTTCTGCTCCGCGCATCACGGTTATTCGCGATGGAGCTGAGACTGTCATCAACAGTGTCGATCTGGTTCCGGGTGATATTATGCATATCGCGGAAGGCGTCAAAGTACCGGCTGACGGTGAAGTGTTAAAATCCGCTACACTGCGTATCGACGAATCATCTCTTACGGGCGAAGCTGAGGGTGTTTGGAAACGCAGCATCGATACTAAATCAGATGAAGTAGCTGAGTATTGGCGTCATGATTATTGTTATGCCGGTACATTGGTGACACAAGGAACCGGTGTAATAAAAGTTGATAAAATCGGACCCTTGACTGAATACGGAAAAATCGGTACCGATGTTTTATCGGCTCCTGATTTTCCGACCCCGTTGCAACTGCAGACGGATCATTTAGTCAAGATCTGTGCTACAATAGCTGCCGTCTTGTTTGTTTTGGTCAGTATATTTACGTTTATGAATATCAGTGATCATACATTCACGCAACGTGTCATCGAAAGTATTCTTTCGGGAGTTACGCTTGCGATGGCAATGATCCCAGAAGAGTTTCCGGTTATTTTAACGGTCTTTTTATCAATGGGTGCATGGCGACTTGCGAAGAAAAATTCATTGGTCAGAAAACTGCCTTCTGTTGAAACATTGGGTGCTGTTTCTGTCTTATGTGTCGATAAAACAGGGACGATTACATTGAACAAAATGACTGTTCAGAATATGTGGAGTCAAAATGTAGATAATGCTGAGCTTACCAGAATCATGGGCTTAGGCTGTGAACAGGATGCGTATGATCCGATGGAAAAAGCCATGATTTCCTATTGTGAACTTCAAGGTTTACCGAAAGAAAAATTATTCAGCGGAGAATTGGTTGAAGATTATGCATTTACCGATGAACTCAAAATGATGGGTCATGTGTGGAAAAATAAAACCGAACTGGTGGTAGCCGCAAAAGGATCGCCGGAAAGTCTGCTTCAAATATGCGAACTAACAAAAGAACAAAAATCACTCATTGATGATAAAATCAATGAGATGTCCATGGAAGGATTACGTGTAATCGCCGTCGGTAAAATGGCACTTGCGAATGAAGGGGATATTCCGGTTGCATTGCTTGATTGCCGTCTGCAGTTCTGTGGATTGGTAGGATTAGCCGATCCGCCGCGTGAATCCGTTAAAGTGGATATTCAAACTTGTGTCACCGCCGGCGTGCGTGTGGTCATGATCACCGGTGATAACGGGATTACGGCCAGTTCGATTGCGAAACAGATCGGTATGCCCAACAGTGATAAAATCATTACCGGTGATGAACTCAGTAAGATGAGTGATGAAGAACTTCGCGAAAAAGTCAAAAATGTCAGTGTTTTTTCGAGAGTCATCCCCGAACATAAAATGAGAATCGTCAAAGCTTTCAAAGATAACGGTGAAATCGTCGCCATGACAGGTGACGGAGTCAATGATGCGCCGGCATTGAAATATGCAGATATAGGCATCGCCATGGGTAAACGAGGATCAGAAGTTTCGCGTGAAGCAGCTGATTTGATCCTGTTGGATGACAATTTCTCAACAATCGTCGATACGATCAAGGATGGCAGAAGAATCTATGATAATATACGTAAAGCAGTCGGGTATGTATTCGTAATCCATATTCCGATCGCTTTGGCTTCATTGGTTGCTCCGCTGATGGGTATCAGTCCTGTCGCATTGCTACTGCTTCCGTTGCATGTGGTCATTCTTGAATTAGTAATCGATCCTACATGTTCGATTGTGTTGGAACGTCAACCCGGAGAGTTTGACATCATGAGTCGTCCTCCGCGTGATCCAAATGAAAAAATACTTACGAATATAACATTATTGAAAAGTGTGATCCAGGGACTCGTTATTTTTGCGGCTTCCTTCGGAACTTATTTATTTTTTGTAAAAGAAGATGCTATTCTGGCAAGAACAATGGGATTAAGCATCATCCTGCTTGCGAATGTTTTCTTGGTTCAAGTGAACAGTTCCAACTATGCTTATGCGTACCAATCATTCATGATCCTAGTCAAAGACAAAGTCATGTGGTTGATCAATATCGGTACCGTTGTCGGATTGCTTGTGATGTTATATTCACCGCTGAGCGGATTCTTGAAATTGACTCCGTTAACTTTGTCTCAATTCGCGACAGTCGTTGGTTTGGCTTTTGTTTCTGTCGTTTGGTTTGAATTTGTTAAGTTAGTAAAACATCTTCGTCATTCTAAAAAACACTAATGGATCTGTAAGCAGGAAATCGTTGTATTTCCTGCTTTTATAATGGTTAAAGGAGTATTCCTTTAAAATGTATTTCTATCATGATTGTTGTATACTTGATTTATAAGACAGCCCTCATCAATGAACTGTCAGGTCTGACCGAAAGGAAACCGAAATGGAAAAAAAGCTACGTTTATAATGGCTTTACTCATGATTGTCGGATTATCAGCATGTGTTGCTCCTAAAAACAGTATCAGTGATACTCAATCAACTGCCACGTTGAGCCGTTTTAGTGTCGGTGAGATCCAAGAATATCAAGGTAAATTACTAAGTCCGGCAATCGGTCCCCGTGATAATTCAATCGCCGGTGTCCAGAAAGTAGACATGACAACTTATCGGTTACGGATCAATGGGTTGGTAGAAAACAAGTTGAATCTAAAATATGAAGATATTCTCAAACTGACCTCATACGAGAAATTGATCACCCTACACTGTGTAGAGGGATGGAGTGCAAGGATTTTATGGAAAGGAGTATTATTGGAAGAACTGATCAATTTAGCGGTTGCAGACAGTAAAGCAGTAACGGTGATCTTCCATTCGATCGATAATTACACGACTTCGCTTCCTCTCTCAGTAATTAAAGATAGACATTTGATTTTGGCTTATTCTTCAAACGGAATCATATTACCTGCTGAAATGGGCTATCCGTTTATTGTGGTAGCAGAAGATAAATTAGGATATAAATGGGCACGATGGGTAACCAGTATCGAATTATCCGATAATGCGAATTACAAAGGATATTGGGAACAACGAGGATATGATAATCAGGCAGATACCGTTAAGTAATGTAATTATGATTTGAACAAGAAAAGCTTAAAATGAGATCATTTGCGAATAAAAAAAAGATCGAAACTCATGATGAATTCAGGTCTTTTATATGTTATTCAGTACGTCCCGGTTGTTATATCGATCTTCTTTTTTTTCAGAATATTATTTACATAATCCCTGAACAGTGCATAGATGACGGATGAAAGCGGAATGAAGAGTATGATTCCCATAACACCGTACAAACTACCACCGACGGTGATGGCGACCAAGATCCAGATAGCAGGAAGACCGGCAGCTTTTCCGACGACATGCGGATAGATGAAATTATTCTCAATCTGCTGAAGTGTTTGAAACCAAACAAAGAACCAAAACGCTTGAATCGGGCTGACGATCAGAATCAGAAGGATTCCGAACATCATACCGATCAAAGCTCCGACCATCGGTATAAGTGCGGTAACGCTGATAATGACGCTGATGATCAACGCATATGGGAAGCCGAAGATCGTCATCGATATAAAGAATAATGAACCAAGTATTATAGCTTCAACGCATTGTCCGAAAATGAAACTGGAGAATACGGTATTGGCCATATTACCGACGTAGAATATTTTTTCAGCAAACGCTTCAGGTAAGAAGGCTAATGCTATTTTTTTGCATTGATTTAGCAATACTTCTTTTTTCATTAATGCATAAACAGAGAACGTAAACCCAATAAAGAAAGATGTCAGTCCGTTCATCAGCGAAGTAGCAACACCCCATGTAGTACTCAACCAATCTTTTGAACTGTTTCTCAGAAAAGTGAGAACAGATTCTTCAATCGACTTCCAGTCGATGTTCAGATTGGCAATCCAGAGAGTGATTTTGGAATCACCTCCAATGGTGTTGGTTGCCCAAATTTGGAAATTTGCCCAATAATCAGGGATGTTGGCACCTAGATTCTGAACAGTGGCAATCAGATCCGGTAACAATACAAAGATAATGGCAGAAAAACCGGCGACAAACAACAGCAATGTAATCAAGTAACTGATGGTACGATGTGTGGCTCTCGGAAGAAATTTCAATAACCCTTTCTTTCCGAATAATACTTCTTCGATACGCTTCATCGGTCCGTTAAAGATAAATGCGATCGCGAAACCGAGAATAAACGGGGATATAATCCCGATGACTTTAAAAAAGAATCCGACAAAATCGTTTACGTGATTACTTGCCCAAAATAGGACAACTGCAAAGGTAATCAGAAACATCGCTTTTTTCATTTGATTTGTGTTGTAGTCCATGGTAATCCTCGTCTTTCCGTTTAAGTTAACTTTAATCTCTATATAAGTTATTATATAATGAAATCACAGATGCAAGAAGAGATTATTTCGTTATTACCCGATTGTATACGGAAATCAGAATAAAGGAGAAGCAGTATGGCAACAAATCAAGAATTTGCGGATTATGTCTGCGATCAACTCAGTCTGGCAGGTTTTATCACCGCAAAGAAAATGTTCGGTGAATATGGTGTCTATTGTGATGGTATTATTATCGGTTTACTCTGCGACAATCAATTCTTTCTCAAGAAAACAGACGAAGGTAGAAAAGTACTCCAGGAAATCGTGGAAGTTCCGGCTTATAAAGGAGCCAAACCTACTTTTTTGATCGAGTCGTTGGAAGATAAAGAATATCTCGAAACGATCGTCAGAGCAACGCTTATAGGTTTAGTTGCCAAAAGAGTTTCGACTATAAGAGGGTAAACTTGATTATCAGAGGAAAAACTAGTATAATACAGATAGAGATAAGATCCCTCAGCAATTTCATTCTTTACAAGAGTTGAAGAAGGCGATGGTACGATCAAGAGTTTTTGGAAAAATTATTCATAGTTGTTATTCTATTCCTATAGTCGGGATTTTTCATAGAATAAGGAATCGATCGATTGGGTATTTATTTATAAATTTGTATCGAAGTTTATTAATCCGAATCTGTCTCATCCGATTTCGATAGGTTTGATTTTCCTGCTTTGTGCTATGAACAATCATTGAAGATACCGGAATTGATTCAGTAACGCATCAGTCGTACCGGTAGCAAACACTCTTGGCAGCCATGGGAATATATCTCTGATCGAATCAGATGTTAGCTTATATTTATTGAAGTTAAGTTGTATCGATATTATTTAGTTGATTGTATTGAATAAATTTTCATGGATGTACTTATACGCAGTAGCATGGATTGTTTCAGCCTTGCTTATACTGACGCTTACAGGTACAGATGCATAAGAATTGAATTGATTCGTTTGCGAATCCCGTCGGATCTTCCGGCGGGATTTCTATGTGCAGTTCATTTTGGTCGACCTTTAGTCGTTTGAATTGTATACTGTAAGCAGGTGATACAAATGAACTTAAAAGAAACAATGTTGTGCTTATCCGAAAAAGGAAATGATTCTTTCAAAAAAATCTATCTGAGCCATGGAGCCAGAGAACCTTTATTCGGTGTAAAAATGGGAGATCTTCGCTCCTTAGCCAAAAAAATCGGCATTGATCATCCATTGGCGTTGGAACTCTATACCACCGGAAACAGTGATGCGATGATGTTGGCTATATTGATTGCTGATCCGCAACAAGTCGATGAAACATTATTGGACCACTGGGTTTCTTTGGCATATTGGGATATGTTGAGTGAAAGAGGTATTGCCGAATTAGCTTCATCAAATGTGAATGCATGGCTGTTGGCTGAAAAGTGGATTCAAAGTAAGGATGAAATGACAGCCTGTGCAGGATATTCGATCTACATGACGCTCTTTACAAAGACTGATAATCAGTTGTTGGATGTTGAGAAAATAAAAACGATGCTGATATCGATGTCACTTCGGATTCATGACGAGCTGCCGCATCTGCAATATGCGATGAATAATTGCTTGATCATGGCCGGAATCCACATAGATCCGATTTATGAATTTTGTTTGGAACTTGCGAATGAGATCGGTTATGTAAAACCGACGGTAGCGATCAATAATTGCAATATTCAATCAGCCAGTGACTATTTGGTAAGATACAGAGGGAAAAAGAAGGTCAAATCAAAATAAAAGGTATTCACTCATGTAAGTGAATACCTTATTTTATAATGTAACGGTCGTTTTTGTTACACCGACAGGTTCATCTGGATTATACCCGCGGCTGATTGATAATAGACAGGCGAACATCTGTGAAACGACGGCTCCGGCATAGACGGCTCTTATTCCGTCCATGTCTTCCGGCAGTAAAATCGAGATATCACCTAGTTTGGCTATTTCCGGTTTATTGGTAACGATCAATGAGAAAATGGCTGTTTCTCTTTTTAATCGGTTATGCAGATCGATCGGACAATAATCGGTAGCTTTGTCGGCAATAAAGAACATCGTCGGTACGAAACGCTGTGCCGTTGCGATCGGTCCGTGGCGATAATCACTGGAAGCATAGCACCGAGCATCAAAATAACTGGTTTCTTGAACTTTAAGTTCGGTTTCCATCCCCAATGCATAAAGCAGACCGCGGCCGAAGATCATCATGTGTTCACTGTTGCGAAATAACGGAATGGCACTGCGAACTTGATTTTCAAGCAATAACGCCCGTTCGGTGACTTCGGAGATATCATTCAATGCATCGAGCAGTTCAGTATTTCCACTGATTTGCGCTGCGAAGGCCGTAAGAAGCGTTACCTGCGTCAAATAAGATTTGGCGGCCGTTATACTGGTTTCAGGTCCGCATTCGTTGTTGAGTGCGTATTTACCTGCTGTGGTCATCAAACTTCCGCGATTGTTGGTGATCGAAACGCAAAGTCCGCCTTGTCGATCACATTCTTTCATCACTTCAAAAATATCGCGGGCAGCGCCTGATTGGGAAACTGCAATCATCAGAACGTTGGAATAGTCGACATTACCATGATAGGCGGTAACAACGGCCGGAGCCGAAATACTTACGATCATTCCGCAATAGGTTTCAAACAAATAACGGGCGACCATGTTGGCATGATCACTAGAGCCGCGTCCTACCAAAACAACTGTTTTAATATTACGAGTTTCAACTTCACGGGCTATTTCTTTAATCAGAGGCACATTGATCTGCAAACTATTCCGGATGGCGGAAGGCTGTTCAAAAATTTCTTTCCACATTTTCGACTGTTCGGTTGTGTACATTGGTTCCTCCTAATGTAGGTTTGATAAATGTTTATGTAAATATGTAAGTACAAAGTTTGATTTACGGTGTTATAAACGAGAATTCTACAGTATAATAATTAAAAAGGAGAATTGCGATGAACTGGGAATATGTTTTATACTCCAGCACGATGGTGTTGGTATTGGCACTCGTGATCTACGGAGTGTTTATCTATCAGAATGTAAAGATGATGAAGAAAAGCCGAACGACCTGGGTCAAGATCCAAGATTCCGTTGAGGTAGGCAAGAAAGTTCTTGTCAACGGAATGGTGGGTACCGTTAAAGCAATCGATGAAGAATACCTTAGCGTCGAACTTGCCCCAAATGTTGTTGTCAAAGCAGCTAAATATACTGTTTCAAAAGTATTCGATTGACTCCGATATCGGAGTTTTTTTTATTCAGGTTTCCGAATGAACGTAACTGGCACTCTTCGCATCGACTTTGTTTTGGAATTCCGCAAACAACGGATGCTTGAGCCATATTCTCAATTTGTCGGTCGTTAGATAAGCGATGACTTGGAAAAACGGCAGAAATGCTAACGGACTGAGAAGTTCGGAAACAGTTCCGGTGTAGCGTACTGCATGCTCTTCATCGATTTCGGGATTGTTGGAAAGAACAAAAACACGATCGGTAACGGCTCTTGAAGCATGATAAATCTCCGCAATCCGATGACTCGAAATATCATTACCGTCGATAAAGAACAACGTATAGTTCGGAGTGATTTGAAGATTAGGACCGTGTATGAATTCTTCCAGTTCATAAGCAACTGAAGGAACTTGAACCGTTTCACCGATCTTGAGCGCCCCTTCTAATACTGTTCCGAAATTAGCTCCGCAACCCATTGTATAAGCATTGGTCATCGAAGTGAATGTTTTGATATTTTTTTCGAATAAAGCAATCGTATTTTCCATGACTTCATGATTGATCACAGCTGTTTGGGTAATCTCTTGTTTAACAGCATCTGCTTCCGCAACCGTTAACAATTTTTTGCGCAACGCGGATTCGATACTGAACAACATCAGATACTCGGCCAATGTCGTAACACCTTTGGTCACATAACCGACCGTTTCCACACCGACACCGTATTCGATCAATACATCGCTAACATCTTTGAAGTCGCTGTTAAGATTACCGGTCAGTCCGATTCCCAACTTGCCGGTTTGTTTAAGATGTTTAAGTGCATCGATCGCATTGGTACTGCATCCGCTTTGCGAAACTACAAAGACAAAATCACTTTCATCGACATCATTTTCATAATTAACGAATGTATAAGGAGTCACGATTTTTACTTCAGTCTGCAGATAATGACGCATGAACATGCGGGCACAATAGGAACCATTATAGGATGATCCCGAAGCAACGATCCAAATCGTTTTGTATTCACGTTCGACATAAAGATCGACCAGTTGTTTCGTCAGATCGTACGATCTTTTGACATTATCACCGATCAGATGGGAAGATTCTTTAACATAATCCATCATTGTTAATTTTTCGCTCATGTTACCTCCAATGTTGTAATGTTATTACAATATGATTATAGCACTTACATTCTCGATTTCAATCAATATAAGATCGATTTTGTAATCTGAAAGGGCTTTCCATCACATTGTAATAACATATTGACAAATACATGATTTGACCTATAATAAACTTATATTGAAGATATAAATATTCATAACGGAGGTTAGAAAATGGCAGAACCGAAAATTTTACTGACTCGGATCGACAACCGTTTAGTTCATGGACAAGTGGGTATGTCATGGGTAGGCGCCATTCATCCAAACTTGATCGTAGTAGCCGATGACGAAGCCGCAAACGATAAAGTACAGCAATCATTGATGCAGATGACAGCTGAAGCAGCGGGAGTCGGGATTCGTTTTTTCTCGTTGCAGAAGACGATCGACGTAATTCATAAGGCCAGCCCGACCCAAGAAATATTCATTGTGACCAAAACACCGGCCAGTGCTCGAGTACTTATCGAAAATGGTGTGCCAATCAAAAAACTGAACATCGGCAACATGCATTTCACGCAAGGCAAACATATTGCCGGGGAATCACATGTTTATGTTGATGACAAAGATCTTGAGGATTTACGTGCGATCCGTAAATTGGGTGTAGATGTTTACATTCAAATCGCACCTGGAGACAAGAAGTACGATTTCGAAAATTAATTTCATACGAGAATGTGGTTTTTACTGCAAAGTGCTTTTTTTGA
>Ga0209100_1000841_pt1 | contig 23639 bp, 17 predicted proteins | sample lystaG_FD_185480 | JGI IMG/M metagenome (GOLD analysis project Ga0209100, IMG submission 185480) | Glacier valley bacterial and archeal communities from Borup Fiord, Nunavut, Canada, to study Microbial Dark Matter (Phase II) -... | ecosystem: Environmental > Aquatic > Freshwater > Ice > Glacier ...
GTAATCCTTACCCTGTAGTTGAAGACCAGATTGCAGTAGTCTTGGGCGTTTGGTCGCCTATCTGGTCAACGATTCCCTTTCACGACAGTCTGCCGGGACGCATTCACGATCAGTCTTATCAAATCTTTGGTAACAGAGGCTATTACGGAAACATTGCCCGCTATGCACCCGGAAACCGGTCGAATCTTTTGCAGAAGTTCTCATCGCTTCTGATCGCTTATGACTTTATGGTGCTGCAAACCTTTGCCGTTCGAGATGGTCAATGGTGTATTCAAAATGTCGGCATTGAGCAGGCATTTAGACGACGGAGTAGTGCACTGACGATCGACAAAGCAGAAAACTGGTTTACAACGGTTGTAGATACACGACTTGATGCTAAAAAAGCGGACTTGCCCCAAGAGTTAAAGCTGCAAAATCTAGATCGAAACACCGTCAAAAAGTTTGAGAAAACTTACCTGGCATCGCCTAAATTTGAGCATCTTTACGTGGACGAAGACTTCCGTTTGGTGAAGACGCAGCGAGAAGAAAAGCAAAGACCGTCTTACACGATCGCGGTTCGTAGACGATGATTTAACTAAGCTGTAAGGACGCTGCACCTAACGTCCTTATCGTTTTTGACTCAGTTCTCGCGCTTGATCGCACTCTCGTGCCATTCTTTCAGCAAGAAATTAGATAACCAAGTTAGACACGCGAAGATTAACACACCTGTTAACGTAATCATGAACAGGGCAGCAAACATTCGAGGAATTTGTAGATTATAGCCTGCCATCAAAATTTGGTACGCTAACCCTGACTGAGAGCCTCCAGTGCCAGCCACAAACTCTGCAACGACTGCCCCGATTAGCGCTAACCCGCCGCTAATTTTCAAGCCACCTAAGAAATAGGGCATTGCACTCGGCAACCGCAGATAAATTAAGGTTTGCCAACGGGAAGCCCGATACAAGTGGAATAGGTTGATCAAATTATGGTCAACGCTGTTTAGACCTAGCGTGGTATTCGAGACGATCGGGAAAAATGCCACAATCCACGCGCAAACAATTAACGCTAGAAACGTATCATTCTTTAACCACATGATGATCAGCGGCGCGATCGCCACGATCGGAGTCGTCTGCAAAATCACCGCATAAGGAAAGAAGCTGCGTTCAATCCATTTGCTTTGAGTAAACAGAACTGAAATTAACAGCCCTGAGATGGCGGCGGTAATGAATGCAATTAACGTCACTTTCAAGGTGACTAACAGGGACGGAAACAGTTCGCCCCATGAACTGATCAATGTTTGAAAGACTAGGATCGGTCCCGGCAGCAGGTAAGGCGGCATATTTGTCACATGGACAAAAATTTCCCATGCCGCGATCGCCAACACTCCCACCGCTCCCGGAGCTAAGATGTCGGGTGAGAGAACCCGTCTGATTAAAGAAGGTCGAAATTTTGGCGGAGAAATCGTGCGCGATCGAGTTCTGCTCCCAGTCGAGCGACTCACTTTGCCCGATAGATTGCTAAAAAGATTGATAGACGCGGGAGGGTTGATTCGACCCATTCGCAAAAGGTTTTGTAGCTCTACGATCAAGACCGCCAATTGTCGCCAAAACATCATGATTCAGTTCCTTTAGAGAGTGACGATTTGCAGGTCGCGATCGCTTCCTTTGAGAGATGCTTCTGCGAGGTGTTGAGACACATCTCGGCAATAGTGGTTGTAGTCAAGCGATGTCCGAAACTCTTCGTCGCGGGGGTAAGGCGCGGCGATCGCTACATCTGCGACCACGCGACCGGGACGCGCCGCCATGACTACGACTCGCTGAGATAAATAAACCGACTCATAGATGTTGTGAGTCACAAAAATCACTGTCCAGCGCAGTTGACCCCACAGCGATAAGAGGTCGCTATTGAGACGGCTGCGAGTCATCTCATCTAATGCCGCAAAGGGTTCATCCATCAGCAGCACATCCGGCTTAGTCACCAACGCCCGCGCGATCGATACCCGCATTTTCATGCCGCCCGACAGCTCACGCGGATAGCATTTCTCAAACCCTTGCAGACCGACCATCGCGATCGATTCCTCAACGGCTGCCATCGCCTCTCGTTTTGGCATTTTTGCCAGCGTTAACGGCAGTCGCACATTGTCCTGCACCGTTGCCCAGGGCATCAATGCTGCTTCCTGAAACACATAGGCAAGTTTAGGCGTTCGCCCCTGTCCCCACTCCAGTTGCCCCGAACTCATTTGCCCCAGTCCTGCAATGATTCGCAATGCCGTGCTTTTGCCGCAGCCAGACGGACCGACTAGACTAACAAACTGCGATGCACCGATTTCTAGATTCATGTCCTGCAAGGCAACGGTGCCATTTGCATAAACCTTGTTAATGTGGCTGAGCGTAATCGTAGGAGTCATGGCGATCGGGGTTTGTGAATATGGACTGTTAATAAGTGGCGGCTAACCGACTCGCGAGATACTCTCCTGCCAAAATGGGCGGATATTTAGGGACATGATCGGATGAGTCTAAACAGGCAATCTCGACTTCGGGGTCGGGGTCACAAAACAGCGCGATCGAATAGCGCGATCGCTGGCTCTCTACTCCTAATGGAACTGCCACTCGATGAGGCGTTGAGCTTAAGCGATCGTTGGTCCAACGCTGCATGGCATCGCCAACATTGACTACAATCGTATCCTCAATTGGAGGGGCGGCAATCCAGTCTCCCTGACGAGTTTGCACTTCTAATCCCCCGACGCGATCTTGCAGCAATAGCGTAATGCTGCCGTAGTCGGTGTGTTCTCCTGCCCGAAGTTGTCCCGGTTGAGGAATCTGATCGACGGGAGGATAGTGCAGCATTCGCAGGAAATAATGGCGGCTGTGCTTATCGGCAAAGAATGCTTCGGGTTGATGGAGGGCGATCGCAAATGCCCGCAAAATGTCGGGAGCGACTTCTGTGGTACAAAGTCGATAAAACTCCGTCACCACGTCGCGAAACGCCTCTTGATGCGGCAGCCAAACCGATTGGATGCCCATATTAAACACCTCCTTCAAATCCCAGGGATTTTTGGGATTCAGTCGCTCTTTTTGCAGCCCGACATAGCCGCAATTTGTCTCGCTCGATCGAGCCAATTGTTCCTTCACCTCGCTCGGTAGATTAAAGAACTGTTTGGACTGATCGAGCAGATCAACTATGAGCAATCGAGGAATGCCGATGTTCCGCAAATACATAAAGCCGACCTCATGACAGGAGACATAAATCTGCTCGACGACGGCTTGTTTTTCAGTCGCGTTTCCCTCAAGAAAGGGGGCAAAATCAATCACCGGAATTTGGGTAGTCATGGTCAACAAATTGCCCCATTCCTAAGCTTGATAAGCTTGCGGTCCTTTGTTCACAAACTTCAGCGTATATGCCTGCTTATAATCGGTTCCTGCTTTAAACACGCCAGCCGTCACCATTGAGTCGAAAAATGTTTTCCAACGCTCATCGGTCATTGCGCCAATGCCTTTCGCTTCAGCATCTCCGCCATTCACAATCTTATATTTGTCAAACGTCGATCGCGCATAGACAAGTTGGTCATCTGTCATTTCAGGATTGTTTTTCTTAATCAATGCGTCACCCGGAGCCGGATCTTTGAGGTAGCTATACCAGCCCTTAATCGACGCATCGACAAAGCGCTGCACCAGATCAGGATTCTTCTCAACTAGCTCTTTTTTAGCCTCGATCGTCGTGGCATAAGGCGCATAGCCAGAGTCTGCCAGCAAGAAAACAACTGGCTCAATTTTTCCGACCTTTCTAATGATGTTTGGTTCAGACGAAACATAGCCCTGTTGAGCAATATTCTTGTCGGCTAAAAAGGGACCAGGGTTGAAGTTGTAGTTGCGCTTCTGGTCGTCAGTAAAGCCATATTTCGACTTCAAGTAAGGCCAATAAGTGGTGTATGCCTGAGTAGACATCAAAATGGGTTTGCCCTTGAGATCAGCCAAATCTTTGACCCCAACATCCGGGTGAGCAATCAACACCTGCGGGTCTTTTTGGAACATTGCCGCAACGGTGATCTTGGGAATGCTCGACTCAACCGCGACGATCGCGTCGGCTCCATAGCCCATAAAAAAGTCGATCGCGCCGCCCATCAAAAGCTGAGTGCCGTTGACTTGAGGTCCACCCATTTTGAGCGTCACGTCTAGCCCGTGGTCTTTGTAAATGCCTTTGGCAACGGCTTGATAAAAGCCGCCATGCTCGGCTTCTGCAAACCAGTTGGTGCTCATTGTGACTTTATCGAGCTTACCAGCACTCGCAACGGGTGACGCGCCAGGAGAACTCGTGGTTGAAGAACCTCCCCCATTAGAGCAGGCAGCCACAATCCCGCTGCCTAACGCGAGCGAACCGTATTGGATGAATTTGCGGCGACTAACGCCTCGATCGGAAGATTCTTGAAAATAGCTCACGCTGGTTCCTTTTGGCGTATACGGAGTCTAGTATAAAAGCCGAAAACATTGAACTTTGTAGCACAGAATACCTTTTTGAATAGATGAAATGGATATCACTCCTCAATATTGAGGAGTGATAAAAATTAAGACGACGACTCGATCAGACTCATTAGCCTAAAGTGAGCGATCGTCGAAATTTCGATCAACGCTTGCGTGATTTCTGCGGACAACGAATTCTTTAACCGCTGATCGAACGTATATAAAACGCTAGATTTGCTGTGATTTTTAACTGCAATAATAAATGGGAACCCAAACTTATCTTTATAAGCTTGATTGAGAGATTGAAACCGAGCGTATTCTTGAGAACTCAATCGATCCAATCCAACCCCTGACTGCTCTTGCACCGAAGCCTCTGCCATTTTTGCTTTGCTGCCCAAATCAGGGTGAGCGCGAATGAGCCGGAGCTGGTCTGTTTGGCTCATCAGTTTTACGATCGCAGTCATTTTTTGATGCAAATTATCTACATCCGCAAACGGGCGTTGCTCCCACACTTGTTGCGCGATCGTCGGAGTCTCTTCAAACACAGCCCCCAACCGTTCAACAAATTCTGATTGACTCATCTGATTCAGTTGCGCGATCGAGTAACCCATTCAACTTCCTCGATAAGTGCTGTAAGCCCAGGGCGATGTCAGCAAAGGGACATGATAGTGAGCCGTCAGATCTGAAATGCCAAACTGAATGGGAACTCGATCGAGAAACGGCACTGCCTGATCTCCCTCAAACTGAGCGAAATAGGTGCCCACTGAAAACACGAGTTCATACACGCCAGTCTTGAATTCGGCATCTGCCAACAATGGCGTATCTGTGCGTCCGTCAGCATTCGTGACGATCATTTTCAGCAATCTCTTTTGCGATGCCGAATCGATTGCAAAAAGCTCGATCGTTAAATCAGCCGCCGGACACCCGTGCGCCGTATCTAACACATGAGTGGTGAGTTTACCCATCTGCTCGTCTCATTTAATGTAACGGTCCCGCCAAGATTGTATTAGAAATCGCATTGATGATATCACTGCCATCTTCTCGTTTTAGTTGTTCATACCACTGCTGCGTTTTTTCAGGATCTTTCCCGTGGGTCATGTGCGATCGCTTTCGTGCTCTCAGCACAATATCAGCCGTTCGACCCAACCGTTCTGACTCATATCGCCGTAGCGCATCTTCAACCCCGATCGTCGTTGAACTCAGATATCGCGTTAAGACTTCAGCATCCTCGATCGCTTGACAGCCTCCCTGTCCCAAGTCAGGAGCCGTGCTGTGAGCCGCATCACCCAAAAGCGCCACGCGACCTTTGACAAACCGTTCTAACGGCTCAATATCGTGAATCTCAACCCGATTGGTCTTCAACGGATCGAGTCGCCCAATCAGCGTTTGTACAGGGTCAGCCCAGCCCTTAAAAAAGCTCGTCAACTCGTCTCGATAGCTGTCTGGAGTGCTCACAGAACCCTTCGGGATCGGCACATCAAAAAAGAAATAAAATCGCCCCTCTCCCACAGGCATCATCGAGACGCGCTTATGTTCACCCACATAGATCGCCCAGCTATCTGCCGGGGCTAAATCCTCACTGATTTGCACAAGTCCATTCCAGTTGACATAGCCGACATAGTGGCGATCGGTCGCGTGCCCTAAAACGTGTTGACGCACGATCGAGTGGGTGCCATCGGCTCCGATCAGAATATCGCCTGTTGCGGTGCGTCCATCTTCAAAGTGGGCAGTAACTCCATCTTGCGTTTGTTCAATCGCAACACATTTGCAGTTGAGATGCACCTTCTCAGCCCCAAACTCGTCTAACAGCATATTCTGTAAATCAGTTCGAGCGACTGGATAAGGGCGCTGCCCCACTTTTTGCACCAGAGGAGCCAGACTCACATCGGTTAATAGCTCTCCGGTGTGGCTATAGTATTGCATCCGATCCATCTGTCCGCCGATTTGGGCGATCGCTTTGCCTAAGCCCAGACGATTTAGCACCTTAACCCCATTTGACCAGAGAGAAATTCCAGCTCCGGCAGGTCGCAGCTCGCTGACTCGATCGTAGATTTCGACCTGATAGCCCACCTGACGCAGCGCAATTCCTGTCGCTAAACCGCCCATTCCCGATCCAACGATTACAACCTTGAGGTCATCCATCCCCGACTCCTTTCTGCTGTGAGCGCAACCTGTGAAACCTGTAGATTCACTACCGTATACCGGATACTATGATCAGAACAAGAATAAAATACTGTGATGATTACTACGAATTAGGACGACAGATCTAAGGGTTAAATGAGTGTTGTAAAGGGACGATCGGCAGAAGTCATCATCCGCAATTCAGTAGACCTCTTGCAAAAGTTCCTGCCCTTACCCCAAATCCCTCTCTCAAGCTTGGGAGAGGGACTTTGAAATCTGGCTCCCCTTCTCCCAAGCTTGGGTTGGGGAATGAGGGCATCGTCGGACTTTTGCAAAAAGTTTAGCAATCTAGCGAATGGTTCAAAAGTCTTCATTCATCTTCCTACTTTGGAGTGAGACGGCATCTAGCCTTTAGACTGGCTCATTTAAGAGGCGAGACTGATAGTTTAGATACAACAGCAAATGCGTCAGGTTGTTGTTAAACTCTCCTCTCTGAAAGAATGCGTCTAGCATAAATGAAGCCCTAAGCTCCTGAGCACTTGGGGCTTTTAATTATTTACAAAACATCAAAGAATAATTAAGTTGCTGTGTGCAGAGAGCTTTATTGTAGTGGGGTTCTGTTGAATTGACCGAGTTGGATCACCATGAAAAAGTATATGTCTCTCTTGTTGAGTGCGATGTTATTGAGCAGCACGATCGCGTGTAGCAAATCAAATGACACCGCTATGTCAACGGATGGCAGCAAAACCACGACCGCAAACTCTACTGCGATCGCGGCAGGAACTACCATAAACACTGACCTTCAGCAAGACATCTCGACGGGGAAAAATCGCGATCAGGAGCCGTTTACGCTCAAGGGCAAAAATGGTTCACTTAAAGACGCGACGATCGAAGGGCATTTAGAAGACGTGGTGAAGGCGCAGAAAGGCAAGAAGGCGAGTTTGCACCTCGTATTGGATAAAGTTGTGCTCAAAGATGGGAGTCAATATCCGATCGATGCCACACTGGTAAACACGCGAGTCGAAAGCAAAACAAAAGGCAAGTTTTTGCAAAACGCAGGTGTTGTTTTGGGCGGAGCTGTTGCGGGTAAGTTTTTGGGAGATAGAACCAAATTCAAGCATGGCGGCTTGGCAGGTGGGGCAGCGGCGACAGCGTTTGTATTGTCGAGTCCGGGGGGCGAAGTCGTTCTCAAAAAGGGAACGGATGTGAATTTGAAGCTGAAGAGTCCTTTGGAGATCACACCTTAAGATGGTGGATTAAACCAAGCCGAATTCGCCCTCAACCTAGCCCTCTCCCAAAAGGAGAGGGGACAAGAGTTCTGGCTCCCTTCTCCTTGGGGAGAAGGGTTGGCGAGGGCTTGCCCCACTTCGTGAGGAGGGCTGTCCAGATTCACGCAGGAGGTCTATTGCACGCTCGATTTGCGTCTAAGTCCAAAGACACCGACTGCGACGAGTGCAGGTCCGATCGCTGCCGCAGGTTCAGGAACTTTAGTCAGGGGCACAAAGCCTTTTAACTCTGCACCATCCGCTTTGAACACACATTTAGAAAATATTAAGTGATCACGTTAAATCAGTGATTAAAAATACTTCAACAGTTCTGTAACGACATTGCGAATCGGTATAGAAATGCTGTGGTCAATCTCTACACAAACGGCAACTCCACTCTTCAACGTCGTCAATCACTAGCGACTTCTCAGACATCCTTTTAGAATTAGCGTAGAGTTTCAAGGCGTTGAGCGTGAGATATGACAGATTTTACTCAGGCAGTGGTCATTGGTGGCAGCATTGCTGGACTGTTGACTGCACGAGTCTTAGCTGACTTTTATGATTATGTAATGGTTGTCGAACGCGATCGCGTCCCTGATCGTCCCGAAAATCGTAGAGGAGTTCCCCAATCGCCGCAGCCTCACGTTTTATTTACCAAAGGCTACCGCATTCTAGAGGAATTATTTCCCGGCATCGGAGACGATTTGACTGTGGCAGGTGCGGTGGCGATCGATTGGGCGCGTGAGTTCCATTATTTCAACGAGGGAGTTTGGAATCGCCGCACCGACGAGCCGACCGATATTACTTCATTTACCTGTTCGCGTCCTTTATTAGAGTGGGCAATTCGTCAACGATTGGCGGCTTTTTCTGCGGTGAAGTTTGTCGATCGCCATCGCGTCATCGGGCTGTTAGCAACCAACGGGCAGATTACAGGAGTTGAATTAGAATCGGTGGCGGGGAAGGCGCGATCGCAGATCTCTACGTCGCTAGTCGTTGATGCAAGTGGTCGTCAATCTGCGGCTCCTAAATGGCTAGAGAATGCAGGATTTAAAGCGCCCTCTGAGACGGTGGTGAATCCGTTTTTGGGCTATGCGACTCGCCGCTATCGTGCGCCCAAAGATGTTGCAGCCGCTTGGAAAGTGATGCTGATTTCTCAACAGCCGCCGGATGCGACGCGACTCGGCTATCTGGCAACGATCGAAGACGGACAGTGGATCGCAACGCTAGGCGGGTATGGACACGACTTTCCGGCGATCGACGAGGCAGGATTTTTAGCGTTTGCCCACAGTCTTCCAAGTTCAGAATTTTATGACGCAATTATCGCCGCTGAGCCTGTGTCTCCGATCTATGCCCATCGTGCGACGGCGAATCGTTGGCGACATTATGAAAAAGCGAATCTTCCGAATGGGTTTGTGGCGTTAGGAGATTCGGTTTGCGCGCTGTGTCCGGTGTATGGGCAGGGCATGACGATTAGCGCCTTGTCTGCGCTAGTGCTGCGAGAGTGGTTAATGGCTGGAAAGGGTCGCTCTGTTGACTTTCAGCGTCAGCTTGCTCAGAGCAATCGCTTCCCATGGATCCTGGCAGTTGGGCAAGATTCGCGCTTCTTAACCACGGCAGGGCGATCACAACCCAACTGGGTCGAGAATCTGTTGAGCGGATATATTAAACAACTGATGAAACAAACTAGCGTGAATGCAGAGATGAACACATTGTTTATAGAAATTGCACATCTAATTAAATCACCTGCAATGTTTTATCATCCAAATGTGGTCTTCCAGGTAATTAAAAATATGAACACAAAAGGTACGAAATAGAACATGCGTAGAGACGTTTCACCGAAACGTCTCTACGCTATCGGGTAAACCCATAATCCCCGCATTGATTCATTCACAAATTTCACGCACCGTAAATTTATTTTGAATGCGTATAGATTGTTGGTCATGGCGGAAGCAAGGAGACGTTTCACCGAAACGTCTCTACGGGGTTGGTAAATTGATTGTCGATCGCGTTCATCAATCAATTTGAAATAACCACAAAAATAAGAGGCAGAGTGTTAATTTCTCTGCCTCTCACTCAAAGATTTAAGGATTCCGCTGACTCATTCAGCCAGCGACTACTCCTCGTCATCCTCAGCGATTTCATCAGCGATCTCAGACACGCTCAGGTCTGTTTCCTCTAAGGCAACCTCGGTCGCCATGACTTCGATCGCGCTATCTCCCAGCACACCTGCCGGAATCACTTCGGCTTCTCCAGTCAGAGGCACGATCGCGACGGCGGCGATCGCGTCATCTTCGTCCAGTCGCTGCACCCGCACACCTGTTGCCCCACGAGACTGAGACGAAATCGCATCGACAGCTTGACGAATAATGATGCCTCGATTGGTAATCATCATCAATTCTGCCCCCTCGTTGACGATGTGCAACGCAGCAAGCGTGTCGCCCTTTTTACGGAACTTTGTGACGACGATGCCCATACCCGCACGGTTTTGTAAGCGGAACTGAGTCACCGGAACTCGCTTTCCGTAACCGCCTGTGGTGACGACTAAAATCCAAGGACCAGATGGCATTTTGAGTTCAGCCGTGTCGAGTTCAGATCCGTCCTCGTTGAGAACGACCTCTTCGTTGAGAGCGATTTCTTCGTTGAGAACAACTTCCTCGTTGAGTTCAGCATCTTCATCAATGAGTCCGGCTTCTTGCGCTTGGGCGACATTCTCCACGATTTGACCGGGCAGAATCGCCATCCCCACCAGGCTATCGCCTTTGCGAAGCGACATCGATCGCACTCCGCGAGTCGCCCGACCCAGCGGACGCAGTTGCTCATGGTTGACGCGAAAGTGAATTGATCGACCCAAACTTGAGCCGATGATGATGCTGTCTTCAACACAGGCGAGACGAACCCAGCGCAGTTGATCACCGTCTTCGAGCGAGATGGCAATCAGCCCGTTTGAGCGGATATTAGCGAACGCTGACAGCGCGGTTTTTTTGATGTAGCCCTTGTTGGTCAGCATCACCAAAAACACGTTGTCGCTGAATTCCGAGACGGGAATAATTGACGTAATTTTCTCGTTGTGAGGAATCGGCAGCAGTTGCACGATCGGCATTCCTCGTGCCGTTCTCGATGCGGTGTGAATTTGGTAGGCTTTGGCGTGGTAGACCACACCGCGATCGCTAAAGAACAAAATGCTGTCGTGGTCGCAGCAGGAAAGGAAGTGTTCAACCGCATCGTCTTCTTTGATGCGCGCTCCTGATTTGCCGCGAGTGGCTCGGCTCTGCGAATCAAACGCATCTACGGGCATCCGCTTGATATAGCCCTGCTCGGTTAGCAGAATCACCGCTTTTTCGTTGGCAATCAAGTCGATATCGCCGAGTTCGTCTTCAGACTGCTCGATCACCGTGCGGCGCGGAGTCGCGTGAGTGGCGCGGAGTTCAGTGATTTCGGTCTCAATGATGGTGAGAACTCGTTCGCGTCGAGCCAGAATATCCTGCAAGTCGGTGATTTGAATTTGCAAATCGTCGTGTTCTTGCTGAATTTTCTCCGCTTCTAACGCCGTCAATCGTCGCAGTTGCATTTGCAAAATCGCATCGGCTTGAGAATCTGATAAGCCATAGGACTCGATCAGTTCTTGCCGTGCGGTCGGAGCATCAGCCGCTCCGCGAATAATCGCGATAATCCGATCGAGGTGAGACAGCGCAATCAACAATCCTTGCAGCAGGTGATCGCGTTCTTGAGCTTTGCGAAGTTGGTAACGAGTCCGCCGCTCGATCGTCTCAATGCGGAATGTCAGAAAGACTTCAAGGAAGTATTTGAGGGTGAGCAACTGGGGTTCGTTGTTCACCAGTGCCAGCATGTTTGCCCCAAAATTCGCCTGAATCGGGGTTTGCTTGTAGAGGTTGTTGAGCACTACACGCGGGTAAGCATCGCGGCGCAGCTCAATCACGATCCGCATTCCGTCGCGATCGCTCTCGTCTCGCACGTCAGAAATGCCGTCAATCTTGCGATCGTTGACCAACTCAGCAATCTTCTCAATCAGCGAGGCTTTGTTGGTTTGATAAGGCAACTCGGTGATGATAATCGCTTCGCGATCAGGTCTGCCGCGATGCTCGATGGTCTCGATCGACGCAACGCCGCGCATCGTGATCGATCCACGTCCTGTAGTATAAGCGTCGCGCATTCCTGACCGACCCAGAATTTGTCCCCCCGTCGGAAAGTCAGGACCAGGGATATACTGCATCAACTCCAGTTCAGTGAGATCTGGGTTGTGAATCAGAGCCGTCAATCCATCGATCAACTCGCCCAAATTGTGAGGCGGAATGTTGGTTGCCATGCCGACCGCGATCCCAGATGAGCCATTCAGCAATAGCTGGGGAAGCCGCGCTGGAAGAACGGTTGGCTCTTGCTGAGAGCCGTCAAAGTTGTCGGCAAAATCGACGGTTTCAGATTCAATATCGCGCAGCAGGGCATTGCTGGTTAACGTGGTCAGACGACACTCGGTGTATCGCATTGCGGCGGGAGGATCGTTGTCGATCGAACCGAAGTTGCCGTGACCATTAATCAGGCGCTCTCTCATTGAGAAGTCTTGCGCCATCCGCACTAAGGCATCATAAACGGCTGTATCGCCGTGAGGGTGATATTTACCGAGCACTTCCCCGACGACACGGGCGCACTTGCGAAAGGGACGCTCAGGCGTTAAGCCCAGTTCGTGCATGGCGTAGAGAATGCGACGATGCACAGGCTTTAAGCCATCTCTGGCATCTGGCAGTGCCCGACCCACAATCACGCTCATCGCGTATTCCAGGTACGATCGCTGCATCTCGCCTCGGAGATCAGTGGGAACGATCCGTTCTGTGGGCATCTCCTGGGAGAAGGTCATAGGTCGAAAAACTCCGAAAATGCAAGCTTGGATTTGACGATCGACACAAAGGGCTAAAACTCAAGAGTTAAGCGCTTCAATCAGTGCCGATTATTACTGAAATTTTAACATATTCCGTCATCAGTCGGACTGGCTGAGTATCATCAGAGACATGGATTGTTGTCTGGGTTAAAAGATTCAATTTTAGTCGCTGAAATGTCGGTTGAAAAAGTTATTTTGAGGCGAGTGCGCGACGCTGAGGGTAAAGGCTGAATTTCGTTGACAGCAACCCATTGAGCAGCTTCACAACGATTTAGTATGAGGTTACTAATTTAATCTGCGAGGTTTACTAAATTGTATTGTCTGATAAATGACCCATTCTAGAGTTTTGACAATCAGAATAGAAGTGAATTTTAGCCCTCATTTTAGCGATCGCTCGACTCAAACTTTATGACCTTCCCTATCATTTACTCCGATGAATTCTTGCTTCATGAAACGGGCTATTTTCATCCTGAAAAACCGGAGCGTCTGACGGCAATTCGGCAAGCGCTAGAGGCAGCCCCTTGGGCAGATCAACTAGACTGGCGAAAACCCACTTCCATTGAGGAACGATCGCCGATTGCGTTCGTTGAGCAGGCGCACGATCGCCGCTATATCGAAGCCGTCCGACAGTTGGCAAATCGCGGCGGCGGTCACATTGATGGCGATACGCCCGTGTCACCGCGCAGCTTTGAGGTGGCATTGCTGGCAGTCAACGCCTGGATCGATGGCGTGGATTTAGCGCTGACGACAGGAGAACCGAGTTTCGTCTTAGCGCGACCGCCCGGACATCATGCCGTTCGTGATTTGGGCATGGGGTTCTGTCTACTCAGCAATGCCGCGATCGCCGCTCTCTATGCCCTCGATCGCGGCGCAAATCGCGTCGCTATTCTCGATTGGGATGTGCATCACGGCAACGGCACTCAAGCGATCGTCGAGACCCATCCCAACATCGCCTTTTGTTCGCTGCACGAGTCGCCCCAATATCCCGGCACAGGCAGCACCACCGAGCGAGGATTGCACAACAACGTGCTAAATTTGCCCATGGAAGCGGGAAGCACGATCGCCGATTATCAGCCATTGTTTGAGTCAAAAGTCATGCCATTTTTGACGGACTTCCAGCCCGATTTGCTCATCGTCAGCGCGGGATATGATGCCAATCACGATGATCCGTTAGCCAACATTTCTCTCAAACCTCAAGACTATGGCGTGTTTACAGACTATTGCTTGACGCTGACCCACAAGATTGTGTTTGGGCTTGAGGGCGGCTATGACTTTGATACACTGTCTCGATCAGTGGTTGCAACCGTCGATCGTTGCCTCATTTACAGGTAGGTTTAGTAACCACACATTCTGCCAAGACACCAGAATCCGGCGTTGCTGAATGCAGATGCGAAATGCCCTCTTCACGAAGTGGGGCAAGCCCTCGCCAACCCTTCTCCCTGGGGAGCCAGAACTCCTATCCCCTCTCCTTTTGGGAGAGGGCTAGGGTGAGGGTCAATCGGAAATTCATACATCAATTTAGCAACGCCAAAAATCGATCGCGATCGCTCCTGTGAGTCAGCTATCCTAGCGAACCGATCGTCATCCAAATCTGAAAGATCTCTCCTTGAGATAGACGTGTAAAATCAGAATTGTAATTAAGATAACTCCATTGGGCTGAAAATTTTGCAACACTTAAAAACACAATAGAACAAATAATATGCAACTCCAAATTGAATGCAACAGTTCACCGTTTAAACAACAGCTTTGCTGTCTTTGCACGCACTCTTTTGAAACCAAAGAAGCCCAAGTGATTATCTGCAACGACCAGGGAACCGAATGTGGCGAAGTTTGCCCTGGGTGCATTGGTCAAGGCTTTAGCTGGATTAAAAATCAGTTTGAACAGTTAAATCAACCGCAAAAATCGCCGCGAACTCATTGGAGAAAGGTTCAAGAAGTTCCAATTAGCGCGTGAGGGCACAGGCAGAGGGGTCAGGCGCAATCCTGATATCCAAAACCCGTCCTTACTCGATCAAAATTAAATGGTTTTGAGCATCGACGATGACCTTTCCCTGTTGCTGAAGCTTACCCAAAAGACGCGTCACTGTGACTCTTGTTGTGCAGCAGGCACTGGCAAAATCCTGGTGAGTTAGCCGCACTCGCAGTCGAGTTCCCGTCTCAACGGGTTGTCCAATCTCCTGTTTGAGCATCGACAACAGCCGATTGAGACGGTCTTGCACTCGAAGCTGACCATAGATTGCTAAAAAGCCTTCGGTTTGCTTAAGACGCTGATTGATCGACGGCAGCAGCGCTTGAGCGAGACGCGGCGATCGGGCAATCTCGGTCAGCGGGATCGAGGCAATTTGCACACTGGCAAGCGCGATCGCCTGATAGGTCTGAAGCGAGGTAAAGCTAGACCCAAACACCATTCCATCGGTGGCTAACCCCACCAGCATTTCGTCGCCACTGTCTGATAGAGTCGTCAGCTTCACCATGCCGTGAGCGACGAGCCACAGGGCTTGATTGTCGAGCGGAATCGTTTCGCCTTTAGTGTAAGTCTGCAACGATCGGTCTTGAAACGGCGTATAGTCAGCTTGCTCTAATGAGGCTTGTGCCCGTTTGCGTTCGGTGATGTCGCGCACGAGCCAGCGCAAAACGGGCGCATCTTCAGGGTGACGAATTATATCAGCGGTGAGCATGGCATCAAACACTTCATTAGAGTGCCGTTGCAGTCGCACATAGGCATCGACGTGATCGCGCTGCGTGAGTTGCGAGAGTTTGGCTCGAAACAGAGACCGATCGTCGATCGCGACTACGCTAGTCAAAGGCTTGCCAACCAGAAATCGCTGCTGTCTGAGAAAAAGGGCGACTGCGGCACGGTTGGCTTCCCGAATGTTGCCTCCGGGATCGGTAACGAGATAGGCATCAGGGGCAAACTCAAATAGATTTTGATAGCGTTGGCGCTCGGCTTCGGTGCGGCTGTGGGCTGTCAGAAGTTCGTCATTTTGACGGGTTAGCTCCTCCATTGCAACCTGCAATTCTTCGGAGGCGACTCCTAATTCTTTTAAGGCAACAGGCAATAATTCGGGGGATGGAACGAGAGTTGCGTTGGCATGGTTGTAGAGGGTTGATAAACGCCCATACATCGTCTCAACTTGTTGACTCAAGAGATTGATGTTCATGTTTAACGGCTCAACTGTGCAGTTTTGGTAGGATAAAAGACTCTAAACGATTCCACAACTCACCAAACTGAAGATCTCAACAATTCTCGTATTAGAGATCACACACTGATTTTACAGACGCTTTATAAGGGTGTCACAAATTGCTTATTTATAAAGAGTGTAGTACGAATTTCCTGAAGGATTTGTGTAAATAAAAACCTCTAGAGGGTTTAGCTCTAGAGGTCGGACAGTTAAATGCTGATTAGTAGATACAGAGTCGATTCTCTTGATTTCGGAAATCTGCGTAAATAAATTTCAGAGATTCAGTTTGGCGATCGAGAATGAATTCACCATCCCTGTAGAGACGTTCCGCCGGAACGTCTTTCCACTCCCATCATGCCCCGTAGCGATCGAGGGTTCATTTACCCGATGCCGTGGAGACGTTCCATCGAAACCTCTCTATGATTTGAATGTTTGGGTGATGCGGGTCATGGCTTCATTCACGTTGTCGCGGCTGTTAAATGCCGAAATGCGGAAATAACCCTCCCCGGCAGCACCAAACCCCGACCCTGGTGTGCCGACGACATGAGTAGTGTGCAGCAGTTTGTCAAAGAAATCCCAGCTTGAGAGATTGTTGGGCGTTTTTAGCCACACATAAGGCGCGTTGGTTCCGCCATAGACTGCGATTCCGGCAGCGGTGAGCTGGCTGCGAATGATGGCGGCGTTCTCCATATAGAAGCTGACTAACGCCTTGATTTGCGACTGTCCTGCGTCAGAATAGACGGCTTCGGCTCCGCGCTGCACAATATAAGACACGCCGTTAAACTTGGTCGATTGGCGGCGATTCCACAGTTTCCAGAGTTCGACATCAGAGCCGTCTGCGGCTTTAGCGGTGAGCGTTTTGGGCACCACCGTCAAGGCACATCGAGTTCCTGTAAAGCCTGCATTTTTAGAGAACGATCGGAACTCGATCGCACAATTCCGCGCTCCCTCAATCTCATAGATCGAGTGAGGCAAATCGGGATCAGCAATAAACGCCTCGTAAGCCGCATCAAAGAAAATAATTGACCCGTGAGCGTTGGCATAATTCACCCACGCTTTTAGATGCTCTTTGGTTGCCGTGGCTCCAGTTGGATTGTTGGGAAAACAGAGATAAATTAAATCGACCTTCTGTGAGGGAATCTGCGCGGTGAAATTATTTTCTGCGGTGATTGGCAAATAGACAAATCCCTCATATTCGCCCTTCTCGTTGGCTTCGCCTGTGTGACCCGCCATCACATTCGTATCGACATAGACGGGATAGACGGGATCGGTAACGGCGATCGTGTTGTTATCCCCAAAAATATCGAGAATGTTGCCAGAATCGCACTTAGAACCGTCGGATATAAAAATCTCAGACGCGTCAATATCACAGCCACGAGACTGAAAATCGTGAGCGGCAATCGTTTCGCGCAACCACTCATAGCCCTGCTCAGGACCATAGCCCTTAAAGAGCGCACGATCGCCCATCTCTTCAACCGCTTTGATCATGGCATCGCGGCAAGCTTGAGGCAAAGGCTCGGTGACATCGCCAATGCCGAGACGAATGATTTTCGCATCAGGATTTGCAGCAGCAAAAGCATTGACCCGCCGACCAATTTCAGGAAACAGGTAGCCTGCTTTGAGCTTGAGATAGTTGTCGTTGATGGTTGCCATAGTCAGTCATAGAAACGAGGGTTGAATCCTCATTATTCCGCAGTCGGGCAGCAGGGGTGAAAAATGTTGTCTTTCCTCCCTTATAAAGGTGTCAACTCGTTGAAGAGCCAACATAATGGACTGAAGGCTTTATGGACTCGATCGGTCTCAGGAGTTTAGATTAAATAAAACCGGAATTTGCCTTCACCTTACAGACATGGTTTTACCGATTCGTTTGAATCATCGGGAAACCCCCTAAATCCCCCACGAGTAGGGGACTTTGACTCTCAGGTCAGGGCTGAAACGTTGACTCTCTTGCTGGCTCAAAGTCACCTAGAATGGGGGATTTAGAGAGCGAAGGAGCGTTGCAATTGTCAGAGTTATTTAATCCACAATCCTCAGTCGTCCCTATAATTCTCTTCAGCTTTCACTGATACGGTTTAGGAGACACACGTGTTAGGTAACGACTCTTCTCAAGATGACCATTTCAGCATTATTGTGATCGGTGCCTCGGCTGGTGGAGTCGAGACGCTCACTCAACTGGTGAAACTGTTGCCTCGTGAGTTAGATGCGGCTGTTTTGGTCGTGCTGCACTTTCCGAGCTATGGCACCAGTGTGTTGCCGAGCATTCTCAGTCGAGCCGGAACGCTGCCCGCGAAGCACCCCGAAGATGGCGAAGCACTACGATCGGGGCACATCTATGTTGCGCCCCCTGACTATCATCTCGTCGTCGAGCCAGGGCGGGTTCGTCTCAGTCACGGTCCCAGAGAAAACGGACATCGACCTGCGATCGACCCGCTGTTTCGCAGTGCGGCAATGGCATACCAACGGCGGGTGATTGGGGTGATTCTGACTGGAATGTTAGATGATGGCACCGCAGGGTTGGCAATGGTCAAGCAAAAAGGCGGAATTGCCATCGCCCAAGATCCCGAAGAAGCGTTGTTTAACGGGATGCCAACCAGCGCGATCGCCAACGTTGCGATCGATTATGTCTTGCCCATAGCTGAAATTGCATCGGTGTTGGTGAAGCGATCGAACCACCAAACCTTCAATAGAGCGATCGATAACAAACGCGACCCAGACGTTGAAATTATTCAGCAAGACAAAGCTTTAGCCGAGCAAGGAAAGCCACAAAAAGAGCCGTCAATCTTCACCTGCCCTGACTGCGGCGGCGTGATGTGGGAACTCAACCATGACGGCATATTGCGCTATCGCTGCCATGTTGGGCACGTCTATTCGACCGATAGTTTAGCCGCCGAGCAGTCTGATGCCGTAGAAGGGGCTTTATGGACAGCCATTCGCTCCCTTGAAGAACGAGCTAGTTTAGCTAGACGACTTGCCCATCAGGCTCAAATGAACGATCGAACCTTATCTGCCAAGCAGTTTATAGAGAAGGCAAATGATGCCGCCAAACACGCGCAATTGATTCGGCAAATCATCGCCGTCGGTCAAATTGTGATTGCGTTTGAGCCAGATACCTTGGAACCGATCGCATCGCCTCAAACCACCGAGTCTTCAAAAATCGACGAATAGACCTCCTGCACGAATCCTTCACCCTCACCCTAGCCCTCTCCCCAAGGCGAGGGAACAAGAGGTTCTAGCTCCCCTCGCCTTGGGGCTACCGGGTACACACGAGTCTTTCGATCAGTTATTGCTGAGACCCTCGCCCCCCTAAATCCCCCATCTGGGGGACTTTGAGATGAAACGAGGGTTTGGAGGTCAAGCCATTTATCTGGTTCAAAGTCCCCCAATTTTGATGAGTCACTGCGTTGGGCGTGTTCCCCGACTTAAAGCAAGTGACGTAGGGGGATTTGGGGGGCTGAAAGACCTGAAACGCAGCGACACAGGCTTGTGTGTACACGGTAGAACTTCGTGAGGAGGGCTGTCCAGATTCGCGCAGGAGGTTCAATAAATCGTGATAGATTACTGCTTTAGCAAAGTGAACTGATGCCCATTCGCTAGACCTCCTGCCCAAACTCTAGAAGCCCTCCAAATCTTCAACACTGGGAAGATTTGAGTTGAGTTCCTTCAGAAAAGCAAAGGGGCAGACAGTGACTTTTGCAGGAGACTGTACCCATTTAGACCATAGCTGTTTCTGACGCGATGACTTCTCCCGAAATCGATTTGCAGTTTGAAGCGCTGCTCAACTATCTCAAGCGTAGCCGTGGGTTTGACTTTACGGGCTATAAGCGATCGAGCCTGAGTCGTCGAGTTCAAAAACGAATGCAGGCGATCGACATTGACCAATATGACGAATATCTTGACTATTTGCAGGTGCGCCCAGAAGAGTTTTTGCCCCTGTTCAACACGCTGTTGATTAACGTCACCACTTTCTTTCGCGATCGCCCCTTTTGGGATTTTTTGAGCAGCGAAATCTTGCCCCGCATCATTGCCCAAAAAGAGTCAAATGAGCCGATTCGCATCTGGAGTGCAGGCTGTGCAAGTGGCGAAGAGGCATATAGTCTGGCAATGGCACTTGCCGACCTGCTAGGAGTCGAACAGTTTCAGCAGCGAGTCAAAATCTATGCGACCGACGTAGATGAAGAAGCGCTCTATCACGCACGTCAGGCGACTTATCAAGCAGGAGAAGTCGCAGATGTGCCACCTGACTTTTTAGCGACTTATTTTGAGCCAGTCGAGGTCTCCTCAAAAGAGGATGAAGTCAGCCGCTACACGTTTCGCAAAGACCTGCGCCGCGCGGTGATTTTTGGTCGCCATGATTTGATTCAAGACGCACCGATTTCTAAAGTTGACCTGCTGGTGTGCCGCAACACTCTGATGTATTTCAATGCCGAAACTCAGGCAAAGATTTTGATGCGCTTTCACTTTGCTCTGCGCGATGGCGGTTATTTATTTCTCGGCAAGGCAGAAATGCTGCTCAACAATGCCACAATGTTTACGCTTGTTGATTTACGCTGTCGGGTGTTTGCAAAAATTGCCCAAGCCATGACGCGCGATCGCATGGTGCTGATCAACCCAAACGGCGGTGACGCGATAACAACTCCGCTGTCTAATCGGGTGCGACTACAAGAAGCGGCGTTTGACAACAGCCCCTTGGCGCGTATTGTGGTTGACCTCAATGGCAATCTCGCCTTGGCGAGTGAGCGGGCACGATCGCTGTTTAACATTACGCCTCGCCACATTGGGCACCCCTTTCAAGACATAGAAATTTCTTATCGACCCGTCGAGCTGCGATCGTGCATCGAAGCCGTTTATCGCGATCAGCCAGTGGTCTCTGTGCGCGATGTCACTTGGCATCAGCCCAATGGCGAAAGCGTTCATCTCGATATTCAGGTCGCCGTGTTGACTGACGCAGCGGGCGATCGGCTGGGTGCCAGCATTTCGTTTATCGACATGACTCGATATAAGCGAATGCAAGAAGAGTTAGGACACTCAAATCAAGCAGTCGAGATGGCGTATGAAGAATTGCAAACCACGAATGAAGAGTTAGAAACTACCAATGAGGAATTGCAGTCCACTAACGAAGAGTTAGAAACCACCAATGAGGAATTACAGTCCACTAACGAAGAGTTAGAGACGATGAATGAAGAACTGCAGTCTACGAATGAAGAATTGCAGACGGTGAATGACGAGCTTCAGCGACGCAGTGAAGATCTCAATCAGACCAATTATTCTTTAGAGTCGATTCTTGCCAGTCTCAAAAACGGCGTGGTGGTGCTCGATCGAGACTTGCGGGTGCAAATCTGGAACCACAAAACCGAAGACTATTGGGGAGTGAGCGCCCATGAGACGATCGGGCAACACTTCTTAAATTTAGACATTGGGCTTCCGGTTGAGCAACTGCGTCTCTGCATTCGCAACTGCCTCCAAGGAATCTCTGACCCCGCTAACGAGGTGACACTGACCGCAGTTGATCGGCGCGGTCGATCGCTTCAGTGCCAGGTGAGCTGCACCCCGTTGATGGGAGACGAGCAAGACGTGCAGGGCGTAATTTTGTTGATGGAAGCACAACCAAAATGAGACACTCTGCTTAATCGCGGTGTTAATGCTGACACGATCGCTTCATCAGCAACTGTGCTTTAGAGAGACGTGGTAACGCACGATCGCCTCTATCCTACAGAGGGTTGGGAGCGGGCAAGTCTAACCTTGAATCTGAAATCAGCCGAGTCAATGCTTCCTCCTACTTAAGAGGTGCGATCGTGCAGCCCGATCTCAAAACCGCTCCAAAAAGAATCGAGGTTCTTGCCGAACGTCGAGAACCTCAGCCCGATAATTGTCAACTCATTAAGCTGTCTACAAACCAGGGAGAAATTCAGGGGCGCTATTATCAGGCTGAACACGCCAAACTAGGAGCCATTTGGGTTGGCGGAATCAGCGGCGGCTGGGACAGTCCGGCAAACGGCTTATATCCTCAACTGTGTCAAAAGCTCCGTGAATCACAGGTTTCGTCTCTTCGCGTCCGATATCGCTACTCAACCATTCTCAAAGAAGCCCTCTTAGACACCCTAACCGGAATCGCATTTTTAGCTCAAGAAGAAGTCTCAGCGATCGCGCTAATTGGTCACTCGTTTGGCGGTGCTGTTGTGATTCAGGCTGCAATGCTGTCTCCACTGGTGCAGACGGTGATCACTCTGGCGAGTCAAAGTCATGGGGCAGATTTGGCGGCTTATCTGGCTCCTCAGTGCTCTTTACTATTGCTGCATGGCACAGACGATCAGATTCTCTCGCCCAATTGCTCACGATATATCTACGCGATCGCTCAAGAACCCAAGCGGCTCATTCTCTATCCTGGAGCGCGACACAGCTTAGATGAAGTGTCAGATCAAGTGTCTCAAGCCATCTGCGATTGGACGATCGAGCAACTTACTCCAAAACGGTAAGCTCCCCAATCTTCGATCGCGATCGCCAAACTGGAAGACAATAATCAAACGTCTCTGTTTGAGTTGCCCATGTCTCGATCGAGTTCTCTGCGCGATTACACACTGTCGCGAGTTTTGGTTGCCCCGCTAATGCTGTGGCTGATCACAACGCTGGTCTTTTTGCTGCTGCGAGCCACCCCCGGAGATCCGATCGATGCCCTATTAGGTCCTCGCGCCCCACAAGCGGCTAAAGAAGCTCTCCGCGCTCGGTTAGGGTTAGACAAGTCTCTGTTTTTTCAATATCTCGACTACATGGGTTCGCTGCTGCACTTAGATTTGGGCAAGTCACTCACCAGCAAAGAATCGGTTTGGGAGATTATCGGCAAATTTTTTCCGGCAACGGTCGAATTGGCGATCGTCAGCATGGCGATCGCGCTTGTGGTTGGCATTTCTGTCGGCATCATCTCAGCCTCTCGCCCCAACAGCGCGATCGATGCCGCAGGTCGGCTGTTTGGAATTATTACTTACTCAATCCCATTATTCTGGCTAGGAATGCTGCTGCAGCTAGTCTTTTCAGTGCAACTCGGCTGGTTTCCATTGGGGACTCGATTTCCGGTCACCGTTCCCGCCCCCGAAGGAATCACTGGGCTTTACACGATCGATAGTTTACTGCGAGGCAATCTTAGCCAGTTTTTCATTGCGCTCTATTACTTAGCGCTGCCCTCCCTGACGTTAGGAGTTTTAGTCAGCAGCATTTTTGAACGCATCGTGCGCGTTAACCTCAAACAGACCTTAAAGTCTGATTATGTAGAAGCGGCTAGAGCAAGAGGCATTCCTGAACGAAAGATTCTGATCAATCACGCGCTTAAGAACGCCATGATTCCAGTGATTACAATACTGGGGTTAACGCTAGCGGCAATGCTAGGAGGAGCGATTTTGACCGAAGTGACCTTCTCGTGGCCCGGACTCGCCAATCGACTCTATCGAGCGATCGCTCAACGCGACTACCCCACCGTGCAAGGAATCGTTATATTTTTTGCGGCGATCGTGGCGTTAGCAAGCATCGCGATCGACCTCATCAACGCCTATATCGACCCCCGCATTCGCTACTAAAAGATAAGTTGGCGTTGCTAGATTGAGCTATCAAAAGCACAGATTTTGCTCTCACCCTAGCCCTCTCCCGAAGGAGAGGGAACAAGATTTCTGGCTCCCCTCTCCTTCGGGAGAAGGGTTGGCGAGGGCTTGCCCCACTTCGTGAGGAGGGCAATTCATACCCGCATTCGCTGCTAAAG
>Ga0209100_1000846_pt1 | contig 23534 bp, 26 predicted proteins | sample lystaG_FD_185480 | JGI IMG/M metagenome (GOLD analysis project Ga0209100, IMG submission 185480) | Glacier valley bacterial and archeal communities from Borup Fiord, Nunavut, Canada, to study Microbial Dark Matter (Phase II) -... | ecosystem: Environmental > Aquatic > Freshwater > Ice > Glacier ...
ATTTCTCGGAAAGGTGCTCGGTGAGCAGGCGGTTCAGTCCAGCATCGTCTTCCACAACCAATAAGTGGGGCAGCATAGGTTTCCTCCGTAACGCCTCGGAATTGTTTTTGGAACTTCAGGGTTCAGACTTCAGATGAGATGACCCAATCTAACACGCCAGAATCTAACACATCAGAGAACTCGAGCGAACACCACACCCGTCTTTGACTCGCGGACAGGCCCGATAGGCGAGCAGGCCCGGTAGGTGCGGCGAGGCCCGCTAGGTGCCGTTTTCACCAAGACGCCGTTCTGCTCAAGACGCGGCCCGCCCCGAGAGGCGAGCAGGCCCGGAAGGTGCCGTTCTGCTCAAAAGGTGGCGCAGTTGGGCCAAGACAGTGCTGCTTTGTCCAAGACATCACTCACCACTCATCACTCACTACTTCTTCTTCGCACTGCTCGAGCTGGGCAGACTGCCGTTCACCAGCGTTTGCACGAACACCCACCCTTTTCCCTGCGCGTAACTCTTGAGCGAAGTCAGGGTGTTACCCGTGCTCGAGAGAGCCAGCGCCACGGTATTTTTGTCCACGCTGGCTTTAAAGCTGTCGATGTTTCCCTGGTCATCGACCAGAAAAACCACTGCGGGGCCGTTCGCGTCTCTGAGCAGCGAAAAATTCAGGGTATTGCCCTCGAGCTTGCCATAGCCGATGACCCGCTCGAGCGAGGGTTCAAACACCCTGACCTCGAGCGCCTTTGCCGCACCCAGTGACGAGAGCAGCAGAGCCGCCATCAGCATTCCTATCTTCATCTCTCAATCCTCCACAGTCCCTGCCTTCACGCTCAAAGGACAGCTTAAATTATGCCTAGTTTATCTGACCTGACCCTGACCCTCGGTGAATTTGAGGGGTCGTTTATGAGCGCACGCTCGAGTGCGAACAGCATAACCAAAAGAAACACCGAACGTCCCGAGAAATCTGGACATTCGGCGTTCGTTGTTCTGCGGGCAAGGTCCCGCTCGAGCAAATTTACTTGGGCATCAACACCGTGTCAATAACGTGAATGATGCCGTTAGAAGCCATGATGTTGGCCTTGATGACTTTAGCGTCGTTGATTTCTACGGTCTTGCCCATCACCATGACGTTGACCTCGCTGCCTTGCACGGTCTTGGCCATCTTGAGCTTCATCACCTGGGCGGCGGTGACTTTACCGGCCACCACATGGTAGGTCAGCACTTTGGTGAGCGCGGCTTTGTCGGCCAGCAATTTATTGAGGTCGGCCTTGGGAATCTTGGCAAAGGCCGCGTTGGTGGGTGCGAACACCGTAAACGGTCCCTTGCCCGAGAGGGTTTCGACCAAGCCAGCAGCTTTGAGGGCTGCGACCAGGGTTGAGAACTGGGGGTCTCCGACGGCGATGTCCACGATGGTTTTTCCTGCGGCCTGGGCCGAACCCAGCACCAGCGTCAACACCGATAAGGCGAGCAATTTCTTCATGGCATTTCTCCTCGAGCGCAGCGGTTAAGGTGCGCTGTGCCGCCTAAAACACGGCGACGACTCAGGGTAAACGACCCTGGAAACTCCACCTGTCCGCCTCCTTACACTCCAACGGTAATAAGAATTCCGATGAGGGGTGCGAGCATTTAAACGCGCCCCATGTGAGGCGAATATAAAGATGAGGTTAATTTGCTCACCGCAAATTCACACGCTCGAGGAGGGCGGCACACTCGGGCTTAGGCCATTTGCCGGATGTGTGGGGCAGTGCTCGAGCGCAAAATATAGCTATGAACCTCTTGAGTGCAGAACAAAGAAAAAAAATTAGCAAACGCCTTTCCCTTCACCTAAGGCACGAACCCGAAGCCCTGAGTCTCACCCTCGAGCGCGGAGGTTGGGTGCGAGTACAGGATTTACTCGAGGGACTTTCTAAACGTGGTACGACTCTAAACCGCGACCAGCTCGAGGAAATCGTGCTCAGCAACGATAAGCAACGCTTTTCTTTTGACGAGAGCGGAGAAAAAATTCGCGCCAATCAAGGCCACAGCACCGAGGTAGATTTAAACCTCGAGCCAGTCACGCCGCCAGACCGGGTTTATCACGGAACTGGAGCACAGAACTTCGAGAGTATCCTGGTCCACGGACTCGAGAAGCGCAGTCGTCACCATGTTCACCTTTCACTCGAGCGCGACACCGCAAGAGGTATTGGCGCACGCCACGGCAAACCGCTGATTTTTAGGGTGGACTCGAGCGCCATACACCGCGCCGGACACCTGTTTTACCGTTCACACAACGGGGTGTGGCTCACCGACTTTGTACCGCCCCAGTTTTTGAGCGTGCTCGAGGGAGGCAAGTAAACACTCGAGCGTTTTAACGCCGCCGCTTTTTGGAAACCAGATTTTCCGAATACTCTCCCAGAACAAACGAGCGAACATAGCTGCCAATCGAACCAGCAGCCATCAGCTCGGCGTGGGTTTCGCTCGAGACCTCCAGATACTGCTACACCGCACCACTGTTAAACTCCAGCTCGAGGGTCTGGGTTTCTGGGTCGTACCCCACGCTGGAAATCATGCTCGAGTCCACCTGTAGGCGCTGCATCGGTTCTCCTGTGGTGCGTCTTATTTGTCCGAAAGGCCCAGTTTAACCCAGTTTGATGTCTACCCGCTCGAGTTCCTGTTGAAGCTCTTCAAACTGCTCAAGGACTTCTTTGTGCAGGCGCTCGAGCCGGAAGGGTGGGGGGCACTCGTAACGTGTCTCATGCGCTCTGGACAGCAAAGCTAGATAAGCAAGCACCGCAAGTCGAGGAATTCCGTGAAAGTTCTGAGCACGGTTAAGCAGGTCATTTCTAGCCCGGTGGTCGCTTGGGTGAATTGAGGGGTCATGTTGGGCGAGGCGGCTGTCTATTAGGTGTAGCCCAATGAGGTGTAGGAACACTATTCTGGCCGCGTATTCAGTAGGGGTTTGGGACTGAACAGTACGGTAAAACGCTCGGGCTTGCTCGAGGTGCTGCTTTGAACTGGGCATAACTTAAAGGTCATCCTGGGCGCTTTGTAGGCTGTCGTCTACCGTCCTCACGAAAGCGTCTACCAACACGCCCGTTTCACCACTAAAGTCCCGAAGTTCAGACATCAAGCCATACTCGACTTCACGGGGCAGGTCCACCGGAATGAACATCAGCACAAGCAGCACCGCGTCACGCCGTTCTTGAACGGTGTAGTGCAGAATGCGCTCAGACTGTTGCAACTCCTCGAGCTTGCGGTGAACTTTTTCTTTGACCTCGAGAAACTGGGCGTATTCGCTCAAGTGGTCGCTGAGCGCTTTAGCGGCCTGAGCGGTGCTGCTGGGAGTGGGCGCGGTCATGGGGTCACATCCTTTTGCACTGAACTGCTCGAGATTCATAGCTTTTAAGTACGTCTAACAGTGGGTGGAGGCTGATAAGGGCGTCAAATCTTACGCTGACCTATCAAAGTTTTGACGTTGGAAAGACAGCAAGAACCTTGTGGATTGTTGACTTCACAACCGCAACGTCTCGCCTTGATATGGCCCACAATCGAAGCCTCCAGGTCAGAACCATTCGCCACAGAAAACAACACATCCGCACGGGAATGACCAAAGCAGTAACACACGGGAACGTCACTGCTTTCATCTTTCTGGAAAACAGAAACCTTGATGTCCGATGTGTAATAAAGCTGGGCTTCACTGAAATAAACCACGTCACAGGACGGGTCAGGACAGAAACGGTAGGTACTGTCTGGCTCGATTTTGGCAAGCGCTCGAGGCTGCAAGAGGGCCTTGAGTGTCACCATTTTGACGACCTTCCCTTTGACTCCTGTCACTGGACAGGCCACAAAAAAAGACGGAGTGATGCTGCTTTGGGTAGGCGCGGTCATGGGTTCACATCCTTGTCGATGGCCAGCTCGAGGGCATGTGCAATCAGGGCGTCACGCTGGGCTTTGGGCAACTGCTCGAGCAGCGTGGCCTGTGGCTCGAGCAGGGTAAAACGCAGCGGCTTGGTAAAGCGGACTCCTTGAGGAAGGCGAGGGATGGGCCGCAGGTTCTCGAGCATGATTTTGCCCATAGAGTTCAGTGTATATCACCGTGTGTTACTGGAGAAGATGTTTTAACTTGGGCGCTCGAGGGGTAGTCCCTGCTCCACTCGAGTAAACTCCAAACCCATGTTCAAGCGCTCGAGCCTCCTCCCCATGTCCGTGCTGCTGCTTTCACACCTGCCCGCCGTGGCTGCCCCCCGAGCGGCCCTGCAACCCGACGGCAGTGAGCGCGTGGTCTTCGACTTGACCCAGACTCCGGGAACCTTGCCCACCCTCGAGCAAAACACCCACCAACTCCAGTTCCAGCTCGAGGGTATGCCCCCAGAACAGGGGTTTTTAGGGTTGCCTCGCGTGCGCCATTTTTCGGTCTCAGGTCGTACCGTCACGCTCGAGGGAATTTTCAATAAGCCCGTTCAGATGCAAATTCTGCCCAGCTCGAGCGGGGTGGGCAGCCGCCTGATTCTGGATTTACCCCCCACCGACGACCCCGCACTCTGTTGGAAACCCGAAGGCTCGCTCGAGCGGATTTCGGCTGCTCAGCCGCCCTCGGCCCTCAGCGGACGGGTGGGGCTGGTCATCGCGCAGCTCGGGGCTACAGGGGGGTGGGAGCGCATTCTGGCTCGAGACGAAAACAGGGTTTTTCCGCTGGCCAGTGCCTTCAAACAGCTTGTGGCCTTTCAGGCCCTCGAGCAGGTCCACAAAGGCGCGTGGAAGCTCAGCGACACGCTCGAGACCACCGCCGCAAACCGCAGCATCGAGGGGTACTCCAGAGGAAAAAACACGCTCGAGACGCTGCTGGGGCGAATGATGACCGATTCGGAAAACACCGCCGCCGACCTGGTGTACCTGCGCCTCGGAATTGGACAGCCCCAGGCTTATGTGGACGCGCTGAAGCTGTGCAGTACCCGAATTTTGCTCACCACCAAGGCGTTCTGGACCGCTGAAGCGGGTCGGGGTGGTCCCGATTTTACCCAGCCCAACCCGCTTGAGGCCGCTCGCCGCTTTCATTTCTCGAGAGGAGACGAACGGCTGGCCCTGGCGCAGTCGCTCAAGGACGCCAGTTTCAAGCTGAGCGGACCCCAGCTCGAGGCTGCACTGGAAGGGTATTTTCAGGGTCCTGCCTACAACCCGGACCTGGACCTATTCACCCAGAACGTCAGCACCCCGCTCGAGTTTGCCCGCCTGCTTTCCACGCTTTACCCCTCGAGCAGCCTGGGGACTCAGAATTCCCTGTTCCGTAAGTTGGCGGCCTCGAGCTGTTGCAGACCTCCGGTTGCAAACCTGCGCTACTGGGGCGGCAAAGCGGGCAGCGGCTGGCGAATGCTCACCCTGAGCGGCTACCTCGAGCGCACCGATGGAAGCCGTTTGGTGTACGCGCTGTTCAACTTTGGCTCGAATCTGGACCACGCTGAAAAGCTCGAGGCCCAGATTCCGCTGGCGCTGGAGTACCTTGCAAGTCAGCTCGAGCGGTTGCGCTGATTCAGCGCTCAGCGCTGAGCAAACGTCAAACGCTGAACGCCAAAAACAGCCCAGACGTTAGACGTTCAGCGTTTGCTCTTGTTATCCAAGGCACAATTAAATCCGCCTCAAACCGCAATCAAACGGCGGTGATAGTTAATCTGCCCCAGATGCCAACTCAGGTGTCCAAACAGGTGCAGCAAAAAATACCCGGTGGTCATCGGGTAGCCTAGAGCCTCGAGCGGGTACATTTCCTCGAGAGATGTGGCGTTCAGGCTGGATAAAACGCGCTCAATGGTGGTTTTGGTGTCGTGTACGCTCTCGAGCAGCGCGGCTCGAGGGACACCCTGGCGGCTGAACTCAGCGTCACGGTCTCTAATATAGTCGCTGTGGCCCAACACCTTGCCCACAAAGTGATTCAGGTTGCCCACCAGGTGCAGGGTCAACGTTCCGGCGGAGTTTTTGATGTCCCCGGATAAGGTCCAAATCGAGGCTTCGCTGGGATACTGCTCGAGTTCGGCGCTCAGCTTCTCGAGGTCGCGCCCAAAGAGTTTAATCAGGTCTGAGGTCATGGGTTCAGAGTACACCTCTCCGCTCGAGCCAGGAGAAAAGTCAAAAAAGCCCCTCTCCCGACCACGGGAGAGGGGTTGGGGTGAGGGAATTTTCGCTCGAGCCAAGCAAAAAGGGCGCACTCGAGATGCGCCCTTTTTGACTCACGAAATTTGTTTACACGTCGTCGGTATCGTCGGTATCACTCGGGCTTTCGGTGATGGGCGCAACTACAGCTTTGTTTCCGCCTCGGACCGCCTCGAGCGTGCGGGCGCGAATTTCTTTCTCCATCTCCTTGTTGCCTGCTAAGGTCAGCACCGCTTTGTCCTTGCCCTGCCCGATGCGCTCTTCGCCGTAAGAGTAAAACGCGCCGGACTTTTTCAGGATGCCAAAGTCTGCCGCCACCGTGACCAAATCGGAGAGCTGGTCGAAGCCCTTGCCGAACACCAAATCGAGTTCGACCTCTTTAAACGGTGCGGCAATCTTGTTCTTCTCGACCTTGATGCGCGCGGTGGCGGTGTCTTCGGTGGGTTTGCCTACCTTGCTCACCCGCATCCGCACCGAGGCGTAGAATTTGAGCGCCCGTCCACCGGTGGTGGTTTCGGGGTTGCCGTACATCACGCCAATCTTCTCGCGCACCTGATTGATAAAGATGGCCGCCGTGTTGGTTCTCGAGAGCAGTGGGGTCAATTTACGTAGCGCCTGACTCATCAAGCGGGCTTGCAGTCCGGGCAGCGAGTCACCCATCTCACCCTCAATTTCGGCGCGGGGCGTCAGTGCAGCTACCGAGTCCACCACAATCAGGTCCACCGCGCCGGAGCGAATCAGCAGTTCCATAATCTCGAGTGCCTGCTCACCGCTGTCGGGCTGCGACACCAAGAGTGCGTCGGTATCCACCCCAATCGCCTTGGCGTAAACCGGGTCGAGCGCGTGCTCGGCATCAATAAAGGCGCACACCCCATTCTCGAGCTGGGCCTGGGCCACCACGCTCAGGGCCAGCGTGGTCTTGCCGCCCGACTCGGGGCCGTAGATTTCGGTGATGCGTCCACGCGGAATTCCGCCCGCGCCGAGGGCCACATCTAAGCTCAGGCTGCCGGTGCTGATGGTCTGGATGTCGAGCCGTGCGTCGGCTCCCAGCTTCATGATCGCGCCCTTGCCGAACTGTTTTTCTATCTGGGCCATGGTCGCGTCAATGGCTTTTTTCTTGTCGGCGGCGTTGGCGTCGTTGGAACCGGTGGTTTTGGTGGCGGCTTTGCTCATGGTTTCTCCTGGGGAATGGGGGTGGGGAGTGGGTTGTGGGTTATCGTCTTGGACAAAGCGGCACTGTCTTGGGATAAGCGGCACCTATCGGGCCATCCCGCCTATCGGGCCTGTCCGCCAGTGGTCAGTTTTCAGTTAAAGATGGGAATGATTCAGGCGTTTGAGTGGCCTCGAGCGCCTTTCCCCCCGGTTCGATGTCAGCCTGCAATTCTACTGGCTCGAGCGGGGTTTCCGCCAAAACAGGTGGGCGTTTGGGGCCGCTCAATTTAAACCCCTTGACCGTGCGGTATTCGGGGCCGCTCTTGTGCAGTTGGGATTCAATCAGCACAAATTCTTCGGCGTCCCACTCGAGCGTGAAAATGAGGGGTTCCAGGCGCGGCGCGGGGCCTTTTTTGCGGGCCAGGGTGATGTGGGCTTTGAAGGGTTTGTCCTCGAATGGGAGGGTGAGGCCGCCACGCAGGTCGCTCGAGAGCAGGTCCATCGGTTCGCCTTCGGTGCCCTCGGCCTTGACGAACCACACTCGAGGGCTGCCCGCGCCGGGAAAGTATCCGGTTCCACGCAAGCGCACCCGGAATGGCGCGTGGCCTCGAGCCACCTTGTTGCCCAGCTTGACCAGCGTCTGAACTGCGTTTTCTGGAGCTTTGGGCAAAAAGGCAAAGGTGATGTGCAGGTGGTCGGGCCGCACGGGTCGCCAGTTGCCGCGCAGCTTTTTTTGCGCTTGCTCGAGCGCGCCTTGAACCTCGAGCGGCAGGGGCAGGGCGTAGAAAAGCCTCACGGGTTCACGCCCATTTGTGCCTCGCCTTTATCGGCCAGAAGCGTGCGCCACAGCAAGCCCAGCGCACTCATGCTCGAGCGCTCCTTGAGGGTGCGGCGGTCTCCAGCCCCCATCGTGGCAAAGAACTGGGAGCCGGAGGGTCCGGCGATGCCCACGAAGAGCGTGCCCACCGGCTTACCCTCGAGCAATTCCGGCCCCGCTACCCCGGTGGTGGAGATGGCCCAGTCGGAGCCGAAAAACGAGCGCGCTCGAGTGGCCATCTCGAGCGCGGCTTCTCCGCTGACCTCGCTCACACCTGGCTCGAGGACCACGCCGTAACGCTGTTTTGCGCCCAAGGTGTAGGCCACCGCGCCGCCCTTTAGCCACGCACTCGAGCCACTTTCGTTGCTGAGTTCGTCGAGAATGAGGCCCCCGGTCATGCTCTCGAGCACGCTCAAGGTCTGACCTTTGGCGCTGAGCAATCGAGCCAGAATCTGCGGCAGGGTCTGGTCGTCGGTGCCGTACACGAAGCCCTCGAGCGCACTTTTGACCCGCTCTTCGACGAGTTGAGCCAGGGTTCTAGCCCTCTCGAGCGTACCTGAACTTGCAGCCACCCGTACATGAACCCCGTCGCGCCGCGCGTAGGTCGCCACGCTGGGGTTGCTCGCCAAAGTCAGCTCGCCCAGCTTCTCGGCAATGTGGCTTTCACCAATGCCGAAGGTGCGAAAGGTGCGGTGATAAAAACCACTCTGCGGCAACTTCAGGCGTTTGATGACCTGCTCGAGCCACATGGGTTTCATTTCTCGAGGCGGTCCCGGCAGCGCAACGATGATTTTTCCTTTGTGCTCCCCTGAAGTAGGGCGCACAAACCAGCCCGGAGCCGTGCCCACCGGGTTCGGCAAGGCTTCACCGCTGGGCAATACCCAGGCTTGCTTCACGTTCTGCTCGGGGAAAGTGCGGCCCCTCGAGAGGAAAAAGCCCCGCAGTTGCTCGAGGTAAACCTCATCTACCACAGGGATTTCGCCCACCACCTCGGCAATGGCTTCACGGGTGAGGTCGTCGTCGGTGGGGCCTAAGCCGCCACCTAAAATGACCAAATCGGAGCGCTCGAGCGCCTGCTTCAAGGTCGAGACCACTCGAGCGAGGTTGTCGCCCACCGTGGTCTTGAAGTGCAGCGTCACCCCGCGCCCCTTGAGGTCGTTGGCCAGAAAAGCCGCGTTGGTATCGGTGATTTCGCCGAGCAACAGCTCGGTCCCCACACTCATTAATTCTGCTATCAACGTAAACACCTCTTACAAGTATATAGTAAACTTAGTGCTCTGTCCAACCGTGAGGAGGCTCGAGAACCGTTTATACGTCAGTTTAATCCTCTGGGTGCTCGAGCGTAGCCCTTGAGCGAGGGTGTAACTCAGGATTGCGGGGCTGTCTCGAACAACCTGAAAGGACCCCCCCTTGCGTAGTCACGCAAGACCCCCCTGTTTTACAGGTGGGTACTCTAAAAGCTCGAGTGGGACGCTCTTGAGTTCCCCCCTGTAGGACAGGGGGGATATTTGTGAAAGCGTAGCGCTCACAAGAAGGGGGGTCATTCCAGGCCGAATTCACACTACCCGCAAAGTTGAGTTACACCCGAGCAAAAACCAACAGCGCCCCACCCCCTAGCGTGCTACCTTAACCTTATGCTCATTCCCATCGGTGTGGACTCGGCGGAGAGGCGCATTCCCTGGGTCACGTACGGCCTGATTTTGCTGTGTTGCATCGTGTTCGGCCTCCAGCAACAGGCTCAACACGCCGCACAACTGGCGGCACAAAAAGCCCTCATTCCAGGAGATACCAGTCAACTCGAGCAAATCGTTTCCCAACTGGCCCAGATGCGCGGGGGCCTCGAGCAAACCTACGGCTTTCCCGGCAAGCTGGGCGCAGCCACCGTGTTCACATACATTTTCCTGCACGGCAGCATCTGGCACCTGGTGGGCAACATGCTGATTTTGTTCCTGCTGGGTACCAAGCTCGAGGATTTGTGGGGTCCGGTCACGCTTTTGCTGCTTTTTCTGACGGGTGGCGTGGTAGCGGCATTGGGCCAGAGTCTGAACCTGCCCTCGAGTTCGCAGCTCGATGAGGTGTTCAAAACGCTGGGTATGGTCGCTCCCAAACCGATACTCATCGGTGCGTCTGGGGCCATCGCCGCGCTGATGGGAGCCTTCTCACTGCGTCTAGCGATGGTCCGCATTCGCTTCGCGCTATTCATCTACTTCAGGCCCATCTTTTTCGAGGCTCCGGCCTATCTGGCGCTCATCATGTGGCTTCTTGTTCAGGTCTTGACCTACGTTACCGGAAACAGCGGCAACGTGGGCACGCTGGCGCACATCTTCGGTTTCCTGTTCGGTGCAGGCGTGGCCTGGGTGCTAATGAAAACCCGGCTCGAGCGGGCCACTTACACCTTGGAGCAACACCAGGAAGAGGTTCAGGAAAACGTGAACGCCGCGCTGCGAAAAATACAGGACGGCAAACCCGCCGAGGCCAGGACTGTGCTGCTCGAGCACCTGAAAAACCAGCCCGAGGACGCTCTGGCCTGGGAGGGACTGGCTCAGGCCAAAGAGCGCATGGGCAGTGACGCGGGCGACGAGTGGCGCAGGGCCATCGCCGCGTACCAGAAAAGTGAACCCGCTCAGGCGGCGCGGCTGCTCACCCGCCACCCCGAGGTCCTCGATATGCGCCTCGCACTGAGCCTGCACGCGGGCCTGAGCGCCAGAGACGGCGCGCGCATCCTCACAAGGGCCGCCACAGACTATCCCCACGACGCGCTGCTGCCCAAGTTGCTGTTCACCCTGCTGACCCACTACCCCGGCCCGGTTTCACAGCAGTTTGTGACCTCCCGGCTCGAGGGGGTACAGGACCTCGAGTGGCGAGGGCGGTTGAGTGGGCTGCTCGAGGGGTGAGGAAAAAAAGCGCCTCCGGCGTCTTGAGCAGAGCGGCACCTTCCGGGCCTGCTCGCGGGTCATTAGTAATTGGTCGTTGGTTGGTTTGATTTTAGAGTTCAACCACAAACTGACCAAAAACCAAAAACCAAGTATCCGCGAGCAGGCCCAGAAGGTGTCGCTCTGCTCAAAACGCCGGAGGCGTGAAACCCATAACTCGAGCACCCCACCCCATGAGATTCCCGTCAGCTCCACCCTTTGAAGACCCGTTAAAATCTCACCATGCTCAAACCCCTCCACCTCACCGCTTTGCTGGCCGCCGTCCTTCTCCCCTCGAGCGCCCTGGCCCAGACCGCACCCCCAGCCGCCGTGACGCCTCAACCCGTTCAAAAGGACGGCGTGCAGTTTATAGAATTGCAACCGTTCTCGAGCACCCGCATCCTCAAGTTCGATGCGCCCAAATGGGTGATTGACCCGGCCAAAGCGTACCGCGTGGTTCTCGAGACCTCTAAAGGCAAGCTGACCGTGGAGCTGTATCCGCAGGTTGCGCCCAAGACGGTGAACAGCTTCGTGTTTCTGGCGCTCAACCACTTTTATGACGGCGTGCCCTTTCACCGGGTGCTCGAGAATTTCATGGCCCAGACCGGAGACCCCACCGGCACCGGAACGGGCGGACCGGGCTACCAGTTCTTCGTGGAACTCGACTCCAAGTACAACTTCGACAAGCCCGGCGTGCTGGGCATGGCCCGTTCGCAAAGCCTGGAGTCCAACGGCAGCCAGTTTTTCATCACCTTCGTGCCTTACAAAAGCCTGAGCGGGCAGTACACCGTGTTTGGTCAACTGCTCGAGGGAGCCGACGTGTTGACCAAACTAGCCAGAGTGGACCCGCAAAATCCCAAGCCGGACCTCAAGCCCGACCTGATTGAGCGCGTGACCGTGCTCGAGGAAGCCAAACTTCAGGCCGCACCCGCGAATACACCGACCACCGAACCCGCCAAAAAGTGAAACTCGAGCGATAAACTAAACCTATGAACCCTCAAATGCTCAAGCACCTGCTCGAGAGTGGACATGCCTTTGTGCGACCAGACCGCATTCTGAGCGACCTCGAGCCAGGACTGGCGGTACAGGTTCTGCCCGGCGCGGTCCACAGCATCGCCGCCCACACCGCCCATATGGCGTGGTGGCAGCGTCAAAAGATTCAGGATATCGAAACGCAGGCTAAGGCTCGAGTGCGGGTTTCCGGTGAGGAATTTCCCCAATACATTGCGCTCGAGGACTGGGAAACGGTTCGGCAGGATTTTCTAGACGGCCTCGAGCGCCTGCAATCCCTTTGCGACCATCCAGAGGTTTTGAACCGTCTTTATCTCGAGCGCGACACCACCGTTACCGATGCTCTACTCGATATTGCGCTTCATAACGCCTATCACCTGGGGCAGATTGTGCTGCTGCGCCGCCTGATGGGGGTCTGGCCTCCAGCGGGTTACGACCCCGAGGCTTGGTGAGCACTGCGACTTGGTGAGCGCTAAACTCGAGCGATGCAAACGATTGATTTACGCTCCGATACCGTCACCCAGCCCACCCCCCAAATGCGTCAGGCGATGCAGGGGGCCGAGGTGGGCGACGACGTTTACGGGGAAGACCCCAACATAAACGCCCTCCAGCTCGAGGCCGCCGCGCTGATGGGCTTCGAGGCGGCGCTGTTTATGCCGTCGGGCACCATGACCAATCAGGTCGCCATCGCGGTTCATACCCAGCGCGGTCAGGAGGTCATTTGCACCGAGGGCGCACACATCTACGAGTACGAACTGGGAATGATGGCGGCTTTCAGCGGCGTGGTGCCACGCTTCGTGCGTGCTCCCGGTGGCGTTCCCGACCCTCGAGACATCAAAAAAGCCATTCGGCACAGCATCCACCAGAGCCAGACCGGACTGATTGCGCTCGAGAGCACCCACAACGTGGCGGGCGGTACGACCGTTCCGCTCGAGGTCATCGCCCAGATTAGACAAATTGCCGACGAGGAAGGGCTGCCGCTGCACTTGGACGGCGCGAGAGCTTACAACGCTGCCGTGGCGCTGGGTGTGCCGCTGCTCGAGCTGACCAAGCACTTCGATTCGGTGAGCCTGTGTCTGAGCAAAGGGCTGGGTGCTCCGGTGGGCAGCGTTTTGGCTGGCTCGAGCGAATTCATCGCGTCCGCGCACCGCTACCGCAAGATGCTGGGCGGCGGAATGCGTCAGGCCGGAATTCTGGCCGCTGCTGCCCGTATCGCGCTAAACGAGGGCTGGAAGAACTTGGCCGAGGACCACCGCCGCGCTCGAGTGCTAGCCGAAGCCCTTGTGGATGTGGGTTACGGGATTGACTTGGCCAGTGTGCAGACCAACATCATCTACGCCCATGTGGAGAATGCGGTGGCTCGAGTGCAACACTGGGAAGCGCGGGGTGTGCGGGCTGGAGCGCTGTACGCGGACCGGGTGCGCTTCGTGCTGCACCATCAGATTGACGATGAGATGCTCGAGTGGGCTATAAAGGTCCTCACTCAGCGCTGAGGGGCCAGCGCTTGCAGGCTCGAGAGTTGACCGCCCAGCAGGGCCTGAACCAGCTTTTTATTGGCCACGAACTTCCACCTTTTTTCCTGGCTCGAGTAGGTGAGGTCGAGCGTCCCAGCGTAGCTCACTGTGGGCACGCTCGAGACGGGGGTGGCCGGGTCGAGCGGCACCGCCAGGGTTTGTACCGTGGCGGTGGCCTGGTCGCCCTTTTGCTCGAGGTTGCTCACGGTGTAATTCTGCGCGGCCCAGTTCCAGCGGCCTGCACTGCTGCTGTGCATATCGCGCAGCAGTGCAAAAGGCCCAAACATGGGCTTGGGGACTAAATAGATGGCTTTTTTGGCGGTGTCGTAATCCCCATTTTTGAGGTTCTCGAAAAAGGCGGTTACGTCCGCTCGAGGGGGTGGAACCCCAGCGCCCAATCCGCTCGAGCAGCGCACCAGCAGAAAAAGAACCAGCAAAGCGGTCAGGGCGGCGGTCAGGCGCAGGGTCCACACCGGGTTTCTAAACAGGGCAAACATCGGAATGAATGATAGGGCGCTCGAGGGTTTCGCGCCACCGGAGGGTGGGGGGTGATTGGGAGGGTTGGAGGGTAGGATAGTTGGATAGGGAGATGGGGAGATGGGGTGAAAAGAGCGCCTCCGGCGGGTTTTTAGTAGTTGGTTTTTGGTCGGTTTGATTTTGGGCGCTTCACAGCAGACCAACCAAGTACCAAGTACCCGCCGGAGGCGTTCTTTTCCTACCCTCCAACCCTCCCACCTTCAGCGCAGCTCAAAAACTCACCCCTCGTAAGGCTTACCCACCGCCTTGGGCGCAGCGCTCTTACCAGTAAAGGCCAGCGCGACCACGGTGAGCACAAACGGAATCATCTCGACCAGGCTCGAGGGCAAAAAGTCGGTGCCGCCCACCTTGACTGCCAGCGCCCGAAAAAAGCCGAACAGCAGGCAGGCCCCCAGCGTTCCCAGCGGGGTCCATTTGCCAAAAATCAGCGCGGCGAGTGCAATAAAGCCCTGACCCGCCGAGAGGTTTTTGGTGAACGAACTCAGGTTGCCGATGGCCAGAAACACCCCGGCGCTTCCGGCGAGTACGCCCGAGATGATGACCGCGCTGTAGCGCATCTGGTAGACGTTGACCCCCATGCTGGCACTGGCCTTGGGTTCCTCTCCGGTGGCCCGCAGCCGCAGCCCGTAAGGGGTTTTGTACAGCACGTACCAGGTGACGGCTACCATGATAAACGCCAGATACACCGGAGGGCTGAAGGCAAAGTCCCCACTGCCCCACTGCGGTAGCTTGTTCTCGACAGACTTGCTTTCACTGGTCGAGTTGTAAAGGTAGCTCAGCAGCACGCTCGGCAAGCCCAGGGCCAGCAAATTGATGGCGGTGCCCGAAATCACCTGGTCGGCGCGGTACTTGATGCTGATGACCGCATGAACCCAGGCCACCAGCCCTCCCACCAGTGCTCCTACCAGCCAGCCAATCCAGGGGGCGAGTGCGCCCAGACGGCCTTCGATGAGCTGGGTCGTCACCGCGCCCGCCAGCGCCCCGAAGATGATGAGGCCCTCGAGCGCGATGTTGACCACGCCGCTGCGCTCGGAATACAGCCCTCCCAATGCAGTCAGTAGGAGGGGCGTGGTGTTGACGATGACCTGTGCGATAAATCCGATGCCAAAGAAAGCAAAAAAAGCCAGAATCGCGTCCATGCTAAGCCACCTCCGCTTTGGTTTCGCTCGAGCCTACAGCCAGCGGGGTGGGTTTGGACGGCTCGAGCGCGGGCGGTGGGCTGATGATGCGTCGGGCCAGAAATCCCTGAGCGGCGATGAACAGCACGATAAGCGCCTTGAGCACGGTCACAATATCGCGGCTCAGCGCGTCGAGCTTCTGGTCGGCGTAAAGCCCCCCGGTGTCGAGCACTCCGAAGAAGATGCTCGAGACCACGATGCCCACCGGGGTTCCCTGCCCGAGCAGGGCGATGGTGATGCCGTCGAAACCCACACTGGTCGGGATGCTCTGCTTGACCGCGTACTCGTCGAGCGCGCGGCCCATCACGTAATGGGTGGCGGTGAGTCCGGCAAAAGCGCCCGAGATGAACATGGCCAGCACCACGTTGCGGGCCACGTTGATGCCCCCGTACTCGGCAGCCTTGGGCGACAGACCGACGGCGCGCACCTCGTACCCTCGAGCGGTGCGCCACAGAAAAATCCCGTAGAACACCGCCGCGAGCTGAGCGATGAAAAAGGCCACGTTGAGGTTGTTGCTGCCCAGTCTAAAATCGCCCCGGATGTTGAGTGGAACCCAAAACAGGGCCGTGACCAGCAGGCCGCCGCCCAGCGCGAACAGCCAGCGGCGCGGTCCGCGCAGAAAGTAAGCCAGTATGCCGAAAAGCAGCAGCCCCAGCACCGGAGAAAAGGGAAACACGGTGTTCGGGTTGTCCAGTCCCAGCAGCCCTGGCAGGGTGGGCAGTTGTGCGCCGAGTTCGAGCGGTTTGCTTTTGGCCTCGCCCCCGTCGGCAATAAAGGGCAACGGGTAGGTTTTGCCGAAAAAGGACACCGTTCTCGAGCCAATCAGAAAAATCAGCAAACTCGAGGCCACGTAGTTGAGCATGATGGTGTTGATGACCTCGCTCGAGCCGAAGCGGGCCTTGAGCCAGCCCACCAACCCACCCCACAGACCGCCGCCCAGTGCGGCCGCAATCACGCACAGCGGGGCCAGCAGAATACCGGGCAGCTTGATGTACACGCTCACCAGCATCACCGCGATGGCTCCCATCAGCATCTGACCGGGGGCACCAATGTTGAACAGTCCGGCCCGGAATCCGAAGGCCACTGACAATCCGGTCAAAATGAGTGGGGTGGCCAACAGCAGGCTCTGGAAGGTATCGGGAATGTTGGTGAGCGGTGCAAACAGCGTGGTATACACGAAATATACCACATCTACCTTACCCAGCCAGCCCTGCCACGCGCTCAATGGAACTTTCAGGTTGGTGGGCACGCTCTGAATGATGACCACCAACAGTGCCCCTACCGCCACCGCCAGCAAGATGGACACCAGCGGCACCAGCGCACCGCGCAGACGCTCGAGCCGGGTTCGCCACATCGGAATACCGCTCACGCCGCCGATGAGGGCAATCAAAAACGCCGCCAGCGGCAGCACCATGCCCAGATTAGCGCCGCCTGCCACGTAGATGATTTTATTGAGCTTGAAGTTTTTGGCCACCAGCTCGGCGATGGCCGCGCCCAGGCTGCTTTTGAGCGCCACGATTGCACCAATCCCCACCACCAGACCCACCGCGCCCACCATCCACAGCCAGCTTTCGCGCCGTAGAGCCGCGTAACCGCTCAACAGCAACAAACCAAAGGTGGCCCAGCCCAGACCCAGCGCCAGCGAGAGGTCTGGAGGAGCTTTGGGCAAAAAGGTGGTGAAGTCCTGAATACCGCCCGGAAAGAGTTGCAGGGCGGCGGTGGCGTTGCCCGTGGCTCGCCCGAAAGTGGCATACGGAAACACGAAAAGCCCGATGAGCGCCACCAGCGCCACAATCAGGGTCAGGCGGCTGGCGAACGGGGTGGGGCGAAAGGCGGCTTTGCTGTTCACCACGCCATTGTACATACAACTCTGCTCGAGCACACCCGCTCGAGGGTGCTTACCCTCACCCTCGAGCTGTGTTTAAGCGACTTGGCAAACTCGGCCCTTTCCCTGTAGGCTGCACACTCGAGCAACACTCAATTTTTGGAGGAAGCAACTATGGAAAGAACTTTTGCCATGATTAAACCCGACGGGGTGCGCCGCGCCCTGCACGCCGAAATTTTAGGTCGCCTGATTCGCAAGGGCTACCGCATTGTGGGTCTCAAGCAGATGGTTATTAGCCAGGAACTGGCCCAGAACCACTACGCCGAGCACAAAGAGCGGCCCTTTTTTGGGGAACTGGTGAGCTTTATCACCTCCGGTCCGGTGCTGGCGATGGCGCTCGAGGGCGAAGGCGCGATTGCCGGTCTGCGCCAGATGATGGGCGCGACCAACCCAAAAGACGCCGCTCCCGGCAGCATTCGGGCCGATTTTGCCACCAGCATCGGTGAAAACGTGATGCACGGCTCGGCCAACGCGGACGACGCCGCACGCGAACTGGGCTTGTTCTTCTCGAGCGCCGAATTGCTGGACTGAATTCTGATATTTCAGCGTGGGTTTTGTAGGGGCGAATCGCATTCGCCCTTTTTGCTTGTGCCTATGCGAATTAGGGCGAATGCGATTCGCCCCTACCAAGACATTTTTGTTCTCCTCGAGCGAATGCAAACCAGGGCGAGCTGCTGTCTTGGACAGAACGGCACGTCTTGAGCAGAACGGCACCTTCCGGGCCTGCTCGCCTTCCGGGCCTGTCCGCCACTCGCCCCTACAGTGCTTTACCTGTTTTCCTCAAACAACTTTTCAAAACCCTTTAAACTCGAGCGAACATGGATGACAAAGCGATTCTGGAATTTCTACACCGCCACCTCGAGAGCATCTTTTCTAAAGATTGGGTGGGTTATCAAGCTACCACCAGCGCAGACCTGACCCTATACGAGCATTTCGTCACCCCGCACCGTCAGGAGGGATTGGCCTTTCACCAGTTCATGATTGAAAACAGTTGGGCCACCGCCGGGAAGCTACACCATATCAGCCTGCTCGAGCCAAAAGTTCAAATGCTGGCTGGCGGTTTGGTGGCCGTTGTGACTTACACTCTGATGCTCAGCACCGTCGAGGAGGCAGGGCTAAAACACCGCACCCACAATGAAACCCGCGTGCTTGAGCGAACGGGGGAGAGCTGGAAAGTGGTGCATGTGCATAAGAGTCCGGGAATGTGACAACGCCTGCGGCGGGTTATCAGTTGTCAGTTATCAGAAAGAGGTGCTCGAGTGGATATTTCACTCGAGCACCTCTACAAACCTACACCCTGGACTTACCATCCCAAACGTCTTTTAGCCCTCTGCCCTCTGCATTCTGCTCTCTGCGACGACCAAAGGGAGTCCCCTCACGCCATCGGCAACGCACTAGAGAACGCCGCCGCTTCCGGCGTGGGCGCGAGAGTCGGCTCGAGGGTTCGGCCCTGCGCGTCCAAAAACTTGGCGTTGAACTGGTGCGGCGTGACCTGCTCCACCCGCACGGTGTAGATGCCCGCCCGGTCAAACCCAGGCACCTTGGGCACGATGGTGGCGTGCTGACCGCGTGTGTGGCCCTCGAGAAAGTCAGGGTTGAAGGCGTCGCCGCGCAGCAGCACCTCGACCTCTCGCCCAATAAAACGCGAGTTTCGCCGCATGGACCACTCTTTTTGCCGCTCAATCAGGCGCATCAGGCGCTCGGTTTTGACTTCTCGAGGCAGGTCCTCGAAGTGCTTGTAAGACGGCGTGCCAGGGCGGGCGCTGTAGATGAACATGTAGGCGCTGTCATAGCCCACCTCGTCGTAGAGCGAGAGCGTCTCGAGAAAATCGTCCTCGGTTTCGCCGGGAAAGCCCACGATGATGTCGGTGAACAGCACCGCGTCGGGCATCCACTTTTTGATGGTGGCAATGTGCTCAAGGTACTTCTCGCGGTTGTATTCGCGCGCCATGCGCCTCAGAACCCGGCTCGACCCACTTTGAACGGGCAAATGCACGAACTCGCACACGGCGGGCGTTTCGGCCATCGCCATCACCACGTCCTCGGTGAAGTTCATCGGGTGCGAGGTGGTGAACTTGATGCGCCGGATTCCGCTCGAGCCGACTAACCGCAGCAGTTCGGCAAACGAGGGAATGCCGTCCATGCGGCTCCCCTGGTCAATGCCGTAAGAATTCACGTTCTGCCCCAGCAGGGTCACTTCCTGAACCCCGGCCTCGAGCAGCGAATCGAGTTCTTTGAGAATGTGGTCGGGATGCCTCGAGACCTGCGGCCCCCGCGTGGTCGGCACGATGCAGTAGGTGCAGCGGTGGTCGCAGCCCCGCATGATGGTCAGGTATGCCGAGAGCTTGCCCTGCGGGGCAGGCGGAATGTAGTCGTGCAGCTCGTTACGGAAGTGCAGGCTCCAGAAGCGCTCATGGCTCTCGAGTGCCTGCGGTAAATCTAAAATCGCGCCGGGACCGAGCAGGATGTCCACCTCGAACTTGCGAGCAATTTGTTGCCCCTCCTCGAGCTGAGCGAGGCAACCCATCAGGGCCACGGTGAGCGGGCGACGCTTCTTCTCGAGCCGGAGCTGCCCCAGCACGCTTTTGACCTTCTCCACCGGCTTGCCGCGTACCGCGCAGGTGTTGAGCAGCACAAAATCGGCGGCGTCCATGTTGTCCACGATGGACGCGCCCATAGCCACGAGCTGGCTCTGTACGAGGTGGCTGTCGTACTCGTTCATCTGACAGCCGTAGGTGACGATATGTGCGCGGGTAATAAGAATCAATCCTCCTCGAGCGGTCCCTTTGTTCTCGGGACTCGAGCTGTGGGGTAAATCTGGGTGGTGAAGTTTGCTCGAGCGGGCTGCTCGAGCGGGCGTTTTAGTGTACAGGATGGGGTGGGGTTTGCCAAATGTGGAGGGGTGTGGCGTTCGCCTTCCACCTGCAACTCCCCCTACGGTCTCCCGCCCGCCCCTGCGCCACAATCAAAGCCATGATTCAGCCCGAGCGCATTCAAACCCTCAATTCAAAACTCGAGCGCCCTGGTGGGTACGTGCTGTACTGGATGCAAGCCTCGGTCCGCAGCCGCTACAACCACGCCCTCGAGCACGCTATAGAGCACGCCAACCGCCTGGGGCAGCCGCTGGTGGTCTTGTTCGGCCTCACCCCGAATTACCCCGAGGCCAATCTGAGGAGCTACACCTTTCTGCTCGAGGGTCTCCAGGCTGCTCAGCAGGGCCTCGAGCGCCGCAACATTCACCTGACCGTGCGGCTGGGACATCCACCGGATTTGGCTCTCGAGCTGGCCCAAAAGGCAAGTCGAGTGGTGACAGACCGGGCGTATTTACGGGTCTCGAGGGCGTGGCGCGAACAGGTGGCCGCCGCGCTCGAGTGCCCCTTCGAGCAGGTGGAGAGCGACGCGGTGGTTCCAGTCGAGACTGCCTCGAACAAGGCTGAGGTCGGGGCGCGGACCCTGCGGCCCCGCATTCACAGGCTGTGGAAAACCTATCTGGTGCCGCTCGAGGAAAGGGAATTACGCCATCCAGGTGCGGCCCTCGAGTCGCTGGATTTGTCCAATCTTCCTGCACTGCTCGAGCAGTTCAAACCTGACTCGAGCGTGACGCCCTCAAAGCTGTTTCGGGGTGGTGAACTCGAGGCGAAGCAGCACCTGGAAAAATTTGTCCAAGACGGTCTCGAGACCTACGTGGAAGGGCGCGGGGGGCCGCTTTCGAGCGTGAGCAATCTGTCGCCGTACCTGCACTACGGGCACATCTCGCCGCTCGAGGTGGCCCTCTCACTCGAGGACCGCATCGGCCCCGCTGCCGACGCTTTTCTCGAGGAGTTGATAGTGCGGCGCGAACTCTCTTTCAACTTCTGCACCTTCAACCCCCACTACGACCAGTTCGAGGGGCTGCCAAACTGGGCCAAAAAGACCATGCAGAAGCACGAGGGCGACCCCCGGCCTTTTATCTACACCCTCGAGCAACTCGAGCAGGCCCGTACCCACGACCCCTATTGGAACGCGGCCCAGCTCGAGATGGTCAAAACCGGAAAGATGGCCAATTACATGCGGATGTACTGGGGCAAGAAGGTGATTGAGTGGACCTCGAGCCATCAAGAGGCGTTCGAGTGGCTGCTGTACCTGAACAACAAGTACGAACTCGATGGGCGAAATCCCAACAGCTACGCGGGCGTTGCGTGGTGCTTTGGGCAGCACGACCGCCCGTGGGGGGAGCGCCCCATCTTCGGCAATTTGCGCTACATGGTCTCGAGCGGACTGGACCGCAAATTCAAGATGGGCAAGTATGTGGACTGGGTGGCGGGCTTGTGAGGCGTAGTGCTTGTGAGGCGTAGTGATGGGCAAGTCGCCCGCGCAAGCCCTGTTTCACGAGGACGCCCCATCTTGTCTATCTCAGACTCGAGGTGGTAGACTTCTTTTACAAACTTCAATTTGGAACAGGCGCTCGAGGTTACTCGAGCCGTCGCACCTCACGGAGGAACACTATGAAAAAGTCACTCAAAGTTCTCGCTACGCTGGCCCTGTTTGGCTCGAGCGCGCTGGCTGCTCCGATGGTCATCGGGGTATCAGTGCCCAGCGCCGACCACGGCTGGACCGGAGGGGTGGTGTACTGGGCCAACCAAGCCAAGGCCACCTTCGAGAAGCAGTACCCTGGCAGTAAAATCATCGTCAAGACCGCCAAGGACACCAGTGAGCAGGCTGCCCAGATTCAGGACATGGTGACTTCGGACAAGATTGACACCCTGGTGATTTTGCCGCAGGAAGGCGCGGCCATGACCAAGCCTTTGAGCGAAATCAAGAAAAAAGGCGTGTACGTGGTGGTGGTGGACCGCGCCCTGAGCGACCTCAGCGCCCAGGATGCTTACGTGGCCGGAGACAATCCCGGTCTGGGCAAGGTCAGCGCCGAGTACGTGGGCAAGCAACTGGGCGGTGTGGGCAACGTGGTCGTGCTGCGCGGCATCGCCACCCCTATTGACAACCAGCGGGTGGACGGCTTCGAGGGCGTGATGAAGGCCAAGTACCCCAACATCAAGATTCTGGACAAAAAGTACGCCAACTGGAACCGCGATGATGGCTACAAGGTGATGCAGGATTTCCTGACCCGCTTTCCCAAGATTGACGCGGTGTGGGCGCAAGACGACGACATCGCAGTGGGCGTGCTCAAAGCCATTGGGCAGGCCAACCGTACCGACATCAAATTCGTGCTCGGCGGCGCGGGCATGAAGGAGATGATTAAAAAGGTGATGGACGGTGACAAGCTCATCACCGCCAACGTGACCTACCCACCGCGCATGATTTATCAGGCGGTGGAACTGGCGGCCAAGGCCCGCACGGCGGGTAAAATGATGGCCAAGAGCACCATTTTGCCCTCACAACTGGTGACGAAGGCCAACGCGAAGAACTTCTACTACCCGGATTCACCGTTTTGAGTGATGTCTTGGACAGAGCGGCACCTATCGGACTCTGTTGGCGAAGTCGATTTCTAGTTCCCTCAAGCGGCGTTGGTGTGTCGTCGCGGGTCAGGCTGCGGGCAGGCCCGGAGGTGCCGTCTTGCCCAAGACAGCGCCCGACCCCTACGGGATATTTTCGTCGAAAAGGCCCTGTAGGGGCGGGGCGCTGCCTCGCCCGGACCGTCCGAAAAGCGCCGTAAGTCAACAGAAACAGGAGATTTTGAATTCGCCAACAGAGTCCTATCGGGCCTGTCCGCGAGTTTTGAGTGGTGAGTAGTGAGTTCTAAGTAGTGAGTTTTGCGCCTCCGGCGGGTCATTGGTTATTGGTTCTTGGTCGGTTTGTTCTGGTAGCTCGAGAGCAGACCAACCAATGACCAACTACCAAAGACTCGCCGGAGGCGTTTTCACACCCTCGAGCCTTCCAAGCACTCCCAAATAAAAGAGTCGTATAATCCCCTTGAGCAGCACATTTAAACTCGAGCACTTGCCCCACTCATCTGCACATTTTCAAGGAGACCTGACTTTATGGCGCGACCTGTCACCCTTTTTACTGGCCAATGGGCCGACCTTCCACTGGCACAACTTGCCCCTTTAGCCAAACAGATGGGCTACGACGGCCTCGAGCTGGCCTGCTGGGGCGACCACTTCGACGTGAAAGCCGCGCTCGAGAATGACACCTACATTCCTGCCAAGAAAGCGCTGCTCGAGCAGCACGGTCTAAAGTGCTATGCCATCAGCAACCACCTGGTGGGGCAGGCGGTGTGTGACCGCATTGACGAGCGCCATCAAAGCATCGTGCCGTCTCGAGTGTGGGGTGACGGCCACCCGGAGGGCGTGCGAACCAGGGCCGCGCAGGAGATGATGGATACCGCTCGAGCTGCCAAAAAGATGGGCCTGGAAACTGTCAACGGCTTTACGGGTAGCTCCATCTGGCACAGCCTGTACGCCTTTCCACCCACCTCGCAGGACTAC
>Ga0209100_1000849_pt1 | contig 23520 bp, 25 predicted proteins | sample lystaG_FD_185480 | JGI IMG/M metagenome (GOLD analysis project Ga0209100, IMG submission 185480) | Glacier valley bacterial and archeal communities from Borup Fiord, Nunavut, Canada, to study Microbial Dark Matter (Phase II) -... | ecosystem: Environmental > Aquatic > Freshwater > Ice > Glacier ...
CCTCTATTAAATATTTATGGGAATAGTCGTATGTTACTCTTCCAACAAGGGCTTCGTTCTTAAAAGCAAATTGCGTCTCATACTCCTTCTTCTGACGATTAAATAATGCAAGGGCTGTGAAGTTGTGATTGCCAAATTTGGCATCATAATTCAGCGAACCTTCATAATACAGATCGCGATATTCCTGGTATTAAAGTTGTTTGAATTTTTTATTTGGAAATACAATCTGCGATTCTCCGGACATTCATCAACCCAAGCCATCAACCTACGCATATCATCGGTATTCAGCTCTTCACTTACTTCCATTGCAATCAATCGGGCAATTTCGTCGAAATGTTGAATATCGTACATTTTTTACAGATAGTTAATCTTAGTTGTATTGGTAGAGCACGTAAATGACAATAACGGGTGACAAAACTTTAATTTTTTTTTGTAGTTAATTAGACTTCTTTGAATACAGAAATGTGAAAAGCACAAAAACATTTTCCTTTAATTCTTCACGCATTGACTTAAAGGCTCGTAATTTTATAGTTTTTACAGTATTGATGGTGACGTTGAGTTGTTTGGCAATCTCCAGATTCGTCAGTCCGTCAAGAGACAATTCAATCACCCTTTGACCCTGAGGAGGCAGATTCCTTATTGCTTCATAAATCGTCTGATAGGTTTCCTCTTCGATCAGATTATCTCTGAAAAAGCCATCGGAACCAAGTTGTTCAAAGTTGATGCTTTTCCGTTGTTTCTGATCACGTAAATAGTTAAGACTCCTGTTTTTTACGTATTTAAAGAGGTATGATTTGCCAGAAGGAATTGAATGAAAATCCTTTCTTAAATTCCATAGTGACAGAAAAGCATCCTGAGCAATATCATGAGAAGCATCCGGATCTTTTAGGTATTTGTTGGTAAACAGGCACAATGAAGGGTAGAAGCTTTCAAAAAACTGTTTAAAAGCATCTGCGTTCCCCATCTTAATATCAAGTATTAATTGGTCCGAATCCATCATTTTTAAGGCAATTTTCTCCATGGCAATTTTATTAAACACCATAAATTAAAAAAGAAAAGACCGGAGGAATGATAAACAGGATTGATATTAAAGAAAAGCAGATACCAGGCTTCTCATATTCAACATTGTATTTGGTTAGTTCAGTTTGAGTTTTCCATCCGATTCTATGATAGCAAACTTGCACACAAATGAGCACAAATGCAAGGGCAGATGTAAAAGAAATGATCATGCAATAAAAATATATTTACAGAATGTGTTACCTATCTGTTATACAGCATTAAAGCAAATAACGTAAAAGACAGGTTTACACTTGAAATATATTTTTACTTTTCCATTCGTAAGGATGCGCGATTCTGGATATTTTCCATTGATTGGGAGTTATTCAGAATTGATCACCAAACTTCGGTTCGGAAGAATGCTTCAGGATATACAAATTGAAAAGTAATATACTGAAAGTAAAAGGTTTTTAGCTCATAATGTGCAGATTGAAAGGATCTGAATCCGCAAACTTTTGGATATTAAAATTAATTGATGTTACAAACAAATATCAGCTATTTATTAAGAACTATTTTTTATATTTGAACACGATACCAAACTAGTTAAGAATCAATCGCATTACAGCAGACCAACGATCGCATCAATATATTCTGACATCTTAATATTAAGGAGGACGAAAAATGATTACCAAAGATGAAGTTTGCAATGTTCATGCAATGACCGAAGAGGCTAAATACAACCTTCTGAAAGAAGTAATTACCGACTACGACCGAAAAGAGAGCAACCTGATTCAGATTTTGCACATGGCTCAAGCCATATTTGGCTATGTTCCGGCAGAAGTGCAGCATTTTATCGCTGATCAGATGGAACTCTCCTTGTCGAAGGTTAACAGCGTATTAACCTTTTATTCCTTTTTCTCAACACAACCAAAAGGCAAATACACCGTATCAATTTGCCTTGGAACCGCCTGCTATGTGCGTGGGGGCAAGGAGGTTCTGAACAAACTAAAATCGGTGCTGGGCATCGATGTAGGGGCCACAACCGATGACAAAATCTTCTCGCTTAGCGTCATGCGCTGTATCGGTGCATGTGGATTAGCGCCCGCAATGACGATTAACAACAAAGTCTACAAACAAGTGAATCCCAATAAAATTCCGCGGATTCTCGGCATGTTGAAATAGGGTTTACAGCCCTTCCTCTCAAAATCCATCCAATTCAATCATCGGTTGACCTTACATATTTTACGCTAAAATGCCATGAAAATTAATAGCATCAATGATCTCGAAGCGATCAGGAACGATTCTCTGGCTCAGGAGAAAGAATTTCAGTACACCGCTCATATTTGCTATGCCGCCGGTTGTATTTCATCTGACTGTAAAGATTTTAAAGAGGCCTTCGTCCGGGCCCTTGAGCATGAAAACCTTCAGTCAAAAGTCAAAATAAAATTGACAGGGTGTATGGGTGCTTGTACCCTGGGACCCACCTTAATTATGAACCCAGGCAGCATCCTCTATTGCAATGTTAATCCAGCCAGTGCAGTCACAATCGTGAATCAGCACATTAGAAAAGGCAAAATCGCCGAAAAATTTTGCTACAAAGATCCCGACACAGGTGAGATCATTCCAAATTTGCACAACATCCCATTTTTCAAACATCAGAAAAAAATCGTTCTTCAGAACTGTGGTGTCATCGACTACGCCTCCGTCCATGAATATATTGCGCATGACGGTTATTTTGCGCTGGGCAAAGTGCTCAGTTCGATGACGGCCCTTGAGGTGATCGACGAAATAAAGAAATCGGGATTGCGCGGCCGTGGCGGCGGCGGCTTCTCTACAGGTTTCAAATGGGCGATGGCCAATGCAGCAAAAGAGAATCAGAAATACATCATCTGCAATGCCGACGAGGGTGACCCCGGCGCCTTTATGGATCGGAGTTTGCTCGAAGGCGACTCACACACAGTGATCGAAGGAATGCTGATTGGCGGTTATGCGATCGGAGCCTCGAAAGGGATCGTTTATATCAGGGCTGAATATCCGATTGCAGTTGAGAGGTTGACCATGGCGATCAAAGCAGCCAGGGAACAGGGACTTTTGGGCGAAAATATCCTGGGTAGTGATTTTAGTTTTGATATTGACATCAGGATCGGTGCAGGCGCATTTGTCTGCGGCGAAGAGACTGCACTGATGAATTCTGTTGAAGGAAGAAGAGGTGAACCCCGGCAGAAACCTCCTTTCCCGGTGCAAAGTGGCTTGTTCAGAAAACCAACCGTGATCAATAATGTCGAAACCTTCGGCAATATCGCCCCGATCATCTTAAAAGGGGGTGACTGGTTCGCCTCCATCGGAACAGAGAAAAGCAAAGGAACCAAAGTATTTGCCCTCGCGGGCGATATCGTCCACAAAGGATTGATTGAAGTACCGATGGGAATCACGCTGGGCGAAATCATTTACGATGTCGGTGGTGGAATTCCCAAAGGAAAGACTTTTAAAGTAGCGCAGACAGGTGGTCCTTCCGGTGGCTGTCTCACCCCAGGTCACCTCAACGTCGCGATTGACTATGATTCACTGATTCAGCACGGCGCGATCATGGGATCGGGTGGTTTAATCTGTGCCGATGAAGATACCTGCATGGTCGATATGGCCCGCTTTTTCATGGATTTTGTCCAGGACGAGTCGTGTGGCAAATGCATTCCATGTCGTATCGGGACAAAACGAATGCTCGAAATTCTCGAACGAATTACAGTAGGAGAAGGAAAAGAAGGTGATGTTGACTTACTCGTGGAATTAGGAAATTCTATCAAAGAATCAGCGATTTGTGGTTTAGGTCAAACAGCCCCGAACCCGGTTCTGAGCACCATCAAATACTTCAGACATGAATATGATGAGCACATCCGGCATAAATACTGTCGTGCTGGCGTTTGCAGCAACCTGTTTATCTCTCCGTGTCAGAATGCCTGTCCTGCAGGGGTGAATGTTCCCGGATACATATCCCTGATTGCTGCCGGACGCGTGCGCGATGCGTACAACCTGATCCGCCAGGAGAATCCGTTCCCATCCATTTGTGGCCGTGTTTGTACCCATCCTTGCGAAAGCAAATGTCGCCGGGCGCAGATCGACGAACCAATCGCAATTGCAGATCTGAAGCGGTATGCAGCTGATTATGTGTTGAATTCAGGGGAGCCATTTATGAGTTTGATCTTCCAGAAAAACGGGAAGTCCGTTGGAATTATCGGAGCTGGTCCTTCGGGATTAACGTGCGGTTATTATTTGGCACGTCTTGGCTATACGGTTGATATATATGAGGAGAAAAGTGTTGCGGGTGGGATTCTGGCTTACGGAATACCCGAATACCGGCTTCCAAAGGAGGAGTTGAGCAAAGAGATTGACTCAATTACGAGGGCGGGAATTAATATCATCTATAATTCAAAGATTGGGTCGGATATCACATTCAATGAATTAAAGGCAAAATACAATGCAGTCTACATTGCCACAGGAACCCAGCTATCGCGGAAAATAGGAATCAAAGGGGAAGAGAAAACGGGCGTTTATCACGGGCTTGATTTCCTTCGGGATATTAATCTGAAAAAAGATGTAGAAGTAAAGGGAATCGTTGCTGTAATTGGAGGTGGAAGCACTGCAATTGATGCAGCAAGATCGGCTCTTCGCCTTGGAGCTCAAAAGGTGCACCTGCTTTATCGCAGAACCAAAGAAGAGATGCCTGCAGATAAAAGGGAAATTAATGATGCCATTGAAGAGGGTGTTATTCTGCATGAACTGGTTGCTCCCGTTCGCTTTATCGGAAACGGTGCCATCACCCATATTGAGTGTATTAAAATGAAACCCGGCAGTTTCGGGAAAGATGGAAGGCGCGTACCAATGATTGTACCGGATTCCAACTTTATGATGGAGATCAACCTCGCAATTCCCGCAGTGAGTCAGTATTCTGATTTTCCGTTTATCACAAAAGCCGATGTGGGGATTACTGATTGGGGAACATTTATTGTCGACCCCGATACACAGATGACAACGCAACCTGGAATTTTTGCAGGAGGAGATGTCGCCCGCGGCTCGGATGTTGTAATCACGGCTATTGCTGATGGAAAGAATGCTGCAAAATCGATCGACAAGTACCTCGGAGGGAAAGGTAAATTAAATACGGGCGAACCGATCGAACTTCCGGCCAGAGGACCAGAGGAGGGAAACTCGGTTGAACATGAGCGGCTTCAAATGCGATACCTCGACCTCGAAGAGCGAAAAGGAAACTTTAATGAGGTTCCGTTAGGTTTTCATAAACTCAATGCCATTGCCGAAGCGATGAGGTGTTTACAATGCTCAAGACATTAATCTGCCTAAATTAAATTTGCTATGATAAATCTTACCATCAATAATAAAGCGATTCAGGTCGAAGAAGGGACGACTATTTTTGAAGCGGCCAAACATCACAATATCTTGATCCCACACTTTTGCTACATGGAGAACGTCCACCAGATTGGTTCTTGCCGGATTTGCGTGGTTGAAGTGGAAGGGGGGAAAACCCTGATGGCTTCATGCGTCACCGAGGTGAAGGAGGGGATGGTTGTCCATACCAACTCCGAACGTGTTCGTAATGTACGGAAGGTGATTTACGAGTTGATGTTATCGGATCATCCCAAAGAGTGTCTTCGCTGCTGGCGAAATCAAAACTGCGAATTACAGGACCTCGGAAATCTGATTCAAATCAAGGAATTCAGGTACGAAGGTGCCAAATCAAAAGATATTATAGACAGTTCGAGTCCGTCTATTGTCCGCGACAGTTCAAAATGTATTCTTTGCCGCCGTTGTGTTACCGTCTGCAACGATATACAGGGCGTTGCATTGATGAATCCGCACCATCGCGGTTTCTCCACCTTTATCGGTCCATCGGAGGACGAGCTTTTAGGAGAATCGGTTTGTACCAATTGCGGCCAATGCGTGCTGGTATGCCCGGTTGGAGCGTTAAAAGAGAAAGATTCGACCTCAACAGTTTGGGAGGCGTTATATGACAAGTCAAAAACTGTCATTGTTCAGACCGCGCCTGCCGTACGTGCGGCTCTTGGGGAACTGTTTGGTTATGATCCGGGCACATTGGTCACCGGGAAAATGGCTGCTGCTTTGCATGAACTGGGCTTTAATTACGTATTTGACACCAATTTTGCGGCCGATCTAACAATCATGGAAGAGGGTTCCGAATTTCTCGAAAGGGTGAAAAATGCTTTAACTACATCTGCCACTGATGGTGTGTTGCCGATGATTACAAGTTGTAGTCCGGGCTGGATAAAATTTATGGAACACCAGTATCCTGGTCAGTTAGCCCATCTTTCGAGTTGCAAATCACCACATATGATGCTGGGTGCCCTTTCAAAATCATACTTTGCGGAGAAACTGAATATTGATCCCGCAAGTATTTTTGTGGTCTCGGTAATGCCATGCACTGCCAAGAAATTCGAAATTTTACGTCCTGAGATGTATAATAACGGACATGCCAATGTTGATGCTGTAATTACTACACGCGAACTCGGACGGATGATTAAAGATGGAGGAATTGATTTCCGGAACTTGCCCGATGGTGAATTTGACAGTCCTTTGGGTCTATCTTCAGGCGCGGCCGATATCTTCGGAACGACTGGCGGCGTGATGGAAGCAGCCTTACGAACAGTTTATGAATTGGTTACAGGGCGTGAACTTCCAACAGGCAATCTTCACATTATGCCGCTCGAAGGATTGGACAGAATTAAAACAGCAGATGTTAAAATAGAAAATCCTTTGGAAGCATTCAGCTTTTTGGATGGTGTCACAGTTAAAGTTGCCGTTACAAGCGGATTAAAGGGAGCAGCTATTCTGCTTGACGAGATAAAAAAAGGGACAAGTCCTTACCACTTTATCGAAATAATGGGTTGCCCGGGTGGCTGTATCAGTGGTGGCGGACAACCCCGGCCAGTGAACGATGCCATACGAACAAAACGACTTGAAGCTATTTATCGTGAGGACGAAGGGAAAGAAATTCGGAAATCACATGAAAATAAGGATGTAATGATGTTGTATCGCGATTACTTTGGAACTCCGCTTGGCCACAAATCGCATGAATTGCTACATACTAGTTATACAAAACGAAGTAAGAATTGAGGTGAAATAAGATTCGCGGGAAACAATCTTATGGTTGAGTTTGGGGTATTCGACGATAAACGCTGTTTCTAAAAAAACTTTCGGTTATCTGCAAAATCCTTTGGCTTTGATTGTTTTATATCTCGCTTAGTTTTTGTGGATTTTGCCTGCAATCGAAAACGTTTATAATTTCAATTCTATTTTTATCTTGATTTACCCAATAAAGGAGTTTGTAGTTTTTGTAAAGCAAATTCCTGTATTCTATCAGCTAATAACAACTCTTTTTGTCCGACGAAAGGGTTATTCCCTAATTCCATTGATTTTTCAATTATACCATCAATTAAATTTCGGGCTACTCTAAAACTCGCTCTTTCACTCTAATACGAAAAAATATCTTCGAGTTTATCCTCTGCAAATTGAGTCCAATAAACTGTTAACGCCATTTTTGTGCTTTTTTCTTTAAATCCAGAGCCGAAGTAATCCGTCCATTTTCAGAATCAAACAATGCCTGGTCAATTTCACTGTTAAATTGCTCCAAGCTCATTGGCGTTAATTTTTTCTCAAACAACTCGCTTTTTTTCATTTTGAGCAAATTCTCGAGTCCACTAATAATTTCTTCATTTTGTAATCTAAGAAATTCCTGGACAAATGTTATTTTTCTATTCTTTAAGTCCATACTTTTTTTCGTAAAGTTATAAATTTTCTTAAAAAATATTTTTGGCATTAAGTTTAAACCGAAAATTATAATTGGCTTTTATGGAACATCTCTTGTCGATTTCCTCATTTACATTGCTTAAAAACATCGTACCCATATCTGATAATCATGATCGTAACAATGATCAGGAAGAAAACGCGTATAAAACCGTTCCCTCTTTTGAGAGCCATCTTACTTCCGATTACACTTCCTGCGATATTAAAAACGGCCATTAAAATCGCGATCCCAATGATGTAGTTTCCCTGACGGATGAAAACGATTAATGCGGATATATTCGTCATGCAATTCACAATTTTTGCATAAGCCGATGCCTGTACAAATTCGAACCCAAGTATAACCACAAATGCCAGCACGAAGAAACTTCCGGTTCCGGGACCAAAAAAACCGTCATAGAATCCGATAATCAATCCAATTACTGCTCCGAATAACATTTGCCGCATCAATGAAAGTTGTTTCGTTTCAACTTTCCCAAGATCTTTCTTGATAAAAGTGTAGATCGCAATCGCGATTAAGATGATAAGGATGATTGGTTTCAGCGTTGCCGGATTGATAATACTTACGATTTTTGCACCAGAATAGGAGGCAATAAACGATGCGACAGATATCACAATCAGCAGTTTCACATTGAACCGGATGCGTTTTGCATATTGAAATGCAGCCATCGATGTTCCCGAAAGAGCAGCAATTTTATTCGTTCCAAAGATTGTGGGTAATGGAGCATTTGGTAACGTAACAAGCAACGCCGGAAGTTGGATAAGTCCCCCGCCGCCCACAACAGCGTCGATAAATCCTGCCATAAAAGCAAGGACAGATAAGATCAATAAGGTGAACAGACTGTAATCTGAAAAAATGCCGGAAATATCCATTCGAAGGTAACACTTAAGAATTAGTCAGGTGGCAAAGCTAAACTATCTTTCCGCAACAGTTTTCTTTTTGCAGAAATTTATTTGCAGGCGGGAACTGTCTGTATATCTTTCTTTTTAGCAAAGAAATCTTCCCATCCTTTGCTATCCCAATCCGGATGATTCCCCTGCTCATCGAAAAGCTGACAATACATACACGACCACAGACCTGCATAAATATGATAATATTTTTTCCCGTTGTATTCGATAATAGTAACATCAGTTATATTGCAAATGCTAAATGGTGTTACAAGTTCCACAATTTTTAACTGAAGCCATGCAGGGAATTCTTCGGGGCCGCTGATTAAATCTTTTTTATCACAAGAAAAAATTCCAATCATCAGGATAATCGTGGTAAAAATGATCAGATGTCTCATAAGGTTAATTTTTACTCAAATTTACGCAATTGCAATTAAACAAAAAAGACACAACTCCATTTACATAGGTTGCGTCTTCTTGTGATTTATAGCATGAATGACATTTACATTTCAGAACTTGGTTTACTTTCGTTTGTGATAATTGATTTGGAACTCTTTGAATTGCCTTTAGCACCGAATGAATAAGAAATACTGAAGTAAAGAACCTGGGTTTCGGTTTTGCGCCAGTTGTCAGCTGTAAAATTTGATCCCCATGAGGTATAAGTATTCTTAAGCGTATTAAATACATCCGAAGCACGAACTGTCAACGAAAACTTGTTGTTCAGAAAATCTTTCTTGACAGCAAAATCCATTGAATATTGAGGCTCCATTCTTGAATAAACGCCTACAATCGAACCCGCATAATTAGCAATCAACTGAAAGGAAAGGCTTTTCGAAGGTGTCCAGCTCGAATTGAAACGACCAAGGTAAGAGTAATTGCTGGCAGAATTATCCTGAACATCATCCTTTATCAGATTGCGGAAGAAGCTCGCATTTCCGTTTATTTTCCACCAGTTGTAAATGGATTGTTCGAACGTAAATTCAAGTCCATAATTCTGACTGGTTGACATATTTTGGGGTGCCATATGCGATATTCCGTTTTCATCGAGAGTTGTTACCGAATTAATCGGGTTGGCAATGTGCTTGTAGAAAGCGGTAAAGCCTAAAACCGTTTTATCCCAGTTGCCATTATATCCAAGTTCTATTGTGTTTATATATTCAGGCTTCAAATCAGGGTTTCCGCTTCGAAATACTTCAAGATTTGACCGGTCAATAAATGGATTGATCATTCGCGCTGAAGGCCTTTTGATGGTGCGGCTATAACTAAGCTGCAGCTCGTTATTCTCGTTTAACGGATGAATAAAACTAAGAGAAGGATAAAAATTAAAATAGTTCTGACTGATTTTCTCATTGTTAACATCCTGCTTTCCATCAACAAGCGTTTGTTCGAGCCGGAGTCCCGACTGAATGGATGTTCCTCCGAATTTACCTGACCAAAGGCTGTAAATCGCATGAATTTGCTCGTTGTAAGTAAATAAATTCTTTTGAGTGAGATCTTCAACAAGCGCACTGCCTGTTAAATTGTATAAATGAAAATCGCTTTCGGTGCCTCTGACAATGCTGTGTATCCCACTTTCAAGTTTCGAGCCATTTTCAAAAGGCAATACCCAGTTCACCTGCAGGTTTGAATTATAAATGTCGGAACCCGAATTTATTTCCGTCATTTCAGTTTTCGCTGAATACTTATAAGTCTGTGGTTGATTAATGGAAGCTGATGAATTGGATAACGTATAATCAACAGTCAGTTCCTCTCCCTTTTTGTCAAATAATTTGCGGTAAGCAAGCAGGTAATCGTTCGAAGTTTCTTTTTCATTCTCCGAATTGATCACAAAAACACTTCCTGTTTTATTCATCGACCGATCAAAATATTGTGAAAGCGTGTTATCAGCATCAACCATTTTGGATGGATTATAGGTATAACTTAGTGTCAGTTTATTTTTAGAATTGATATTGAAGTTTGAACCCAGGGTAAAACTATTTTTAGTTATGTCGAGGTTTGTTTTGGCATCCTGCTGCAAAAAGTGAACAGAATCAGAATCAAAAGCTTCCCTTAACAAATAGCGTGAGTTAACAGCCATCCTCTTCATCCCGCTAAACGATCCAAATAAATTGATCTTACCAAAATTATAATTCAAATTCAACGATTCGTTGTATTTATTACCGGTTCCAGCAGTAAACATTGCATTCCCACTAAAGCCTGCGGTTTTTATTTGTTTCATTTTGATGTTAATGATGCCGCTTTTTCCTTCCGGATTATACTTTGCAGAAGGATTGTTAATGATCTCGAGGCTTTCGATATCGGCTGCCGGAATCTGGTCGAGTTTGGTCGCATCAATTGAAGTTGGTCGTCCATCAATTAATATACTAACGCCCGAATTGCCGCGCAAATTCACAACTCCATCGGCATCGACTGCCAAACCTGGAACATTCTTAATCAGATCAATGGCGGTCCCTCCAGTTGAATTAATATCTTTTGAAACGTTGATTACCTTCTTGTCAATTTTTGACTGAAAAGTTTTCTGAATCCCGACCACCGAAACCTCTCCGACAGCAGTGGTGACTTTATTAAAATTTAATTTACCCAGATCCAACGTAAAACCCGGTTTATCGAATACAACCCGCTGCATTTTTTTATCTTCATAACCAACGAATGTAATAGCGAGGTCGTACTCCCCCATGGCAATTTTTGATAATTCAAATGCACCTTTATCGCTTGAAATTGACCATGTCACAACAACCGGTTTATTCAACGCATACAATACAACATTTGCAAATTCCACGGGAACCTGGTCATCTGCATCCACTAAAATTCCCTTAATCTTACAATTTGAATCAATTGGAACTGCCTGTTGGGCATTTACGCCTTGTAAGAATACAAATAACATGATGACAGAAATAATGACTTTTACTGATCTCATAGCTTAATCCTCCAAAATTGAATTTTCGTTTTAATGAAACGAAAGTATCCTCCAGGCAGAAGGTAAATTCAATAATGGAGATGAAGCTGTAAATTTGGATAGCGAAATGACTTTTTAAAGCCGTGAATTTTCGATAGAAAAGTACAAAAACATGGAAGAGGAGATCTTCAATATCCAAACCACCGTTTAAAATCAGTAATCCGTGCCTTGCTGACCAATATTTTTTCAGTCGAAGAAGGTTTCAAATTGATGGAAAGCCGGTTATTAAACCACAAATCGATGTCTTTAACCGCTTTCCTTGCAATGATAAACTGGCGATTTGCCTTGTAAAAATCTTTTGGATTGAGCATGAAAGACAATTCATCCATCGTATATTGCATGACGAATGTCTTTTCTTCAAAAGTTACCGCCTTTACAATATTTAGCTCAATATAAATATAGGCGATATCGTTAGCAATCAGCGGAACGAGTTTATCTCCTTTTTGACTGACCAAAAAATGGGTTTTGTATTCGGTACCAGGTTTAAGGATGGATAATAGCCTTTTCATGTCATCGGAAACATTCCCTTTCGTGATATTTTTAAGTTTCCCGAGGGCTTTTTTTACAGCTGCAACATCAACCGGCTTCAGCAAATAGTCGATACTGTTTACCTTAAATGCCTGCAAAGCATATTCATCATAGGCCGTTGTGAAAATAACCGGACAATTGATATCAATGAGTTTAAATATTTCAAAAGCCGAACCATCTGCCAGGTGGATATCCATAAAGACCAGGTCTGGATCTTCATTAATTCCGAACCATTCTACTGTGTCGGCAATACTTTCAAGCACTGCAACTGTTGTAACATCGCCGATCTCTTTGAATATACTTTCAAGATTGCGAACAGCTAATTCTTCATCTTCAATAATTACAACTTTCATGCGTTTATTATTTGTTTTTTAATGGTCGCATGGAATAGCCATATAATAATATTGGTTCGCGAGAAGTTTACTCTCATGGCTATTTCATGGTTTTAGCAAAGGTATTTGCACTACAAAGTTACTTTCATCTTTTTTAATCAAGATCTCTTTTCCTGCAAGAATCCGGTACTGGTTTGATAAATTGACTAAACCCACTCCTGCTCCAGGCTCCGGGGAATATTTCTTATTGATATTGTTCTTTACAACAAGGTGCTCATCATTTGTAAACACCGATATTTCCAGCGAATTCCGTTTGCTTATCTCGTTATGCTTTATTGCATTTTCTATTAATATCTGCAAAGCCAGCGGAGGAACTTTATAATTTATCAGTTTGTCATTGATTTTTTGAACCAAAGTAATGTTTTTATTAAAACGCAGTTTGACCAAAAAGAAGTACGACTCAACAAATTGTAATTCATCATTTAAACTTACCAATTTATTTTCGTTTGCCTGTAAAGTGTATCGTAAAACCGACGATAAATGATTCAGGTATTCCTGCGCGATTTCAGGAGTTTCCCTGATTAATGTTTTCAACGAATTAAGTGAGTTGAACAGAAAATGAGGGCTTACCTGGTTTTTAAGTGCATCAAATTGACTTTGAAGATTTTCAATTTTCAGATTCTGTATTTCCAACCTGTTTTGCTGGTTCTGGTAAATTACTTTGATAACGTATACACTGATGATCACAACCAGTGCAACGAAAAAGTCTTTGAAAGCGAACGCGCCTTCATGCCTGCCAGCCTCCACCCTGGGAAAAATGAGACCTTTGAACTGGAACAAATAATGGCTAAGTATCAGAACGATGGTAAATGAGACCAACAGAGCGATTACGATTATTGCCGGTCTGTGCGTTCTATTGGTTTGAAGCGGTTTTAAAATGTAAAAATTTATCAGGAATAATAAAGAACAGATAACAAAGGTTATAAGGAGTTCTGATAAAATATTACTGATAAAATATATTGTGGAACTCTGAGATGATGAATGCGAAATTGTCTCATCGAATACCCGGCTGAAATGCACCAATATGCTGATGGATAATGAAAGCCATATAGCTAAGGCAATATATTTACCTGTGATTTTATTATCCATTCAGCCAAAATATTAAAGATGAAGTTCTAATTACGCCCCTCTATTCAAAAGTCACCATAAAGATAAAATTAAGTTTGATGTTTATAATTACAGGGTTCTATTTGGTGTAAAACTTTCGTTTGAAATAAAATGCCACATTTACCAATGCAATCATTACGGGGACTTCGACGAGCGGACCAACAACAGCAGTAAATGCTTCGCCGGAATTGATACCAAATACCGAAATCGCAACAGCAATCGCCAATTCAAAGTTATTGCTCGCGGCAGTGAATGAAAGCGTTGTCGATTGTTCGTAATTGGCTCCGGATTTTTTACTCATCCAAAACGATAACACAAACATGATTATGAAATAAATAACCAGCGGAATGGCAATTCGTAAAACATCAAATGGAATCTTTACAATGTATTCCCCTTTCAGCGAAAACATCACCACAATTGTGAAGAGCAATGCAATCAATGTTAGCGGACTGATCTTCGGAATGAATTTGGTATGATACCATACCTTACTTTTGACGCGGATCAAAATAAATCTTGTGAGAAAACCTGCAATAAATGGGATTCCCAGGTAAATAAATACGCTTTTGGCGATCTCTCCGATTGTGATATTTGAAACTGCATCGCTCACTGGTAATCCAAACCATCCGGGAAGGACTGCAATAAAGAACCATGCGTAAACTGAGAAGAACAACACCTGAAAGATCGAATTAAAAGCGACCAGTCCTGCTGCATATTGTGTATCGCCTTTCGCAAGGTCATTCCAGACGATTACCATTGCAATACAACGTGCCAATCCGATAAGAATCAATCCATACATATAGTCGACGTTGAATTGCAGGAAGATGACGGCTAATGCAAACATCAAAACCGGACCGATGATCCAGTTTTGTACAAGTGATAAACCGAGAATCTTCGTATTACGGAATACGTCACCTAATTCTTCATATTTTACTTTTGCCAAAGGCGGATACATCATTACAATTAGTCCGATTGCGATGGGAATATTGGTGGTTCCCGATGACATATTGTTCCAGAATTCAGCCACCTTCGGGGAACTCCATCCCGCAGCAACGCCGAGAAACATGGCAAGAAAGATCCAAAGTGTTAGAAAGCGATCGAGAAATTTTAAACGGATTTTCATATATCAATTTGAAAATTAGATGTTTTGAATGCGATTATCAATTTTTAATCAATTCGCAGCATTGCAGCTTCAGACAGATTCTGCTATGCGTTGCTTCGTGAGCTTCCTTTATGATTGGGAATCCCAGCAAATCCAATAGTTTTTCGTTTAACCGGCGGTTTTTCCCCCTGAAAGGATGACAATGAATATGAATTGCCGGATTGAAATTCAATTCAATAATTGCATAATTATCATCGGCAGCCTCTTTTGTGTAGTCCGGGATGATCATATCGAGTCCCGTGATTTTCACGTTCAATGCGTGTGCTGCCTTTACTGCAATTTGTTTATATGATTCAGGAATATCATCCGTAAAATCGATACTGTCACCACCCGTACTGATATTCGAGTTTTCCCTTAGGAAGATCGTTTCATCTTTACCCGGAATAGATTCAAAATCTTTGTCCTGGGCTTTTAAAAACATCAATTCAGCTTCCCCCAATTGTATTTTCTCCAATGGAGTATGGTAACCTTTGCCCCTCAACGGATCTTTGTTTTTCTCAGTAACCAGTTCACGAATGGTTTGTAAGCCATCGCCTGTCACATTTGCAGGAACGCGGTGAAGAATAGCAACAACTTCATCAGCCATTACAAATATCCTGAACTCTTTTCCTTCAATAAATTCCTCGATCAAAATACTTGAATCGAATTCAAACGCAATATCAACCGCTCTTTCGAAAATAGATTTGTCGGAATTGCTTTTCACTATGGTTATACCTAACCCAAAATTGGTAAGCTTGGGCTTGACCACCACTGCCCGACCTTTAAAATACTGAAGCCCGGCTTTTGCACTGATTTTATCCGTATAATCCAACCCTTTTGGAACCCTGATACCATGTTCTTCAAGAATTTGTTTGGTGATCACCTTATTCTCCATTGCCAGAATGCTCGCATAATTATCAAGCGAAGTTTTTGTAGCCTGGCGCACGTATTGGATATTCTGATCGCGCTTCAGGCGAATGAAATTCTCGCCTCTGTCGAGGATATCAAATGCAACACCCCGGCGAACAGCTTCGCGAAGCAACAATTGCGTCGAAAGCTCCATATCTTCCAGCCCTTTGAAATTGAAGCTATTCTGTTTGCTTTGCCGTAAATAGTCTTTCGCCTTTTCGAGATGAAATGGAATAAATCCTTTTACATCTGTTTCTTTCAATATTTGGTGAACAATTCTGCGTTCAGGATGATTGACCATTTCCTGCACATACTTCAATGAATTTAGATAGTCTTTATTATCAATTTCCAGTTTGGCATATAAATCGATCATTTCCTGAATCACGCGTTTGGCTTCGTCCCATGCATTTACAGATGAACCACCTTCAGTTTTAACCTCAACATTGTTATTTAAGCCAAACAACGAAATAGTTCCATGATTTGAATCCGCAATGGATTGAAATTCGGTTGTAAAATCATTCTGCTCATCGGTATGCAGTCCATAAATTATTAGCCAATGAATAAAATGAAGCATTTCCGGTGTAATTCCAATTTTGCTCAATGGATTGATATCGGGAAACCGTACCTCAACATAAGAAATTGAGTCGGAATTGTTGATGAATTTAGGCCGCACAGAAGCATAAAGTTCTTTTGTTGCCGTGAGCGATCCATTTTTGACCATTTGCTCAATGCTCTGCAGGTATCCTTTGACGGTACGATAATCGGGATAAAGATCTATCAGATTTCCGTACCCGAAACAACTGTTGCGAAGTGATAACCCGCGTGTCCTGGCATTAAAATAGAGCGGGAGATCGCAACATTTTAATTCATAGGTGGGATCGACAATTGGACTGCTGCCAAAAATCAGCACATAAAGCCATCTGTAACGCAGGATTTGCCGTGTGATTTTCAAATAAACTTCATCACGAAATGCTTCAATAGAAATTGCTCCCGAAGTGTTTTGATAAAGCATCTCCAGCAACGTTTCATCGAGCGAAATATTGAAATGAATACCCGAAATGGCCTGTTTTTTTCGTCCATATTTAAGTGCAAGTTTTTCACGGTATTCCGCTTCCTTGCGACCGCCTTTGGGATATTTAGCAATCGGAATCTGATCCTCGTTGGGCAAAATGGGTGGTATACTTTGCGGCCAGAGATATTCATCTTCAAGTTCAAGACTTACAATGTCATGAATCGTTTCGAGGAAACCCAAAGTCTCGGCGATGGATGGCAATGGTGGTGTAATCATTTCAACCTGGCTTTCCGAAAAGTCGGTGGTGATGTACGAATGATTCAGTTTGTCGCCGAATATCGCCGGATGCGGTGTCTGTGCAATTACTCCATGACGATCAACACGAATATTTTCCTTCTCAACGCCAAATAAACCTTTGAGCCAGGTATTACCTTTTAGCAGCGAGCTATTTACTTTTAATAATGATGATTTGTTCATGGCCTTTATAATTTCACAATGTGACAATTAGACAATTAGACAATTCGGCAATGTAATAATTAGTCTTCATGAAAGTAAAACAACCTATGAAGCAAGTTCCCTCATTGTCTAATTGAAGAATCGTCGAATTGACTAATTTCAATTACGTTTTGATGTACCAATTATTTTGGTGATAACCTTTTTAATTGGCTCTAATTCTGTCAGTAAATGAGAAGAATCGGGAAGTTTAGGAGAATATTTACAAAGTAAAAGCCAATATTCTGTCTCTTCCATTTCTTTTGCTGAAATCTTAAATTTATGAATGAAATCTGCTTTGCTTTCAGCGTTTTGAGCTTCTCTGGCATTTGCACCTATCGAAGTTCCGGATCTAAACAACTGATTCGAGAGGGCAAATTTCTTTAAGTTTTCCAAATCATCACAAAAATCAATGATTTTCAATGCAAATTCAAATGTTAATTTGATAATTACATTTTCTTTAAATTCTTCATTCATCTTCTTCGTTTTTTAGAGTTACTATTTTAGTTCATGATTGTCTAATCGTCGAATTGACTAATTGTCAAATTATTTTAATTTGTACCCCGAAACTGTAATACTAAAAATTCCTTTTTCCCCATTCTGAAAATGCTTGATTTCTTCAGGAATCAGATAATTTGAGAGCACATCAGTCGGAATAGAAATTTCTTTCTGTTTATGAATGGCTACATTTTGGAAACCCTTTTCCCTGATAATTTCCAGGTATTCGTCCATCTCAATCGCACCTGAAACGCATCCGGCATACATTTCGGCATCCTTGCGCAATTTTTCGGGTAATTCGCCTTTGATAACAACATCCGACACACAAAAATGTCCGTTTGGTTTTAGAACCCGCATGATTTCAGCAAAGGCTTTGTGCTTATCGGGCACCAGGTTTAAAACACAGTTCGAAACAACAACATCGAAACTATTATCCGGCAAAGGCATTTCTTCGATATCGCCCTTTACAAATTCAATATTGTTAAAACCAAGTTTTTGCTTGTTTTCATTTGCTTTGGCGATCATTGCATCTGTAAAATCAAGGCCTGTTACTTTTCCTGTTTCACCAACGATGGCATTCGCAACAAAACAATCGTTTCCGGCACCACTTCCGAGATCAAGAACATGATTTCCTTTTTTGATGGCCGCATAATTAGTGGGAATTCCACAACCTAAACCTAAATCGGCATCAGGATTATAACCTTCCTGACCCGAATAATCATCACTAAATATTGTATAGTCGACATCGCTGCAGGAGCTGGTACTTCCGCAACACGATGATTGATTCACTGATTTGCTTTGGCTGGCAATTTCGCCGTATTTTTCTTTGATGATCAATTTTAAATCTTCTGCTTTCATAATAAAAAAAATTAAACAATATGACAATTAGACGATTCGGCAATGTGACAATCAGACTTCATGAAGTTAAAACGACATTTGAACTAAATTTCCTCATTGTCGAATTAACAAATTATCAAATTGACTAATTACCGAATTAATTCATTCTTATAAAATTCATAAAACTGTTCCTTGATCTCATCACGAACACGAATAAACTCGTTCCGTATAAAATCATCTGTTCCAACGGCATGAGAAGGATCATCGAAACCAATATGCAAACGATGCTTAACATTACCAATAAAGGCAGGACATGCTTCGTTGGCACCTCCACAAACCGTGATTACGTAATCCCATTCTTCACCCAGGTACAAATCAACTGAATCGGAAGTATGGTGACTGATATCGATGCCCGCTTCTTTCATAACGGCAACTGCTTTTGGATTGAGTTTTCCCGATGCTTCGGTTCCTGCCGAGCGAACAATAAGGTTCGGATCAAATGATTGTAAAAAACCATGTGCCATCTGGCTGCGGCAACTGTTGCCGGTGCAAAGAATAAGTACTTTCATTATTTTATTTTGTTTATGTGACAATGAGAAAATTATACGATTAGACGATTCGACAATGTGACAATTCGACAATCTTTGAAGCAAGTTTCCCAATTGTCGAATTAACTAATTGTAGAATCGTCGAATTAATTCTATTTACAGCAAAAGCTTTCGGGCAACTCAATTTCATCGAGAAAGCCGTTGAGGATTTTTTTCATTTCATCCACTTTCACGTAATCGAGACAATAGTTTGTCTTTGCTCCTTCGACAGTTCCTCTGATCAGTCCCGCATTTTTCAATTCTTTCAGATGCTGATTGACCGTTGTGCGGCTCAAAGGCAATTCTTCAGAGATATCACCTGAAATACATGTTTTCGTTTGAGCCAGAAACTGCAGGATCTGCAATCTTGCAGGATGAGCAAGAGCTTTGAACAGGTTGGCACGCTCCTGAAGCACATCGTCGAAAAGTTCCGTTTTTGAGACTACCATCTTTGTTGTTTTAATTACGGCGTAAATATACGTTATATTTTAATGCGACGTATATTTACGACATTAAAATTCAATAAAAAATCAAATAAAAAAGGCTCTTCCGATTGATATGGAAAAGCCTTTTTTAAAAAATGATTGATTAGGACTACGAATTCTCCATTTTCACTTCTGGTTCGGTGCTATTTTGTTTACGGGTTTTGCGGGCGCGTGCTGCCGCATTGATTTCATTAATGTAAGTAACCAACTGGTTATATATCTCGCCATATGTTTCCGGTTCGAGTTGATTGTTAAGTTCTATCATAGCCATTACATTGATCATTGCGGGAGTCAATTCTGTGAGAATAGAAGTGGCAGCTTCCGAATCACTGATTTGATCTGTTTTTTGATCCGATTTCTGTTTACTGACTGTATCAAAAGCTGCATGTGCATTTTTTAATGATTCATAGAAAGGAAGAATACCAAGATCGTTTAATAATGTATTGTTAACCGGAAGATCAAACTCTGAAAATAAGGATATCAGGTTCGCAGTTTCTTCTTTATAACCCATACGATAGACTTTACCGCCGTATTTTGTAATAATGGCATAAGGTTTTGCGGCTTTTCTGCTGATATCTTCGATTAAAGATACCGACATACCATGTAGAATAAACCTTACTGCGGTAAGTGCGCTGTTGCGACGTTTGTCAAGAAATTTCAGATCACCCGTTAAAAGACTTTTGTTCGAATTTTTCTGATTTTTCACCAGACGTTTTTTGATCGACAATAATGTTGTGTAAAGCTTCAACAATTTCGGATCATTTACCGTTAGCGGTAGGATTATTTCTAAAATACGATCAGCCATCAGGACACCATCACTGACCGAAAGTAAGGAAGCGATAATTAATTTCTCCATGACTAAATTAGTTTCGTAAATATTTATGATTTATTTAGCTAATATAAGTCATTTCCAGTAAAAAAGCAAATTGAATTATCGTTTTTTTTGCCTTAAAATTAAAAAAATATTTATTTTTTTAGCTGAACAAATAGTAAATTAAAAAAAATTAGCTGAATTCCTGGTTCCTGCATAGATAATGATTTTCGCAAACATTCAAGGTCGCTAAAAAGATTTGTTATTATCATAAACACAAAGTAACGCGAGGTTTTAAATTTCATTTTAGTCTAAATTCAATGTGAAAATTGGTCTTGAAAATCACTTTATGCCTAATTTGAGACAAATTACAGGTTTTGAGATTCACAAACGACGCGTTGGAAAGTGATTATTCGATTTGTGGATTAAAAACGACGCGTTGGAAAGTGATTATGCGTTTTGTGGATTAAAAATGACGTATTTGAGAGTGATTCTAAATAAAGTGAACTCAAAACGTCGCGTTGGAAAGTGATTATACGTTTTATGAATCACAAACGATACAATTTGATTCAGGTTAGGTGTTTTGAGATTTTGGAATAATGCAAACCGGTTCTGTTTTGTGATTTTGCAATTATGGATTTGCGGGAAAGAAAGGGAATAATGGGATTAGTTAATTTTAAAAATAGTTACCTGGCTTGAATGATTAACAAACAATCAGGGCATTATGAGTATGTGAAGTTATTTATCATCCAAAATTTCCGCCAATTCTGCCAAACATTTTCCCTGGATTCCAGTCTAAATCTTTCCCAAGTATCATTCTTGTTCCTTTCCTGGTTTCTACAAATCCATTTTGTTGAAGAAATGCAACTCCGGCAATATTATCGGAAGGAAGAACCGCTTTATCAACTTTGGAATATTTTAGTTTCATTAATTCCAAACCAGCCTCGTTCGTATCGGCATATATCAATCCTTCTTTTAAATCAGGCATATAATATCCAAGCACTTTGTTATTCTCGACATAAACCAGTGAATTACTTAAATAATCGGTCAAAAGCAGCTCACGTTTTTCTCCTGAAATTTTATGATCCAATTCATAAATCATTGCACGGTATTTCTCTTCATACAGAATCACATTTTCAGAAACAGGGCATTCGATCCATTGCTTTTCTCTTTGAAAAAATAAATATTCCGACACTATTCTAAATCCGGCTTTCAAATAAACCGGCTTTCCCAATTCTGTAGCAATAAGCGAACATGTCGCAACCGAATCCCTTTTCAGGGCATCTAATAGTTCGTTTACAATCTGAGCACCAATACCTTTGTTCCGATAATCACTATCCACAATGATATGTGCAATCCAACTTGTGTTTTCAAATACAATGGATGCACCTATGCCAACAATCCTGTTATTTATTTTGGTTTTAATTGGCGAACAGAATGAAGATTGAATATAGAATTTGAATTCAGGAATGATATCAGGCCAATCCTGCGGCTGTAAATTCTTTATCTCATCTAAATCAGAAGATGTTACTGTTTCGAATTGCATCTTTTCAGTTGTAAATTGAAATAACTTATTCAGAATTTAAAACATCAATGATTGACAAGCATATCATAAACAATCCCCGTCGAATCTTCAATTGCTTTCCGGCAAATCAATTTATGATGAAGTCTTTGGGTTACCTCATCTTCGGTGGCATATTGATTCAATAGTTCGGCACAAATGGTTGTTCCATGAATCGCTTCAAACTTTCGGTTTACTTCCTGCACTTTATCGTAGGCGGCTAATTTGGTATCCATATCTTTGGGGTCAGTATTTCCATGGGCCAGTCCAATTACCATAAAACCACCTGTTACCGCCCCACACTTCTCACGTAAACGTCCCATTCCGCCACCGAAGGTTGAGGAGATCAGTTTCGCTGTGGTTTCATCCAATTTAAATTGACCGGCAAATGCAAGTAATACCGATTGTGAACAGGCATACCCATCGTCGAAAAAGCTGGCGGCTTTATCAATTATTTCCTTTTTTGTGTGGGGATTTGAGATCATAATTATAAGAATTGAAATGCAAATATCGGATAAATCTATGTAATTATTGCGAGAACCCAAAGGGTTTTGGAAACCCATCATATCTTTTTGCCGTAACAGAATATTTATACCAGTTTAAATTCACTAAGAAATTATAATACTATGAAAACAAAAGAATTACAGAATAGCATTGTTCAAAAAGTGTGGCGTACAGATGACAAGCCGTTTCTTGACTATCTTCACAAACTTCTAATTGAAAAGGAAGTGAATAAAAAATACAGACTTTCTGATTTCGAAAAGTCCCTTATTTCAGATAGTAAAGTAAATCAACTTTCAGAGAAAACAATTTCAAATTAGGATATTATCTCACAATAGGAGAATGGTTAAAATGTGATTTGTGAATCTTCTTTATAAAAAAGGCTATTGATCAGTTTTAATCTTCTTAATGATCTCCATATTTTGAGGAGTGCATTGACTGGAATGGAATATCCTCAATACTACTTTTTTTCTCTTGTTTCCAGCCATTGTTCAAAATCTTTCATCCCTTCCTGTACGGTAATAAAAGTTCCATCTTCAGCTTTTTTGAGTTCATGAGCCAATTCCAAAGCAGACAATGGCTCATTGGTCGGATGAACCAATGATTTCTCCTTTTTGATCTCGACTGATTTCTTCATAACACGCTATTTTCTTACAAATTTACAAAATCAAATCAAATCCATCTGACATGGACTTAACCTAAGGAGAATCCATTAAAAAGCCCCGACAACTTTCGAAGCGGGGCTTTCAGATATATTTTTGTTGTGTTATGCCTGTGAAACGGCAACAGCAACGGCAACAGTCGCACCAACCATTGGGTTATTACCCATTCCGATCAATCCCATCATCTCGACATGAGCAGGAACTGAAGATGAACCGGCGAACTGTGCATCAGAGTGCATACGTCCCATTGTATCGGTCATACCATAAGAGGCAGGGCCTGCTCCCATATTATCAGGATGCAAGGTACGGCCTGTTCCGCCACCCGATGCAAC
>Ga0209100_1000852_pt1 | contig 23490 bp, 24 predicted proteins | sample lystaG_FD_185480 | JGI IMG/M metagenome (GOLD analysis project Ga0209100, IMG submission 185480) | Glacier valley bacterial and archeal communities from Borup Fiord, Nunavut, Canada, to study Microbial Dark Matter (Phase II) -... | ecosystem: Environmental > Aquatic > Freshwater > Ice > Glacier ...
GGACAGCTGGTGGTCAGTCAGCCTCATCTGAAAGTGGTCGCGGCGGGGAAAAGGCCTCGCGGCGGGAGGCCTGACTCCCTCCGCGATACTCCGGCGCCGCCGCGAGCGGTCATATCTCCTGCCACGACAATCCCGCCACGACAATCCCGCCACGACAATCACCCCACGAGGGGCCACACCCGGGATGCCGCGAGGCGCTACTCGCGCGGGCCGCGGTCGTCCGGGGGAAGCGAGGGCGGACCACCGGCACCGGGTGAGCCGCGCCCATCCGCCTTGCCGTCACGCCGCCGCAGGTACTTCTCGAACTCCTGGGCGATGGCCTCACCGCTCGCTTCGGGGGAGTCCACGGTGTCCCGTGCCTGCTCGAGCTGCGCGATGTAGGTCGCCATGTCCTCGTCCTCGCTCGCGAGCACGTCGATCCCGCTCTCCCAAGCGGCGGACTCGTCCACGAGTTCTCCCCGCGGAATCACCACGTCGATCAGCTCCTCGAGCTTGTCGATGATCGCAAGCGTGGCTTTCGGCGACGGCGCGTTGTGCACGTAGTGCGGCACGGATGCCCAGATCGACACCGTGGGGATCCCGGCCTTCTCCGCGGCCTCACCCAGCACCGAGAGGATGCCGACCGGACCCTCGTAGGAACTCTTCTCCACCGAGAGCTCAGTGCGCAGTTCTGCGTTCTCGCTGCTCACGAAGACCGAGATCGGCCGGGTGTGCGGCACGTCGGCGAGCATGGCGCCGAGGAAGACCACGCCGGTGATCCCGTTCTCGGTAATAGTCGCCAAGATCTCGGCCGTGAAGCTCTTCCAGTTGCGCGAGGGTTCCGTGCCGAGCAACAGGTAGATGTTGGAGGCGTTCTCGCCGATGGTGCCGGATACGGCGCCAGCGGTCTCCAGCGAGCGCTGGGCCAGAACACCGGTTGGACCATAGGTGACGACAGTGGGCCAGACGAGCAGGCGATTACCGTCATCATCCTGCGCGACGTTCGGTCGATTGAACTGGTAGTCGAAGTACCGCTCCGCGTCGATCTCGGCGATCGGATAAAGATCGAGGAGGTCCTTGAGCATCGAGACGGCCCCACTCGCGGCTTCCCCCGCATCGTTCCAGCCCTCGAAGGCGACGACCAGAAGTCGCCCACTCAACATTCTCACGTTTGGCACTCGCTACCCTCTGGAGTCACGTTTCGGAGGACGGCCGGCTGTGGCCCCGTGACTTCCCTCCGTCAAGAATAGAACCCCTGTCCCTCTAAACTTGAGTCCCGTGACCGATCTCCTTCCCGCCGCCGTCCTCTGGGACATGGATGGCACCCTCGTCGATACCGAGCCCTACTGGCTTGCCGCGGAGGCCGAGCTCGTCGCATCCTTCGGTGGCATCTGGACCGAGGAGGACGGGCTCACACTCGTCGGCTCGGGGCTGTGGCACGCGGCGGGCATCCTGCAGCGTCGCGGAGTCGAGCTCACCGAAGACGAGATCGTCGACCGCCTCACCGACCGGGTGATGGAGCAGATCGAGACCGGAGTGGCCTGGCGCCCGGGGGCTCTCGAGTTGCTCTCAGAGCTGCGGGAGGCCGGCATCCCCACGGCCCTGGTCACGATGTCGATTCGGCGGATGGCGGAGCACGTCTCCTCGTTCATCCCGTTCACCGCCTTCGACCAGATCGTCGCCGGCGATTCGGTCACCCACAGCAAGCCACATCCGGAGCCCTACCTTCGCGGCGCCGAGCTTCTCGGCGTCAACGCCGTCCAGTGCGTTGCCATCGAGGATTCGACCACCGGACTCGCCTCCGCCGTCGCCGCCGGTGCCGTCGCGATCGGCGTTCCGCTGCATTCTCCGCTGGAACACGGCCGCGGCTACACCATCTGGCCCACCCTCACCGGCCGGGGCATCCCCGACCTCTCGGAACTCCTTCAGTCGACAAGGACGGATGCCGCGTGACCGCCGTTCGCCGCCAGAGCGGCCCCTTCCGCGCCGGGGATCGTGTGCAGCTCACGGGGCCCAAGGGCCGCCTCAACACCATCACCCTCGAAGCGGGCAAGGTCTTCCACACCCACCGCGGCATGGTGGACCACGACTCCCTGATCGGGCTCGCAGATGCCTCGGTCGTCACCGCCACCAATGGCGACGAGTATCTCGCGCTGCGCCCGCTGCTGGGCGACTTCGTGATGTCGATGCCCCGAGGGGCTGCCATCATCTACCCGAAGGATGCGGCGCAGATCCTCAGCCTCGGCGATGTCTTCCCCGGCGCTACTGTCGTCGAAGCGGGAGTCGGATCTGGCGCACTCAGTCTCTGGCTGCTTCGCGGCATCGGACCGACCGGATCCCTCACCTCCTTCGAGCGTCGTCAGGAGTTCGCCGACGTCGCTCGCGGCAACGTGGTCTCTTTCCTCGGGGCGGAACCCGAGAACTGGACCGTCGCGGTCGGCGACCTCGTCGAATCACTCCCCACCGCGGTGCAGAACGGATCGGTCGACCGTGTCGTGCTCGACATGCTCGCCCCCTGGGAGTGTCTCGGTGTCGTCGCCGATGCTCTGGCCCCCGGTGGCGTGCTGCTCTGCTACATCGCCACGGTCACTCAGCTCTCCCGTGTTGCCGAGGCCGTGCGAGGCACGGGACTCTTCACCGATCCGGATTCGTCCGAGACGATGGTGCGCGGATGGCACGTGGAGGGCCTCGCCGTTCGCCCCGACCATCGGATGGTCGCCCACACCGGCTTCCTGCTCACCGCCCGCCGACTGGCACCCGACACCGTGCTGCCACAGCTCAAGCGGCGACTCTCCAAGTCGGACTACTCCGATGAGGATGTCGAGGCCTGGACCCCCGGGGCGCTCGGCGAGCGCTCGGTCACCGACAAGCGCCTGCGCAAGACCGCTCGGGCGGCACAGACCACTGCCGGCCACGCGATCGCTGCCGCCGATCCCGCGACCGATCCGATGACCCGGCCCCCGGCGGACGAGCCGCCCGCAGTGTCACTCTAGAATTATCAGGTTCCACGATCTCGATCGAAATGAGGATTCGTGCGTAAGACCACAGCGCTGATTGCTGCCATCGCTCTGCTCGGCTCGCTGACGGCGTGCTCGGGCGGCAAAGGCTCAAGCATCGCCGGGTGCGATCGAGTCATGACCTCTGGCACCGCATCATCCGTCGTCACGGCGACCGGCAAGTTCGGAGCTGCGCCGAAGGTCAACTTCCCCACGCCGCTCTACTCCAAAAACACCCAGGTCTCAACGATCATCGCCGGTAAGAACGAGCCGATCAGCGCTGGCCAGCCGGTGATCCTCGATGTGACGATCATCAACGGCGCAAACGGGACGCCGCTCCAGAAGACCGGTTACAACGCCACCGGCGGCAGCCTGATCACGGTGGGCAAGTCCACCTTCCCGGCGGTGAGCCTCGGGCTCGAATGCGCACAGGTGGGATCCCGCATCGCTATCGTCGGGTCGGCAAAAGACAGTCACAACGGCGCTGCCGATGCCGCAAACGGCATCGGCAAGGACGACTCCTTCGTCTATGTCGTGGACGTGAAGGGTGCCTTCCTCTCCAGGGCGAACGGCGCGGACCAGATCCCCGTCAACGGCATGCCAGCGGTTGTGCTCACGGCGGACGGCACCCCCGGCATCAGCGTTCCGGACCGCGCCGCACCGAAGACCTCCGAAGTCAAGGTGCTGAAAAAGGGGTCGGGCGCAACGGTGAAGAGCAACCAGTTCATCGTGGTCAAGTACACCGCCATCGGCTGGGGCACCAAAACGGTCTTCGATTCCACCTGGACCGATCACCAGGCATCCGTGCTGCAGGTCGGATCCGCTAGCCTCTCCACGGGACTGAGCAAGGCCCTGATCGGCCAGAAGGTCGGATCCCAGGTGCTGGCGGTGCTGCCGCCCAAAGCCTCGGCCGTCTCGGACGGTACGGGTAAGGCTCCCGCTGACGATGCCGCCGTCTACGTCGTAGACATTCTCGGCATCGCCGGGTAAGTTACCTCCCGACCGGTCAGCCGGTCCCCTCCGGACACAGGCCGAGTGTCTTCCGAGTTCATTCCAGACCAGGATCCCCGTGCCAGCTGCAAGCGTCTCCAAAATCCCTGTCGAGGAGCGACTGTTCAGTCTCGTGCTCGCGCTCCTCGCGACCGAGACCGGACTCACCAAGAACGAAGTGCTTTCCACCGTGCAGGGGTATCGCCAGCGGTACCGTGCCGGCGGTGACAACGCCAACCTCGAGCGCCAATTCGAACGCGACAAAGACGACATCCGCGACCTGGGTGTCCCGCTCGAGACCGTAGATACTCCCGGCCAGGCCGGAAACAACCAGAACCTGCGTTACCGCATCCCGCGAGGGAGCTATGAGCTGCCGAGCGACATCACCTTCTCCTCCGAGGAGACCACCCTGCTCAACCTCGCGGCGATGGTGTGGCGAGAGGGATCGCTCTCCGGGGAGTCCCGTCGCGCGGTGATCAAGCTCAAGGGACTCGGGCTCGTCTCCGATGAGCCGGTGCTGGGATATGCGCCCCGGCTGCGCGTGCGGGATGCCGCGTTCGAGCCGCTGCGCGCCGCCCTCGAGCGCAATGCCATCGTGCGCTTCGCCTACCTGAAGCCCGGTGAGGCCGAGGCGCGGGTTCGGGAGCTCGCCCCGCTCGCCCTCGTGCAGCACCAGGGCCGCTGGCACCTCCACGCGCTGGAGCCGGGCACCGAGATCACCAAGACTTTTCTTCTCCGGCGCATTGTGAGCCCGGTCACAACCACCGGCACGACCTTCCCGGCACCGATCGGCGACCAGACCGCGCGGGCCCTCGAGGAACTCGACGAGGTCTGGGCATCCCACACCGCAGATGTCGAGGTCGTCACCGATTCGGATGCGGCTACCCGGCTGCTCAAACGCCGCGGTACCGTGCGGCTGCCCTCCGGTGCGCTGCGACTGCACTACTCCGATGCCAACATCTTCGCCGACGAACTGGCCGGATACGGTCCCGAGGCGCTCGTGCTGTCTCCGCCGGCGCTCCGCGAGGCGGTGCGTGACCGCCTGCTCCGAACGGTCGAGGAGCACGCTGCCGAAACACGCTATCCCGAAGGGGTCACCCATGGCTGAACGGCCCTCACCACTGCGGGCACAGGACAAACTCGCCTTCCTTCTTTCCCTCGTGCCGTTCCTGATGGAACACGAACGAATCAGCGTGCAGGATGCCGCGGACCACTTCGGTGTCACGCCGCAGCAGGTGCGGGAAGCCGTCGAACTCATCGCCGTCTCCGGCATCCCCGGCGAGACCGGGCAGTACCAGCACGGCGACCTGTTCGACCTCGCGTGGGATGACTTCGAAGACAACGACCAGATCGTGCTCACGAATCTCGTGGCCATCGACGACGCCCCGCGCTTCTCCGGGCGCGAAGCGGCGGCGCTCATCGCCGGACTGCAATACCTGTCGGCCCTGCCCGAGAACGCCGACCGGACCGCCATCGCCAGCCTCATGGCCAAGCTCGCCCGCGGAGCATCCGCCCTTCCGAGCCAGTTCGCGGTCGAGGGATCGGAGTCCGACGAGACACTCGCCCTCATCCGTGATTCGGTCGCCTCCGGCGTGCAGGTGGAGTTCGACTACATCAACTCGCGCGGCGAGCACGAACGTCGCCGGGTCGACCCGCTGCGGATCGAATCGATGGATGCGGACTGGTACCTGCGCGGGTGGTGCCACCTGCGCGAGGCGGTGCGCACCTTCCGCCTCGACCGCATCGGCAATCCCACCGTCACGACCGAACCGATCACTACCCATGCCGCCGACGTGCACCTGCCCGACACGCTCTTCGAGGGTTCGGAGGATGACCTGCTGGTCACGATCGACGTCGCTCCGTCGGCGGCGCCGCTCCTCGCCGACTACCTCACCGACGGCGCGGGCAGCACGGTGGTAGACGGCCGCAGCCGCACGGCGCTCCGGGTCTCGCACTATCACGGGCTCAAGCGCCTGGTCGGGGGACTTCCGGGCATGGTCACGGTGGTCGAGCCGGCGGATGCCCGTCGCGCGGTCGCGGAATGGGCGGCTGCCGGTGCGGCGCGCTATGACGCGGGCGACGACTCAGGGGCCGGGGCGACCTGATGCCCTGGTGGTCGTGGCTCATCATCTGGACCGGTCTCGTGCTTGCCTTCCTCGCTGTGCTCGTCGTCTCCGCATGGCGCCTGTTTCGCAAGGCCGTGTCGGTGTTCGACGAGCTGGGGAGGCTCGCCGGGAAGACGGAGCTCCTGGGTGCCGCAGTCACGGAGTTCGACGAGCAGCAGGCCGAACTCGCCATCCTGCAGAAGCTCTCCGACGTGCAGGCGCGACGCCGAGACGTGCGCAGCGCAGCAGCGCTCCGCCGTGATGCGCGGCACACCACCCGAGTGGCTCGTGGTCGTGCCCTGACGCGTTTCGATGCGAATTCCCGCCGGTGGTTCCAAGCCGAATGACAGCCGTTGGGTTCGGATAGGCGGTAAACTTTGTGAACGCAGATTAATCGACTCTAAGGATCTAGCCCATGCCCGGATTAACCGGTTGGCACGCCCTGGTACTGCTGGTCATTGTCGTGCTCCTGTTCGGTGCAGCAAAGCTTCCGGGTCTCGCCAAGAGCGTCGGACAGTCAATGAAGATCTTCAAGAACGAGGTCAAGGCGGAGGAGAAGACGACTCCCGCCGCCGACGGTGCGCAGCTCAACCAGACCTCGCCAGAGGTGCACGCGCAGACCGACTCGACCAACCCCTCCGCCAAGCCCTAGCGAGAGCTCGTTACCGCCACCAGGCCTTCCCGCAGCAAGCGGGGCGCGGGCCGTGAAGGCCGGATGTCTCTCGGCCAGCATCTCGTCGAGCTGCGCAAGCGGCTCTTCATCTCGGCGATCGCAATCGTCGTGTTCGCCATCGGTGGGTTCCTCGTCGCCGACTGGGTGCTCAAGGCGATCCGTTCACCCATCGAGCTGATCGCCAAGACCCATGGCAACACGACGCTCAACTACTCCACTATCGGCGCGGCCTTCGACGTCCACATCCAGATCGCGATCACCGTCGGTGTGATCGCCTCGAGCCCGGTGTGGCTGTACCAGGTCTTCGCGTTCATCGTGCCCGGGCTCACCGGGAAGGAGAAGCGGTACACCTTCGGTTTCTTCTTCACGGCAGTTCCCCTCTTCTTTGCGGGATGCGCCGCCGGCTGGTGGGTATTCCCGCACATCGTGGATGTTCTCAACTCCTTCGTGCCGAGTCAGGATGCCGCCATCACCGAGGCGAAGGACTACCTCGGGTTCGTGACCAAGCTCGTCCTCGCGGTGGGCATCGCCTTCGTTCTTCCGGTGTTCCTCGTACTGCTCAACTTCCTCGGGATCGTCTCCGGGGTCAGCATCTTCCGCAGCTGGCGCTGGGCGATCCTCGCCATCTTCGTGTTCTGCGCTCTCGCAACGCCCTCGGCCGACGTGGCATCGATGTTCCTGCTCTCGGCGCCGATGATCGTGCTGTACCTGCTCGCGGCGACGATCGCGTGGTGGCGTGACCGCATCCTCGCCAAGCGCGCGGACAGCCTGGCCGACGATCTCGGTGGCTCGGCCGCCGCATGACCGGGCTGAGCCCCGCAGATCGTTTCGCCGCGTCTCGCGAACGTCGAGGAAACCCGCGGGTTGAGATGTTCCGTGGAAACCTGTCCTTCGACCTGGATCCGTTCCAACTCGCATCGTGTGTCGCGCTCGAACGTGGGGACAGCGTGCTCGTCGCGGCCCCGACGGGTGCCGGCAAGACCATCGTGGCCGAATTCGCCGTGTTCCTCGCCATGCAGGAACCACGCGCGAAGGTGTTCTACACCGCGCCGATGAAGGCGCTGTCCAACCAGAAGTTCCAGGAGTTCGTCGCCGAGTACGGCGCGGACCAGGTGGGCTTGCTCACCGGCGACACGAATATCAATTCCGGGGCGCGCATCGTGGTCATGACCACCGAGGTGCTGCGCAACATGCTCTACGCCGACTCTGACCTGCTGAGGGATCTCTCCTTCGTGGTGATGGACGAGGTCCACTATCTTGCCGACCGGTTTCGCGGCGCGGTATGGGAGGAGGTCATCATCCACCTCCCGCAGTCGGTGAGACTGGTCTCGCTCAGCGCGACGGTCTCGAACGCGGAGGAATTCGGCGACTGGTTACAGGCCGTTCGTGGCGAGACGGCAGTGATCGTCTCGGAGGAGCGTCCGGTGCCGCTCGACCAGCACGTCATCATGCGCACCAAGCTCATCGACCTGTTTGCCACCACAAAGGCCGGGCCTGGCGATCCCCCCGGTGCTCCCACGCACCGGGTGAATCCCGAGCTGGTGCAGATGGCCCGTTATGGCGGGCGCACCATCAGCTCCCGCCAGATGCAGGATGTCGGCCGCCGGCACTCCCGCGGCGGACGCCCGGACGACCTCAAGATGGATCGGGCCGGTGTCGTGAAGATGCTCGGGGAACGCAACCTGCTGCCCGCCATCTTCTTCATCTTCAGCCGGGTGGGCTGCGACCAGGCCGTCAAGCAGGTGCTCCGAGCGGGTGTGCGACTCACGACCCAGCTCGAGCGCGACGAGATTGCGGACATCGTCGAGGAACGCTGCCGCACGATCCTCGATGAAGACCTCGCCGTGCTCGGCTACTACGAGTGGCTCGACGGACTGCAGCGCGGCGTCGCCGCCCATCACGCCGGCATGCTTCCCGCGTTCAAGGAAGTGGTCGAAGAGCTCTTCCAGAAGAAGCTCGTGAAGGCCGTCTTCGCGACCGAGACCCTCGCTCTCGGCATCAACATGCCCGCCCGGACCGTCGTGCTCGAGAAGCTCGAGAAGTTCAACGGCGAGGCCCGCGTGCCGATCACCCCGGGGGAGTACACCCAGCTCACCGGACGTGCCGGTCGCCGCGGAATCGACGTCGAGGGCCATTCGGTGATCCAGTGGCAGGAGGGGCTCGACCCCCAGGCAGTCGCCTCACTGGCCTCCCGTCGCACCTACCCACTCAACTCCAGCTTCTCGCCCACCTACAACATGGCCGTGAACCTCATCGAGCAGTTCAGTCGCGAGCGGGCCCGCGACATCCTCGAGTCGTCCTTCGCCCAGTTCCAGGCCGACCGTGCCGTGGTGGATCTGGCCCGCAAGGTGCGTTCGCAGGAGCAGTCGTTACTCGGCTACGAAGAGGCGATGAAGTGCCACCTCGGGGATTTCCGGGAGTATTCGGGCATCCGTCGTGAGCTCACGGATCTCGAACGCAAGGGATCGATCCGTGCCGACCTTCAGAGCCGCGCCGAGCGCGATAAGAGACAGAACCAGCTCGCGGCCCTGCGCAAGCGGCTCAAGCAACATCCCTGCCATACCTGCAACGACCGCGAGGAACACGCCCGCTGGGCGGAGCGCTGGTGGAAGCTGAAGAAGCAGACGGATGAGCTGAGCCGCCAGATCCGCACCCGTACCGGCGCTGTCGCGAGGATCTTCGATCGCGTGACCGACGTGCTGCTGGAGCTCGGGTATCTGTTGCGTGCCGAGAACGGCGAGGTGACGGCATCCGTTCACGGTCGCACGCTGCGACGAATCTATGGTGAGCGCGACCTGCTCGTGGCCGAATGCCTGAGGCGCGGTGTCTGGAACGATCTCGATCCTGCCGGGCTCGCCGCCATGGCCGCCGCCCTGGTCTATGAGCCGCGACGCGATGAAGGCCAGACCTCGGACCGCTACCTGCCGAAGGGCGCCTTCCGTCCGGCCTTCGAGAAGACAACAGACCTGTGGTCGAAGCTCGACGACATCGAGCGCGACCACAAGCTCCCCGGCAGCAACCCGCTGTCCACCGGCCTGTCACTCGCGATGAACCGCTGGGCGCAGGGAGTGTCCCTCGATTCCGTGCTGCTCGAATCGGAACTCGCCGCGGGGGACTTCGTGCGCATGACCAAGCAGACCATCGACCTCCTCGACCAGCTCTCAGTCGTGGCCGACGGCACCGTCGGGCGCACGGCGCGGCAGGCCCTCGAGTCGATCCGCCGCGGCATCGTGGCCTACTCTTCGGTTGCGTGACCGGGTCCGCCTGACCAGGACGAACAGACCGCTGGCTGCGGTCACAGCAACGTCCACTTAGGCTTGGTGGGTGCGTTCGAGCCTCCCGCCCCGTCTACGGCCTGTCCCCGGATGGCTGTCGCGCCCCCTTCCTCTCACCGCCGCGGTGCTCGTCGCAGCCCTATCCGGCTTCGCGAACGCGGCCGCTTTCCCGGGCCTCGGCTGGTGGCCCCTCGTTTTCGTCGGCACTGCGCTGATGTTCTGGTCACTCAACGGTCGTCGGGCATGGTCGGCGTTGCTCGTCGGGTTCGTAGGCGGGTTCGCGTTCTTCGGCAACCACATCCTCTGGCTCACGGTCTATCTCGGACCGGTGCCGTGGCTTGCCCTCGCGGGGCTCGAATCGATCTTCTTCGCCCTCGGCTGCGTGCTCATGGCGCTGGCCTGGCGATATGTTCCCCTCGTGTGGGTCGGCACGGGGGCCCGTCTCGTCGGGCTTCCTGCGGTGCTGGCCGGACTCTGGGTGCTGCGTGAGGCAATCACCAGCGTCTGGCCCTACGGTGGCTTCTCCTGGGGCCGCCTCGCCTTCTCCCAGTCCGACAGCACCTTCGCCCCGCTCGTGGCCTGGCTCGGCATCTCCGGTGTCAGCTTCGTCATCGCGTTCCTCAGCGCAGTGGCGCTTCAGGCCGTGCGCACCGGTCACGTGCGCTGGACCACGAGAGGGATGATCGCGGCGTCCGCATTTCTCATCGCCGCCCTGTTCCCGGCCTGGCCGGTGCCGGCATCCGGGAGCATCCGCGTCGCGGCGGTGCAGGGCGATTCCAATTCCGGGCTGTTCGCCCAGATCCAGCCGGGAGACGGCCTCAACGATCACCTGCAGGCCACCGTCCCGATCCTCGGCAAGAAAGTGGATGTCATCGTCTGGCCGGAGAACGCCTCCGACATCGACCCGCTCCGGAACGAGCAGGCGGCACAGACCCTCGACTTCGTCTCGAAAGAGATGAAGGCTCCACTCGTGACCGGCACGATCACCGAAAACGCGAAGGGGCAGACCTTCAACAGCCTGCTGCTCTGGGAGAACGACGCGGGTTCGGTCGCCCAATACGACAAGATCCACCCGGTGCCGTTCGCTGAATACCTGCCCGATCGCGCCTTCTGGTACCCGCTCGCGCCGAGCCTGTTCGACCTCGTGCCGCGCGACTACAGCTTCGGAAAGCGCTCTAACGTCTTCGACATCAATGGGGCGATGGCAGGGCTCGCCATCTGCTTCGACATCGTCGACGACGGGCTTATCCGCCAGATGGTCGACGGGGGAGCGGAGTTCATCCTCGCCCCGACCAACAACGCCGACTTCGGGCACTCTGACGAGAGCGTGCAACAGGTGGCCATCGCCCGTCTGCGCGCGATCGAGACCGGCCGCAGTGTGGTCAACGACTCCACGGTCGGCGTGACTGCCATGTTCACCCCCGACGGCCGTGTCATCGCCACGCTTCCCCCCTTCACTCGCGGCGCCCTGGTCGAGACCATCCCGCTGAGCACCACCGTCACCCCCGCGATGTTCGCCGGTCGCCAAATCGAATGGATCGTCGCGGGCTTCGGGCTCGCCAGCCTGGTAGGCGGCCTGCTCCTGGCGCCACGTCTGCACCGTCGGGACCTTCCTCCGGGTCGACGTGGCTGAGACCCTCATCATCGTGCCGACCTACAACGAGATCGAAAGCCTCGAGACGGTGCTCGGACGCATCCGCCAGAACGTGCCGCAGGCCGACGTACTGGTTGTCGACGACTCGAGTCCGGATGGCACGGGGCGACTGGCGGATCGGCTCGCCGCCGTCGACCCGGGCCTCGCCGTGCTGCATAGGCCGGCGAAAGACGGCCTCGGACGGGCCTATCTGGTCGGCTTCGCACACGCCCTCGACCACGCCTATCGCTACGTCGTCGAGATGGACGCCGACGGCTCACATGATCCGTCCGCCATCCCGGCCATGCTCGATCTCGCGGCCGGCGGGGCAGACCTCGTGATCGGTTCCCGCTGGGTGAGTGGGGGATCGGTGCGCAACTGGCCCTGGATCCGACAGGTGATCTCGCGCGCGGGCAACACGTACTCCCGGGTGATGCTGCGCTCGGGAATCCATGACATCACCGCGGGATTCCGCGTCTATCGCACCGATGCGTTGCGAGCGCTCGACCTGTCCGCGGTCTCGTCGCAGGGCTATTGCTTCCAGGTGGAGCTGGCCTGCCGGCTGGAGCGCGCGGGGAGACGCGTGGTCGAGCATCCGATCGTCTTCATCGAGCGGGCGGCGGGCCAGTCCAAGATGCACCTCGGCATCGTAATCGAGGCACTGGTGCGAGTCACCCTCTGGGGCATCTTCGGACTGCGCTCACCACAAGGCGATTCGTCGGGGTTGCGGACAGAAAAATAGCCGATTCACCGCGCGAGCGACAATCGGCTAATTCCTGGAAGGTCAGGCTCTGGAGCGACGGCTACGCGCCGATCTTGTGCTGTCCCTTACGTGCTCGAAGGAAGTCGAGTCGCTCCTGGAGCAACTCCTCAAGTTCCGCACGGGTTCGACGCTCGAGGAGCATGTCCCAGTGGGTGCGGGGAATCTTCGCGTCGGAGGGCTCCGGCTCCACCTGCACGCCGTCCTCACCGAGCAGCCGGCCTTCCTGGCCGCTCTTCGGAGACTCCCACACCGTGGGGATCTCCGCGTCGGACGAGAAGGTCACCTCGAAGGTGGAGCCGTCGGCGGCCTGGTACGTACTCTTCTTCCGCGGGGAGAAGGTCACGCCTTCTTCACTCTGGAGACTCTGCGATCCGAGTCTCATTCCGCGCAAACTGCGATCCGCCATTGTGTGGTCCTCTCTCGCGATGCCATCAATAGTTATAAACCCACAAGCTGGGCATAACCTTTCCGTCACGCGGCGATTCCAGCGAACTCACAGGCTACTCCCTGCCGGACTGGGCCACTCTCACGACCTCGAGCGCGAGATCCGGCCGGTCGGTGACGAGTCCGTCGACCCCCAGATCCAGCAGTCGTCGCATGTCGGCCGGGTCGTTGATCGTCCACACGTGCACTTCCACACCGGAACGCTTCAGCAGGCGCACGGTGCGCGCAGACACCACGCGCACACCGCGAAGTCGTTCGGGCACCTGCACGGCCTGCACGCCACGCAGCAGGTGTCGGGCGAGAGGCACGATCCCGAGCCGCACCGCGACCAGGGCGGCGGCGAAGGGCATTGCGGATGCCGAGGTCGCGACACCCGGCAACGATTGCACCGCACGCAGTCGGCGCGCATTGTCGAAGGAGGTCACGAGCACGCGATCCGTCGCCTGCGCGCAACGGATGGCCTCGACGGTAGGCACCACCGCCGCATCGGACTTCAGGTCGATGTTGAATCGAGCCTCCGGGAAGGCGAGCAGTGCCTCCTGCAGGCTCGGGTAGGTCTGGCCGTGTCCGAGGTCGACCTGCTGGAGTTCGGCGAACGTGAGTTCCTCGATACGCCCCATGATCCCGGCCGTGCGAGCGAGATCCGCATCGTGGCTGATGACCGAGACACCGTCGGCGGAGGCGTGCACGTCGGTCTCGAGGTGGGTGACGCCGAGTGCGAGGGCGGCCACGAAGGCGAGAAGGGTGTTCTCCGGGGCGTTCGTCGCCAGGCCCCGGTGCGCGAGGACGCGGGGCAGGGGCCCGGCGAAGTACCCATCGCGAAGCTCGGAGAAACTCAGTTCGGTCACGCTGCCTCTCGACCGGATTCCTCAGATACTGGGGGAGGTGGGACCGGAGGGCGGGGTAGGGGGAGTGCGCGGCACCGCGGGCGACGCCGGCGGAGTAGCTGCGGCGCTGCCGGGGGGAGTTCCGCCGAGGCTAGCACCGAATCCGGCCGTGATGCTCTTGATCGCCTCCGTGAGCTCCGACGGGATGATCCAGAGTTTGTTCGAGTCGCCCTGAGCGATCTTCGGCAACATCTGCAGGTACTGGTAGGCCAGCAGCTTGGAGTCGGGGTCCCCATCGTGGATCGCCTTGAATACCGTCTGGATCGCCTCGGCCTCACCCTGGGCACGGAGCACCTGAGCCTTGGCCGAACCCTCCGCCTCGAGGATCGAGGCCTGCCGGGAACCTTCGGCCTGCAGGATCGCGGCCTGCTTCGTGCCCTCGGCGGTGAGGATCTGCGCGCGACGGTCACGCTCGGCGCGCATCTGCTTCTCCATCGAATCCTGGATGGAGAGCGGCGGGTCGATGGCCTTGAGCTCGACGCGTCCTACGCGAACGCCCCACTTGCCGGTGGCCTCATCGAGGACGATGCGCAACTGCCCGTTGATGTTGTCGCGACTGGTGAGGGCTTCCTCGAGGTTGAGGCTTCCGACCACGTTTCGCAGTGTTGTAGTCGTGAGCAGTTCGACGGCACCCAGGTAGTTCGCGATCTCGTAGGTTGCTGCGCGGGCATCCGTCACCTGGAAGTAGACGACAGTGTCGATCGAGACGACGAGGTTGTCTTCGGTGATCACGGGCTGCGGCGGAAATGAGACGACCTGCTCGCGCATGTCGATGAGCGGTCGTACCCGGTCGATGAATGGCACCAGGATGTTGAGGCCAGGCTGGAGAGTCTTGTGATACTTGCCGAGCCGCTCGACGACACCGGCGCGAGCCTGGGGGATGATCTTCACCGACCGGAAGAGAATGGCCAGGACGAAGATCGCGACGATGATGATCACGATCACGAGGATGATTTGTCCGAATAGGTCGGCGGCGGTCACAGTGCTATCCCTTCTGCGGGGACCACGATCGCGGTCGCCCCTTCGATCGCCGTTACGACGACGCGTTCACCGGTATCGACCGGTCGAATTGTGGTGGCCTGCGACAGACGAGCCGTCCAGGTCTCGCCATTGGCGAGCTTCACATGGCCCTGGCCATCGATGAACGGGGTGGTGACCGTTCCACCGGTGCCGAGCAGGGCGGCGACATTGGTGGGGGTTGTGTCGGACCTCCGGCCGAGCGACCGCTTTATCACCGGACGCAACGCGAAGAGCAGCAGGAGCGCGAGCACCCCGGCGACCAGGATCTGCGCCCAGAACGGCGCTCCGAACAGTCCCGTCACGAGGCCGCCGATGCATCCGCCCGCGAGCATCAGGAAGGTGAAATCGACGGTGATGACCTCGACGATCACAAACAGCAGGAGCAGCGCCACCCAAAAGATCCAAGCGTACATCGTGAGAAAATCAGCGACCATCCAGCTGCACCCCTTGCGACTCGTGTCACTCGAAACTAGCACCACGCACCCGCAAATCCGCTCGAACTTGCTATTCTCGTGACCCGTGGCGACGCGCCGCGATCGCCCTTGGAATTCAGGAGTCCTCCCGTGACAAATCCCCTCGCCACCGGTTCGCTCGACGGGCTCCGGGCCCTTGTCACCGGCTCCTCCCGCGGCATCGGCGCAGACACGGCCACCTTCTTCGCCGAGGCCGGTGCGAACGTCGTGATCAACTTTCGCAACAAGGAGGCGCGCGCGATCAGGCTCGTCGACAAGATAGTTGCGGCCGGCGGATCCGCCATCGCTCTCGGCGCGGACCTCACCGATCCGACATCGGTCGCTGGCATGTTGGACACGATCGAGAGTGAATGGGGCGGCCTCGACATCCTCGTGATGAATGCCTCCGGCGGCATGGAGTCGGGCATGGCCGGGGACTACGCCATGCAGCTCAACCGGGACGCCCAGGTCACCCTGCTGACTGCGGCACTTCCGCTGCTCGCACCGGGATCTCGCGTGGTCTTCGTGACCAGCCACCAGGCCCATTTCATCCATTCGACGCCCACGATGCCGGAGTACCTCCCGGTCGCGCTCAGCAAGCGGGCGGGTGAGGACGCGCTGCTCGAGATGATCCCGATCCTGGATGCCGCGGGCATCGGCTTCGTCGTCGTCTCCGGTGACATGATCGAGGGCACCATCACGGCCACCCTGCTCGAGCGGGCAAACCCCGGGGCGATCAGCGCACGCAAGGACTCTGCCGGCCGCCTGTACAACGTGAGCGAGTTCGCCGCGGAGATCGCCGCTGCTGCAGTAGAGCCGATTCCCGCAGGCCACACCCGGCTCGTTGGAGACGTGAGCGACTTCGGTACCGCCTGATCCGTCCCGGTCGCACTCTGGCCGCCCCGGTCGCGCGCTGGGCCGCGATCGATAGCATGGGAGGTGATGAAGCCCTCAGATCTGCCCCTGATGTCCCGTGTCTCCCGCCCCACGATCCATCCGGATGGCAGCCGTGCCGTCACAGCGGTCTCCCGCCCGGATCTCGATGCAGACCGGTCCGTCGGCCAACTGTGGAGTGTCGATCTGCACGGCTCCGGCGCGCGCCGGATCACCCGGGGCACGAGTGATTCGAGCCCGCGGTTTTCGCCGGACGGAAGCCTCCTCGCCTTCGTGCGGTCGTCCTCCGACGGTCCAGGGCAGCTGTACATCTCGGCCGCAAGCGGCGGCGAGCCAGTACAGCTGACGAACCAGAAACTCGGTATCGGCGCCTGGCGGTGGTCTCCGGACTGCCGGGCTATCGCGTTTACCGCGGCGGTCGCCGAAGACGGGCGTTACGGCACCGTCACGAACCTCGGCCCCAGTTCCGAACCGCCGCGCCGCATCACCACTCTCAAGTACCGCTCCAACGGTTTCGGCTACACGACCGATCGGCGTCGCCACGTCTTCCTCGTCGACGTGCCCGATGTGGACGGCGAACCCGGATACCCGACGGCTCCTTCGGCCGAGAATCCGAAGCCCAAGCCATCCACCGGAGTTCCTCATCCGCGACGCCTCACCGAGGGCGACTTCGACCACGGTGCTCTCGCCTTCTCGCCGGACGGAAGAACACTCGCGGTGGTGTCGGCGCGGCATCCCGACCGTGACCTCGACCTCGCCAACAATGTGTTCGAACTCGATCTCACGACGCCCGCCGACGTGCTTCCGGCAGTGGTCCAGATCACCGGACGGCACCGCCGCTACGGCATCTCGAGCGTCGATTACGGTCCGGGCGGCGAACTCTGGTTCATTGGCAGCGACCTGGGCGAGCGGGCCGTCGACTTTGTTGGTCGCGGCCAGCAGCTCTGGGTGCAGGATGCCCCGAACGAGAGAGCGCGACTGCTCACCGACCCGAACACGATCGACCTCGACGGCGAGCTCAGCGTCACCGGCGACGGGGCCCTCGTCCACAGTCTGCAGCGCGGCAGGGTGCACCTGTTGCGAATCGCGCTCGATGGCGCGGTGTCGCCGCTCGTCACCGGGGATGTCGAAGTGCACGGCACCGACACCCGCGCTGACGATGGCGGTGGTGCTGGCAGTGGCGCGATCGTCGTCGCCTACACCGCTCCGTCATCGATGGGTGAGCTCGGCCTCGTCACCCCCGAGGGTCTGCATCCGCTCACCGATTTCTCCGCGGCGTTGCGGGGCACCGGAGTGATTCCGCTGGAGGAGTTGTCCGTGACCGCACGCGACGGCGGAGAAGTGCACGGCTGGGTGCTCACACCGATCGACCAGGAGGAACCGCATCCGGTGCTGCTGGTGATCCACGGCGGTCCGTTCACCCAGTGGGGGGTCTCCTTCTTCGATGAAGCGCAGGTCTATGTCGACGCGGGCTACGCCGTCGTGATGTGCAACCCACGCGGTTCGGCCGGCTACGGCGAGGCGCACGGACGCGCCATCCGCCAGCGCATGGGCACCGTCGACTTCACCGATGTGATCGACTTCCTCGAAGGCGCTCTCGCGCGGCACCCCATGCTCGACGGCGCACGGGTCGGCGTGATGGGTGGCTCCTACGGCGGCTACCTGACGGCGTGGACCATCGCCAACGATCACCGTTTCGCCGGGGCGATAGTCGAACGCGGCTACCTCGATCCGCAAGTCTTCGTCGGCACCTCGGACATCGGCTCGTTCTTCAGCGACGAATACACCGGCACGGATCCGCAGCGGATGCGGGAACAGAGCCCCCAGGCACTGGTGGGCCAGGTGACCACGCCAACACTGGTGATCCATTCGGAGGACGATCTGCGCTGCCCACTCAGCCAGGGCGAACGCTTCTATGCAGCGCTGAAGCGCAACGGAGTCGAGACGGAGCTTCTGATCTTTCCGGGGGAGGACCACGAGCTGAGCAGGAATGGACGACCGCGGCACCGCGTGCAGCGCTTCGAGGCGGTACTGGACTGGTGGGCGCGACACCTGCCGTCCGTTGCGAATCCGAGCCATTGAGTGCAGAATCGACATCGTCTCACTTCTCGGATCCTGGTCTTTGACGAGCAGGACCGCATCCTGCTCTACCTGACGACCGGGTCGGTGCCCGCCGAGCGGACACGCTGGATCACACCCGGCGGGGGAGTGGAGCCGGGGGAGACCCATGCCGAGGGCGCGCGGCGCGAACTGTTCGAGGAGACCGGTCTCGACATCCCGGATCTCGGCGAGCCGATATGGGGGCAGGACTTCGTGCCGGATTACGCCGGGGGAGACCACGACACGGGTCACGCCGAGTATTACGCGCTGAACACCACGGCATTCGATCCTTCGCGAGAGAATTGGACCGCCGAGGAGCTGCTCGGCGTGCTGGAAACCCGCTGGTGGACGCTCGACGAGCTCGCTGGCACAACCGAGCCGTTCCGTCCTCCCGAACTTCTCGACCTCATCCGTCACCAGTTGCAGTCCCACTGAAAGGCTCATCATGACCGAAGACACCGCGGGGCTCATCGCCGAGATCGAAGCGCAGGAGGACCGACTGGTCTTCCCTCGCTTCAGCAACGCCGACGCCTGGGAACTCGGATGCCTCCTGGTAGAGCTCGGCACGGAGCGCGATCATCCGATCACGATCGATATTCGCCGCGGCGACCAGCAGCTCTTCCATGCCGCACTGGCCGGTACCGCCGCCGACAACGACCAGTGGATCGATCGCAAGGTGCGCACGGTGCGACGGTTCGGAAACAGTTCTTTTCTCGTCGGACTGCGCCATCGTGCCACCGGCACGCCGTTCGAGGCACGCGAATGGAACGACACGTTCCTATTCGCGGCGCACGGCGGGTCGTTTCCCATCAACATCCGCGACTCCGGACTCATCGGCACCGTCACCGTGTCGGGACTTGCCCAACTGGCGGATCACCGTCTCGTGGTCGAAGCCATCGAAGGGTTCCTCGGGCTCGGCAGGCCGGAGCAGCGAATGTGACCGTTATGTCAAGTATTTGCCGCGTCGAGTAAATGTCACCCCAGGGAATGGGTAGATCAGCTCTGCAGGAAACCCGGGATCAAGGTGGGCGAGAACGACACCACGATGCCGATTATTGCGGTAATCGCGACCACGACGGCCATCAGGATCAGGAGCGCGATTCCGGCAGACCGGACCAGCGAGAGAAACGAAGACATGGCCCAAGTATCCCTGATGAAGGAAGGTCTTTCCGCGATCGGGTCCAGCGTTCGGTTATCGGTCTAACCGCTGATAATGCACATTATGTCAAGACGAGTCCGACGCGTTCAAATAGAGCGCGAATTGGCTGGTTACAAAAATACAAACGGTCGGGAGATGTTTTGGACGACAGTACCGGCGCACTGAGCGCAGCACGACGGAATGGTCAGATCATTCCTTGGATTCGGTCTCCGACTCTATCTGCCTGTGACGAATTGCCAGCCGCTCCAGCCCATCACCCGCAGTGGCACCTCACCCGCTCCAGCCCCTCACCCGCAGAGGCGGATAACGCGGTGCAGCATCCGGACCATCAAGACCCATAGGTGGATCTGCCGACAGCGTCACGCCTGCACGTCGCCGCGCCGTCCGCCATCGCCGGTCCCCTTCGCCTCGATGAATTGTGTCAAGTTCGCCAGGTCCTTCTGAAGATCATGGTTATCGACGCCGAGAGCGGCTCCGGGCTTCTCCATCAGCCCTGCGGCCTGCCAATCGAGTTAAACCGTCACGCGAGTCTCGTTCTCGGCTAACTTATGGAACGTGACCACTCCCCCGTAGTCGACCTGACCTCCGGTACTGTTCCAGGCGACACGTTCGTCGATGCGCTGCTCGATTATCTGAGCCTCGAACTCACGCTCCACCCGGCCAACTTCGCCCCCAATATGGGCTTCACGGTTACTCACGTCAAGCAAGTCGGTTCCACATGAGACCTTTGGAAAGAAATACTGGTTTGAGGCTGGTTGAGTGTTACCCATCAGCGTTACTGTGTGGCCGTGACTGCGGAAAGCCCATCCGGCAAGCTCAGCGCGACAATGAAGACTGTAGGTCTTGCTGGAGTCGTCGCTGTGTTGACCGGCATCGTCACAAAAATATGGGACGGCCTACCCCCTACGCTTGTTTCGCTGCTCGTCACCGGCGGCCTGATGTGTGTTTTTGGCTGGGCTTCATGGCGCGTTACCTGGACCGATTTAGAGAAAGCAGTCCAGAACGCTCGAGATGCAGCACCCACGGAAGCAGAAAAGGATTCGGCTGAAGAACACAAACGGTTGCGTCTCGTTGTTCCCTCTCTGGCCTTTATGACTGGCGCGATTGTGTTGGCGATTGTGCTGACAATCTACGTATGCAGCATTCTCGGAGTGCTAAACCCCATCAATTTATTTTTAGAATTCATGAAATGAAGGACTCTACGTAGTCGGGACTGCTGACGGTTTAGTTGGCTCGTCTTGTTTAGGGTTTCAGGCCACCCGAGCGATGACGATGGGTCCCTCGGGTCCATCGAGCGGCATCGGGTAACTCCATCGACGCACCCCGCCTGGTCCTGGTGCGTCCGCCGAATCGACCCCCGGGGAATCGGCAGCGAGGAGGCCCACACCCCAGAGCCGAGCTTTGCGCGCTCCTCCCGTCGCGCGGCATTCGAGCATCCACTCGATGCGTCTCGGGAAAGCACGTGCGACCTCGGATCGCCGCTCTCTCTGACCATCAGGCATACCCTGCTACACCTCCACTGGTGATGCACATCCCCAACTAGGTGTCCACGTGCGAGCGATAAGATCGCGGCTACGTCTTCGGCTGCGGAACCTGAGTGCGTCATCGTCGACGAATCGATGGCGGCGATCTTCGCGACAACCATCGTGGTGTGAAGCACTACTCCATCAGGCGATGGCTCCCAGGGAATCGGTTAGGTCCATTCCGCCTGAGCACGCTTCAAAAATGAAGTTGTTAGGGTTTATGCAGCAAATTTGCGCAGCAAATTTGTACCAGCTGGTCGACTAACCGAGCACCCTTCAGAATCTGACGACATCGAGGAGATGCGCGGGATGAACACAATGGACGGCTCTACAGCCGGGACACGACTCGACCGGGTGAGCGTTCGCGGAGCCCGCGAGCACAACCTGCGTTCCATAGACGTCGACATTCCGCGGGACGCCCTCGTAGCATTCACCGGCGTCTCAGGATCAGGGAAGAGTTCACTCGCCTTCGGCACCATCTATGCCGAAGCACAGCGCCGATTCTTCGAATCCGTCGCTCCCTACGCGAGGCGCCTCATCGACCAGGTGGGTGCACCCGACATCGATTCGATCGAGGGCCTCCCACCCGCGGTCGCCCTTCCGCAACGCCGAACTGGCGGCTCTGCACGTTCGACTGTGGGGAGCGCGACGACGGTGGCGAACGTCGTGCGCATGCTGTATTCCCGCGTAGGGACATATCCGCTCGACGCCCCGATGTTGCTCGCCGAAGACTTCTCCGCAAACACTGTCCAGGGCGCTTGCCCCGCATGCCATGGCATCGGTCGAATATACGACGTGCCCGAAGAACTCATGGTTCCCGACGACTCCCTGTCGATTCGCAACCGGGCGATTGCGGCCTGGCCGACTGCCTGGCACGGCAAGCAGCTTCAGGACAGTCTGGTATCTCTCGGATACGACATCGACGTGCCCTGGCGGGAACTCCCCAGCGACCAGCGGAACTGGGCCTTGTACACGCAGGAATCACCGCAGGTGCCCGTGTTCACAGACCGCTCCCCCAGCGAGGTGCGCGAGGCCGTGGCATCCGGGGCGGAACCGCGCTATATGAGCACGTTCGTCGGAGTCAAACGCTATGTCCTGGAAACATTTGCGAACTCCAAGAGTGCGCGAATGCGTCAGAAGGCTGCTGAGTACATGATCAGCGTCCGTTGCCCCGTCTGCGGCGGGAAGCGGCTCAAGCCGGACGCCCTCGCCGTCACCTTCGAAGGCGCCGACATCACCGAGATCTCGAGGATGCCGCTGGACGACGTGGCTCGCTTGATGGAACACGTCCTCCTCCCTGAGTGGAGGTCGACCGAGCAGTCCGAGGACGAGTATCTCCCTCCGGAGAAGCGTCTCGCCGCACAACGGCTCGCATCCGAGCTACTGGAACGGCTGTCACCGATCATCGACCTCGGCCTGGGCTACCTGACGCTCGACCGCACGACTTCCGCCCTGTCGTCCGGGGAACTCCAGCGCATACGGTTGGCAACTCAGGTGCTCTCACGCCTCTTCGGTGTGGTGTTCGTCCTGGACGAGCCCTCCGCCGGGCTCCATCCCGCCGATACCGAAGCGTTGCTTCGCATTCTCAGAAACCTCAGGAACTCTGGCAACACCGTCTTCTACGTCGAACACTCTCTCGACGTCATCCGGGAGGCTGACTGGATCGTCGACATCGGTCCCGGCGCTGGCGCTTCCGGCGGGGCCGTCGTCTATTCGGGAAGGATCGACGGTCTTCGCGAAGTGGAGGAGTCCGTGACCCGTCGCTACCTCTTCGGCGGCTCCAACTCGGCTCCCGATAAACCCCGTGAGCGCCGGGTCGGCGACGGTCGGCTCACACTCTATAACGTCACGCGCAACAACCTGTCGGATGTCACCGTGGCCTTTCCCCTGGGAGCCTTCACCGCCATCACCGGTGTGTCCGGTTCGGGTAAGTCGACGCTTATCAATCACGGCATTCCGGACCTGCTCCGCGCGGACCTCGCCAGTCTCACGGGTGAGGCCGAGGCGGACCTGGAGACCAGCTCGGAGGATCCGCTCGACTCGGCCTCGCCCGTGACGACAGCCGGCCGCGCTTCAGGCCCAGCCGATCGCGTTCGTCGGATCGTGCAAGTGACCCAGAAACCCATCGGACGAACACCACGGTCAAATGTGGCGACGTATACGGGCGTCTTCGATCGTATCCGCAGCCGTTTTGCCGCGACCCCAGAAGCGCGGCGACGCCACTACGGAGCCAGCAGGTTCTCCTTCAATCTCCCCAGCGGTAGATGCCCGATCTGCAAAGGCGAGGGCATGATCGAGGTCGAGCTTCTGTTCCTGCCGACGGTGCATGCCCCGTGCACCACGTGTAAGGGGACGCGATACAACGCCGAGACGCTGGAGGTCCGACTGGATGGCAAGACCGTGGCCGAAATACTCGCGATGAGTGTCAGCACGGCGCGGGAGTTCTTCGACGAGGACAGCGAAATCGTCCAGCACCTCGACGCACTCCTGGACGTCGGTCTCGGCTATATCTCGCTCGGCCAGTCGGCCACAGAGTTGTCGGGAGGAGAGGCCCAACGCGTCAAGCTGGCGGCAGAACTCCGCCGCGCCCAACTGGG
>Ga0209100_1000854_pt1 | contig 23455 bp, 19 predicted proteins | sample lystaG_FD_185480 | JGI IMG/M metagenome (GOLD analysis project Ga0209100, IMG submission 185480) | Glacier valley bacterial and archeal communities from Borup Fiord, Nunavut, Canada, to study Microbial Dark Matter (Phase II) -... | ecosystem: Environmental > Aquatic > Freshwater > Ice > Glacier ...
GAGGCGGCATCCGACGTGGTCTCCGCCGAGATGGAGGGCGGCCGCGGTGCGCTGGTGCGCGCTGCTCTCGCCTCGGTCGGTCGGCTCTACTAGCGCAAAATCTTCCTGTGTTCATCAGGCGCAGTTCGAAAGGGTCGACCCCGCCCAACGCCCTGTCGGAGCGCCGGAGGTCGCGACTCTTCCTCGCGCATAACTCCTGCAATTCCCCGGCCAACCGGCCGAAATAGCCTGTTTTGGGGGCACATTCCCCGGATAGCAGGAGTTATGGCCAGTGGTGTCGCTAGTGACGTGGTCAACCTGCCGCGTCACACACCCTCGGGGCTGTCCTGTCCGGCGGCCCCCCGTCTCGCATAACTCCTGCAATTCGCAGGTAAAACAGCCGAGATGGGCTGTTTTGGGGGCGCCGGCGCCAGATGGCAGGAGTTGTGCACACGAGCGGCGAGGGGTGGAGTGCCCGTTGGCCAGGGTGGGGCCGGGGACTGTCACCTGCGACCCCGTCAGGATTCCCTCGAGCTCACCTGGCTGACCCCGTGGGAGGCGGCATCCGACGCGGTCTCCGCTGGGAGGGCGGCCGCGGTGCGCTGGTGCGCGCTGCCCTCGGTCGGCCCTACTGAGAGGTTCCCTCCGGACGATTGTTCCCTGTGGACGCGAAAGTGCCCCCTCGAACAGGACCAAACCTGAGGAGCGGGCACATTCCAGTGCGCGACGGGCTAGCGCGTGACGGGCCAGTGCGCGACGGGCCAGTGCATGACGGGCCAGTGCGTGACGGGCCCGTGCGAGGGGGTTAGAACATGAACGGTCAGCGACCGCCGCCGCCGCCGCCGCGGCGACGTCCGCCGCCCTGCGACATGCCGACGAGTCCGCCACCAGATCCGGCGCGACCGGCACCAGACGCCGCACCGCCGCGAGGGGCGCTGCTGCGGGGCGCTCCTCCCGAGCGAGGTGCTGCGGAAGAGCTCTCGCCAGAGGCGGTGCTGTAGAAGTTGCGCGAGCCACCGGCGGCGGCTGCGCCGTCGCGGTTGGCACGCTTGCGCTGGGCGTTCGCGCCCTGCGAGCCGCCCTGTGAGCGCCCCTGTCCGGCGGAGCGTCCGCCCTGCGACTGGCGTTCTCCACCGGACCGGGCACGCGGAGCACCCTGCACCTGCGCGGCGGCACGCGGGGCCGGCTTGACCCAGGCCGCGACATCGCCGACGAGGGCGGTGACGGCGGCCGAGTCGGCGGTGACGTGCTGGGGGGTGACGGTGATCTCCGCCTTCTTGAGCAGGGCTGCGGTGTCTCGACGCTGGGTCGGGAGCACGATCGTGACGACCTCTCCCTCCTTGCCGGCGCGAGCGGTACGGCCCGAGCGGTGCAGGTAGGCCTTGTGCTCGGCCGGCGGGTCGACATGGATCACGAGTTCGATGTCGTCTACGTGCACTCCGCGCGCCGCGACATCCGTTGCGACGAGCACGCGGGTGTCACCTGCGGCGAAGGATGCGAGGTTGCGGTCGCGCTGCACCTGCGAGAGGTTACCGTGCAGGTCGACGGAGGGGATGCCCGCGTCAGTGAGTTGCTTGGCGAGCTTCTTGGCGTGGTGCTTGGTACGCATGAAGAGGATGCGGCGGCCGGTGCCGGAGGCGAGCTTCTCGACGAGAAGTCGCTTGGACTCCACCGAGTCGACCTCGAAAACATGATGTGTCATTGCGCTGACATGGGACGTTGCTTCGTCTACCGAATGAAGCACCTCGTTATGGAGGTACTTCTTCACAAGGCGATCGACGCCATTGTCGAGCGTGGCGCTGAACAGCATGCGCTGACCCGACTGCGGGGTCTTGTCCATGATGCGGGTGACCACAGGCAAGAAGCCGAGATCGGCCATATGGTCAGCCTCGTCGAGGATCGAGATCTCCACGGCATCCAGCGAGACGAAGCCCTGCTTCATGAGGTCTTCGAGCCGACCGGGGCAAGCTACGACGATGTCGACGCCCGCCTTGAGCGCGGCGACCTGGCGCTGCTGCGAGACACCACCGAAGATCGTGACGGATTTGAGTCCGTAGACATCAGCGAGCGGGGTGAGCGCAACAGTGATCTGGGTGGCTAGCTCCCGAGTCGGGGCGAGGATTAGTGCAAGCGGGCGTCCCGGACGGCGCTGGCCTCCGGCGAGTTTGCCGCCGAGGCGGGCAACCATCGGGATTGCGAACGCGAGGGTCTTTCCGCTGCCCGTCTTGCCGCGACCGAGCACGTCACGCCCCGAGAGCGTGTCGGGCAGAGTGTCGACCTGGATCGGGAACGGGGAGTCGATCCCCTGCGCGGCGAGTACCGCGACGAGGGGTGCAGGCACGCCGAGCGCGCCGAAGGAGGAAATGGTTTCTGACAAGAGTGAAACTTTCGGATCGATGCACATCGGGAGAAACGAACCTGTCGAAGTCCCGGTGTGGCCTGGCGAGAGCGGCAGTGGCCGCAATCGATCGCCGGAGAAAGTATCTACAACCCACACAGCACGAAATCAACACGCAGCGCGAGGAGAAGAGGGAGCGTTCAACGACGCAGGGAGACCTTCGTGGTCTCGCAAGTACCTCAACTATAGCAGGAGCCCTCAGTGGACTCCGGAATACCTCTCGCCCACGGGGATTTCCACGGCCACGCGGTTGCCGGCCTGGGCCAGCGGACATGCCCACACCGGGTCGTAGGCGCAGGATGGGTTGTAGGCGAAGTTGAAGTCAAGCACGAGGGAGTCGGGCGCCCGGCCGGAGCCGAGATCCGCCCCCTTGATCGTGTCGAGGAGGTAGCGCCCGCCCCCGTAGGTGCCGCCGGCGAGGCCGGCGAGGGCATCCTTCACCGGCAGGAAGATGCCGCCCCCGTAGCTGCCGAGCTTCCACACATCGAGGGAGCCGACGCCGGGGACATCCGCGACGCCGACCAGCTCGAAGGGCACGATTCCATCCGTGCCGGTCTCGAAGTCCATGTGCCACGGCTCGGCGGGTGCCACTGCGACCTCGAATCGCCAGTCCGGATCGTAGGGCTTCACCGGCAGCCCGGTGAAGACGGCGAGGTCGTCAGGCATCAGGGGAGAGGATGGATGCTCAGCGAAGAGCCGATCCCGCTCCCGGCGCCACAGGTCATGGGCGGCGAAGAGATCCGTCGCAACGCGCACCTCTGTGTACAGGGCGGAGACCCGACGCCGCCAGTCGGCGACCTCGAACGCGGTGATGGCCATGCTCAGCTCACCCAGGTGCCGGTGATGAGGGTGACGCTCATCATGTGGCTGGCTTCCAGCCGGGAGCGAGAGCGCGGATGCGAGCGCCGCGCCACTGCCAGAATGCCCAGTAGCCCAGCCACAGCAGGGGAGTGAGGGGGCCGGCTTCGAAGACAAGCTGGTCGCGATAGAGCGTGCGGCCATCGGGTGCGGGCGCTATGGCGATCGAGTGCTGCCATTTCGTGACGAGAGCGAGCGGGCCGCTGAGTCCGCGACCAGTGTCGAGTTGTACGCGCACGTCGTCCTCGCGTTCGGGATAGGAGATGCCGATCACCTGTTCCCCGACGGGCACGAAGCCGAAGCTCGAGATCTTCACCGGATGCTCGCCGGCCGACCAGGAGGCGGGGAATCCCGTGGGTTCGAGAGACTCGAAGGTGGAGAAGGGTGCCGAGACCTGCTGCATGCCCCGGGGGGAGCGCACAGCATCCCACGCGGCATCCGGGGTGCAGTCCAACACGAGTTTGAGGAGGATTCGCATCGGTCAAGTCTGCCAGTGGAGCCTGAGGGAATTCAGGTTGTGCACGTAACGTTCACCACGAGCAACGACACACACCCCAGGAGGAATCATGACCCAGGCAATTCTCAACGGCGCCGTCATCGCCGAGGCCCCGCAAGACGATCTCATCAAGATCGAGGGCAACTGGTACTTTCCGCCATCGAGCGTCAACAGCGAATTCCTCGTCGATAGCGCTACCCCGTACAACTGCCCGTGGAAGGGCGAATGCCAGTACTTCGGCGTGAAGGACGGCGACACCCTGCTGCAGGACCGCGCCTGGAGCTATCCGCACCCCCACGAAACCGCGTTCGCGCGCACCGACGGCAAGGACTTCAGCAACTACGTCGCGTTCTGGAAAGAGGTAAAGGTCGGCTAGAGCCGCCTGTTGAACAGGGACTATTCGAAGGTGCGGGCCCGGTGGGCTCGCACCTTCGCCCTGTTTCCGCACCGCTGCATCGAGCACCAACGGCGGTTGTTGGAGCGCGACTCGTCGTAGAAGACCAGCTCGCAGTCATCCGCCGCGCACTCCCGGATGCGGTCGGTCGGGTTCGCCGTGAAGAGTTCGACGGCCTCCCTCGCCAACACCGACAGCGCCTGGCCGGCCTTGGCGCGGGAGCGGCCAGCCTGCCGCGTTCCTCCGACCAGGGAGGGCGCGATGTCCGGGGTCGCCGCGAAGAGGTTGATCACGTCGACGTCATCCGAAAGGATCGCGTCACGACGGCTGCGCGCTATGGCAGCGCGCGCGAGTGATCCACGCAGTGCTCGCGCATCGACCAGGTCGCGGTCGGTCGCCCCGTCGACCACCTCGGGGAACCGCCCGGTGAGCCATGACGTGAGATCGGATGCCGCGTGCAGGGTCTCCGAGCGTGCTTCATCCCCGAACAATCCCGTGTTCATCGATCCCGTGTACGCGAAGTCGATCGCGAGCGATCCGGAATCGAACCACCAGTCGCGCCCATCGCTCATGGTCATCTTCTGGCCAGTCGGGCGGCCTTCCGTCGCATGCATGTAACCAATGTAGTCGGTTACTACACTGGTTCACAGGACGCGAAAGTCGATCCATAGCAGGAGGAAACAGCGATGACCGACACCACTGGTAGGACGAAAGATGCCGGCTGGGAGGTCGGCGTGCGGCAGACAGTGCCTGCCCGCATCGAAGTCGCCTGGGAGTTCCTTCTCGGCGACGGGCTCCCCCTGTGGCTGGGCGAGACCACGCTTCCGCACTCGAAGGGCGAGTCCTACCGCACGGCGGATGGTGTGGCCGGCGAAGTGCGGGCCTACGCCGAGAACACGAAGGTACGTCTCACCTGGCGACCGGAGGACTGGCCGCACGACACCACACTGCAGGTCTCGGTGAAGGAGGCGGTCGGTGGCACGACCATCGTCATCCACCATGAACGCCTCGCGGATCGTGAGGAACGACGGATGATGCTCGGCCACTGGAAGAACGTCGCGTCCCATCTGGCGGCAGCTTTCGATCCCAACCGCTGACGCACACCCGGCCCACCAGCGCGGAAGACCCGTCAGCGCTGCCGGGCCACGGCGCGTTGCGTCCAGGCGATCGTGTGTGCCGCGTCGAATCGCCGTGAGCACTTTCCGCACGCGAGCGTGCGGGTCGGCCGGCGATACCGGTAGTGCAGGTGGCCGGCCGGGCAGGCTCCCACCCAGGGAGCGAGCTCGTTGGCGATTGCTCCGTCGTGCAGGCGTTTGCCGTCGTACCCGAGATCTGCCGCGATTGCCTTCCAGCGCGCCCCATGCCCGGCGCGGGTGCCGGCCATCGCGTGCGCTACCTCGTGGAGCAGCACCTGGTGTATCTCGTCGTCCTCATATCTCGAGGCGAGGTGGCGCGAGACGCTGATGGTCTTCGAGGTGTAGTTGCAGAGGCCCGCGCGAGTCTTCGCGGAGTCGAAGGAGAAGGTCCAGGCGGGGTCGAGGTGCAGCGCGATCAGGGCGTCTGCCCAGTGGCGCACCCGCAGCAGCTCAGCCATCCGCCGCTTCCTGGTGGGTTGCGGCCTCCAGGGCGAAGCGGGCCGCGTCGATCTCGACCGCCGGGGCCCCCGAGCCGGTTCGGATGTCGAGAGCGGCGGTGAAGGCTTCCCGCGACTCCGTATAGCGGCCGAGGTCGAAGAGAGCGCAACCCGAGGAGTAGGCGGCTGAACCCTCGAGCGATGCCCATTCTTCGAGGGCGGCAGTAGCCCGCACCGCCGTCATCTCGGCAAGAGCCCGATCGAGCTCGCCCTGGTACTGGAACACGCGCGCTCGCCGGAGGCGGGCGGCCGTGAGCTGTTCGCGATCCCCGCTGAAATGCGCGAGTCGAAAGGCCTGTTCTGCCGCCACCAGTGCCTCGCCGTGCCGCCCGAGCAGTCGTAGCAGCTCGGCCTTTTCCCCGAGAGCCGTGGTGCTCCGGCCATTTCCGATCTCAGCGAGTCGCGATTCGACGGCAGCACGATCGACGCGCTCTCGCAGCGTCTCGGGGTCGTAACCGGTAATCATCACTTCGAGATTAACCCGCGCGGGAGACATCCAGTCGCACTTCGACGAGTTTGTCGTCCCCGTCGCCGGGTGATCCGCGCCCGTCGGTGTTGTTGGTGAGTAGCCAGAGTGAGCCGCACGGGCCCGGCACGGCATCCCGCAGCCGCCCGAGCGAGCCGGACAGGAGGGGCAGCGCCGTGGCGGTGCTGCTGCCGGGGGAGATCGCCCAGAGCCGCTCTCCTCGCAATGCCGCAAGAAAAAAGGTGCCGCCCACGAAGGCGAGCCCGCTCGGGCTGGCATCAGAGGTGGGCCACTGGTACACCGGATCGGTAAAACCGTTCTTCGATCCAATTCCCTCCGCGACGGGCCAGCCGTAGTTGCCGCCCGGCTCGATCCGGTTGAACTCGTCCCGGGTGTTCTGGCCGAACTCCGCGGCCCAGAGCTGCCCATCCGCGTCCCAGGCGATCCCTTGGGGGTCGCGGTGACCAAGGGAATAGACCAGGGATCCGGTGTCCGGGTTGTCCCGCGTGCACGACGCCGGGCACGACGCCGATGTCACGGAGCCGGCCGGAGGGCGCCGGTCGCAGGTACGGATTGCGAGGGCGAGGGATCCGAGTGTGGCTGAGGTGATGCCGCACAGTTCGAGAGCACGAGAACCGTCGCGATGGCGAGCGGCAATGAGCGTCTAATCATCTCTCGAGGCTGATCCCGTCTGCTGGCAATTCCGGTGAGGCCCAAGCGATCAGTCCCGATTACCCACCTGGAAGATGTTCTTCGCCGGAGGGGGGGACTGCACTGCCGTGTCGTCGGTGACGACCGACGCTCCCGCGATCCAGTTGCGCAGCTCGGCACCCTCCACCACCTTCGAGGGATGCGGTCCGCCGGCAAGCAGCCGGGGCATCCAGTCCATCGGAAGAGGCGCGCGCGAGCCCACCATCACCACATTTCCGAAGCGGCGACCCTTGAGGATCTGGGTCTCGGCAAGGGCGGCGACATGCCCGGTCACCGAGAGTATCGTCGCCGCCTGGCCGCGTGCGAAGGCGAGGCCTGGGCCGTCGGCAATATTCGCGACGATGACTCCGTCGGGCTTCAGCAGCGCAACGGCCTCGCGGTAGAACTCGAGACTCGTCACATGGGCAGGCGTGCGGGCCCCGCTGAAGACATCCACGACCAGGAGGTCTACCTCTCCGCGAAGGCCGCCCGGCAGTTTGCCGAGCACCTCGCGGGCATCCCCGTGCCTCACCCGGATCGACGCGTTTCTCGGCAGGGGGAGGTGGGCGCGCACGAGGTCGACCAGGTCGGACTCGATTTCGACGACCTGCTGGCGGGATCCCGGCCGTGTCGCTTCGATGTATCGAGGGAGCGTGAAAGCTCCGGCACCCAGGTGCACGGCGGTGAGAGGTTCGCCGGGCATCCCGAGCTGGTCGATCACGTGACCGATGCGCTGGATGTACTCGAAGAAGAGCTGGGTCGGATCCTCGAGGTTCACATGCGACTGCGGGGTTCCGTCGACGATGAGGGTGAAGCTGCCCGGAACCCAGCGATCGGGCTCGATCACCGCGCGGTAGCCGCTGAGCTTCAGGTTCGCAGAGGGATGATCGGTCACCCTCACGACCCTGCCACACCCGCCGCCGGTCGCGTGCCTCATTCGGGAAGGACCAGTTGGGGGGAATTTGCGAGATCGATACTTGTGTATGAGAATGACTCTGGTAAGAGAAACGGCACGAGGGACCCCATGAGTTTGTTCGACGAAATCGGTGGAAACGCCGCGATCACAGCCGTCGTCACCGACTTATGGGATCGGGTGAACACCGATGATCTGCTGTCACCGTCGTTTTCCACAATCGACAGTGCCCAGCGCAAGCTCCATTTGCACGCCTATCTCATGGTCGCGCTCGACGGCCCGGAAAGCTACGAGGGCCGCAGCATGCGCCATGCCCACGCGGGGCTCAGGATCACCGGGGCGGCCTTCGACCTGCTGGTAGTGAGACTCGGGGAGTCCCTCGCGGCAGTCGGGACCAGCCCGGAGAACATCAAGCGGGTGGATGCCCGACTCTCCCGATTGCGCCCGGTGATTGTCGAAGTCGACAACTGAGCGCGTTGCCATCGCGAGGCTGCCACCCTGTGTGTCGTGAGTACTGAATCGCCCGAGCCGATCGCCGCTGCCGGCTCGACCGGCAGGCCACTGCCGAAACGCGGAGTCCCACAGGGCCACTGGCTCCTCGGGGAGGCTCTCTGCGCGCTCGCCTTCAAAAATCGGGCCGCTAGATCGGGGGTGTGACCGATCCGACTCGAGCAAACGCGGCGTTTATACTCGCTTTTTTTAAAATGGTCAAGAATCGACTTGCACTTGTGACCTATTCCGGCCTATATTGGTTCTTTGCGCTCCCAGGAAATCTCTGCCTTCATATTGCGGTCGGCTGCGCTCGTTCACTTTCGAGCACACCCCTGGAGCGACACCCATCACCGACTGAAATCCTTTACTTAGGCAATGGGGCGCGTAATACCGCCCACCGGAGGTTATTTCCTTGGCTGCTGCTCGCAACGCATCCACCACGAACTCGTCGAAAAAGGGATCTCCCAAGAACGGTCGCTCTGCAGAGCGCGTCTCGTTCGCGAAGATCACCGACACGCTGACAGTTCCCGATCTTCTCGCACTCCAGACGGAGAGTTTCGACTGGCTCGTCGGGAACGAACTCTGGGAGGAACGCGCTGCCGAGGCTAAGGCCTCCGGTCGCCAGGACCTTCCGGCGCTCACCGGTCTCCAAGAGATCTTCGAAGAGATCTCTCCGATCGAGGACCTCGGCGAGACCATGCAACTCTCGTTCACGAACCCCTTCCTCGAAGAGAAGAAGTACTCGATCGACGAGTGCAAGGAGAAGGGCAAGACCTTCTCGGCGCCTCTCTACGTCGAGGCCGAGTTCATGAACCACCTCACGGGTGAGATCAAGACCCAGACCGTCTTCATGGGTGACTTCCCGCTGATGACCCCCAAGGGCACGTTCGTCATCAACGGCACTGAGCGCGTCGTCGTCTCCCAGCTCGTGCGTTCGCCCGGTGTGTACTTCGAGCGCCAGCAGGAGAAGACCTCGGATAAGGACATCTACTCGGCTCGCATCATCCCGAGCCGCGGCGCGTGGCTCGAGTTCGAGATCGACAAGCGCGACCAGGTCGGCGTGCGCATCGACCGCAAGCGCAAGCAGTCGGTCACCGTGTTCCTCAAGGCCCTCGGCCTCACGAGTGAGGAGATCCTCGAGGAGTTCAAGGGCTTCGCGTCCATCGAGTTGACTCTCGAGAAGGACAACATCCTGACGAAGGATGAGGCGCTCAAGGACATCTACCGCAAGCTCCGCCCGGGCGAGCAGGTCGCCGCCGAGGCAGCCCGCGCCCTCCTCGACAACTTCTACTTCAACTCGAAGCGCTACGACCTCGCGAAGGTCGGCCGTTACAAGATCAACCGCAAGCTCGGCATCGACGCGCAGTTGTCCAACTCCGTCCTCAGCCAGCGGGACATCCTCGCGACGATCAAGTACCTGGTCGCCCTGCACGACGAGCAGAAGACGCTCGCGGGCATCCGTGACGGCAAGCCGGTCGACCTCCGCCTCGATGTGGACGACATCGACCACTTCGGCAACCGTCGCATCCGTGCGGTCGGCGAGCTCATCCAGAACCAGGTGCGCACGGGACTCTCCCGCATGGAGCGCGTCGTTCGCGAGCGAATGACCACTCAGGACATCGAAGCGATCACCCCGCAGACCCTGATCAACGTGCGCCCCGTCGTCGCCGCGATCAAGGAGTTCTTCGGCACCTCGCAGCTGTCGCAGTTCATGGACCAGAACAACCCGCTCGCGGGTCTCACCCACAAGCGCCGCCTGTCGGCGCTGGGCCCGGGTGGTCTGTCCCGTGAGCGCGCCGGCGTCGAGGTGCGAGACGTCCACCCCTCGCACTACGGCCGCATGTGCCCGATCGAGACCCCGGAAGGCCCGAACATCGGTCTGATCGGTTCGCTCGCGTCGTTCGCACGCATCAACTCCTTCGGCTTCATCGAGACCCCGTACCGCCGTGTCATCAACGGTGTCGTCTCCGAGACCATCGACTACCTCACGGCGAGCGAAGAGGACGAGTACGTGGTGGCCCAGGCCAACGCGCCCCTCACCCCGGACGCCCGCTTCGCCGAGCCCCGCGTGCTCGCTCGCAAGAAGGGTGGAGAGGTCGACCTCTTCCTCATCGACGAGATCGGTTACATGGATGTCTCGCCGCGCCAGATGGTGTCGGTCGCGACCTCGCTCATCCCGTTCCTCGAGCACGACGATGCAAACCGCGCCCTCATGGGTGCGAACATGCAGCGCCAGGCGGTTCCGCTGCTGCGCAGCGAGTCGCCGCTCGTCGGTACCGGCATGGAGGGCTACGCGGCCATCGATGCCGGAGACGTGATCACTGCGGATGCCGCGGGTGTCGTCTCCGAGGTCTCTGCCGATGTCGTCACCATCCAGCTCGATGCCGGTGGAACGCAGGACTACTACCTGCGCAAGTTCAACCGCTCGAACCAGGGCACGTCCTACAACAACCGCGTCATCGTCGGAGCGGGAGACCGCATCGAGGCCGGCCAGGTTCTCGCCGACGGGCCCGCGACGGAGAACGGCGAACTCGCCCTCGGCAAGAACCTGCTCGTGGCATTCATGCCGTGGGAGGGCTACAACTTCGAGGACGCGATGATCCTGAGCCAGAACCTGGTGAAGGATGACACCCTCTCCTCGATTCACATCGAGGAGTACGAGGTCGATGCGCGCGACACCAAGCTCGGCAAGGAAGAAATCACTCGCGACCTGCCGAACGTGAGCCCGGAGCTGCTTGCAGACCTGGACGAGCGCGGAATCATCCGGATCGGTGCCGAGGTTCGCCCCGGTGACATCCTGGTCGGGAAGGTCACGCCGAAGGGTGAGACCGAGCTGTCGGCCGAGGAGCGCCTGCTTCGCGCCATCTTCAACGAGAAGAGCCGCGAGGTGCGAGACACCTCGCTCAAGGTGCCCCACGGTGAGGCCGGAACGATCATCGGTGTCAAAGTCTTCGACTCGCAGGACGGTGATGACGAACTCGGTTCCGGTGTGAACCAGCGCGTCGTCGTGTTCATCGCCCAGAAGCGCAAGATCACCGAGGGCGACAAGCTCGCCGGCCGTCACGGCAACAAGGGCGTCATCTCCAAGATCCTTCCGGTCGAAGACATGCCGTTCCTGGCCGACGGAACCCCGGTCGACATCATCCTGAACCCGCTCGGTATCCCCGGTCGAATGAACTTCGGCCAGGTGCTCGAGACGCATCTCGGATGGGTCGCAAAGCAGGGCTGGGACATCAAGGGCAACCCGAAGTGGGCCGCCAAGATCTCCGACGAGGCCAAGTCGGCCGCTCCCGGCACCAAGGTCGCGACCCCGGTGTTCGACGGCGCGCTCGAGGCCGAGATCGAGGGTCTTCTCGACTCCACGAACCCGACCCGCGATGGTGACCGCCTCATCGGGTCGTCCGGCAAGGCCCAGCTGTTCGACGGTCGCTCCGGCGAGCCGTTCCCGCAGCCGGTGTCGGTCGGCTACATGTACATCCTCAAGCTCCACCACCTCGTCGACGACAAGATCCACGCTCGCTCGACGGGACCGTACTCGATGATCACGCAGCAGCCGCTGGGCGGGAAGGCGCAGTTCGGTGGACAGCGATTCGGTGAGATGGAGGTCTGGGCCCTCGAGGCCTACGGCGCCGCTTACGCACTGCAGGAGCTTCTGACGATCAAGTCGGATGACATCCTCGGACGAGTCAAGGTGTACGAAGCCATCGTCAAGGGCGAGAACATCCAGGAGCCCGGGATCCCCGAGAGTTTCAAGGTGCTCATCAAGGAGATGCAGTCGCTGTGCCTCAACGTTGAAGTCCTTTCAGCAGACGGCACGGCAGTGAGCCTGCGCGACACGGACGACGAGGTCTTCCGTGCCGCCGAGGAACTCGGCATCAACATCTCCACGCGCTTCGAGAACTCGTCGATCGACGACATCTGAGCTGGCTAACGATCTGAGCTGGCTAACGATCTGAGCTGGCTAACGATCTGAGCTAGCTAAAGCTCCTAGGTCACGGTCCCAGACACCTTTTTCTAAAAGTTTTTCTAAAGTAGGAGAAAAATTGCTCGACGTAACAACGTTCGATGAGCTTCGTATTGGCCTCGCGACCGCTGACGACATCCGTCGCTGGTCCCACGGTGAAGTCAAGAAGCCCGAAACGATCAACTACCGCACACTCAAGCCCGAGAAGGATGGCCTCTTCGGAGAGCAGATCTTCGGACCAAGCCGCGACTGGGAGTGCTCGTGCGGCAAGTACAAGCGGGTTCGCTTCAAAGGAATCGTCTGCGAGCGCTGTGGCGTAGAGGTCACGAAGTCGTCGGTGCGCCGCGAGCGTATGGGCCACATCGAACTCGCTGCCCCGGTCACTCACATCTGGTATTTCAAGGGCGTTCCGTCGCGCTTGGGCTACCTGCTCGACATGGCGCCGAAGGACCTCGAGAAGGTCATCTACTTCGCCGCCTACATGGTCATCTCCGTCGACGAGGAGGGCCGTCACGACGACATGCCCGGTCTCGAGAACGAGATCCGTCTCGAGATCAAGGAGCTGGAGAGCCAGCGCGATGCCCGCATCGCCGAGCGCCTGCAGCGCCTCGAGACCGACCTTGCCGCCCTGGAAGAGGAGGGCGCAAAGGCCGACCAGAAGCGTCGCACCAAGGACGTCGCCGAGAAGGAGATGGGCCAGGCCCGCAAGTCCTTCGACGAGCAGATCGCCCAGCTCGAGCGCGTGTGGGATGACTTCCGCAGCCTCAAGATCGGCGACCTGAAGCCCGAAGATGCCGTGTTCCACGACCTCCAGGACCGTTTCGGCGTGTACTTCGAGGCCTACATGGGCGCCGAGGCCATCCAGAAGCGCCTCCAGGCCTTCGACCTCGCGACCGAGAGCGACGACCTTCACGACCAGATCGCCAATGGCAAGGGCCAGAAGAAGATCCGCGCGATCAAGCGCCTGCGCGTGGTCAACTCCTTCCTCCAGACCGGCAACTCGCCGGCCGCCATGGTGCTCGAAGTCGTGCCGGTGATCCCACCGGAACTTCGCCCGATGGTGCAGCTCGACGGCGGGCGTTTCGCGACCTCCGACCTCAACGACCTGTACCGCAGAGTGATCAACCGCAACAACCGCCTCCGGCGCCTGCTCGATCTCGGTGCCCCCGAGATCATCGTCAACAACGAGAAGCGGATGCTGCAGGAGGCCGTCGACGCACTGTTCGACAACGGTCGTCGTGGTCGCCCCGTCACCGGTACAGGCAACCGCGCCCTCAAGTCCCTGAGCGACATGCTCAAGGGAAAGCAGGGTCGTTTCCGCCAGAACCTGCTCGGAAAGCGCGTCGACTACTCCGGCCGTTCGGTGATCATCGTCGGACCGCAGCTCAAGCTCCACCAGTGCGGCCTGCCCAAGCAGATGGCCCTCGAGCTGTTCAAGCCTTTCGTGATCAAGCGCCTTATCGACCTCAGCCACGCGCAGAACATCAAGAGCGCCAAGCGCATGGTCGAGCGGAGCCGCCCGCAGGTGTGGGACGTGCTCGAGGAGATCATCCGCGAGCGCCCCGTGCTGCTCAACCGCGCGCCCACGCTTCACCGTCTGGGTATCCAGGCGTTCGAACCGCAGCTCGTCGAGGGCAAGGCCATCCAGCTGCACCCGCTCGTCTGTGCGGCGTTCAACGCCGACTTCGACGGTGACCAGATGGCTGTGCACCTTCCGCTGTCCGTCGAGGCCCAGGCCGAGGCGCGCATCCTGATGCTCGCGTCGAACAACATCCTCAAGCCGTCTGACGGCCGCCCGGTCACCCTGCCGACGCAGGACATGATCATCGGTCTGCATCACCTCACCACGCTCAAGGAGGGCGTCGTCGGCGAAGGCCGCGCGTTCTCCTCCATCGCCGAGGCGATTCTCGCTCACGACCAGCACTCGGTCGACCTCAACGCGAAGGTGCGCATCCGCCTGTCGGATGTCGTCTTCAACGAGGGTGAAGAGCCGGCCGGTTTCGAAATCGGCAAGCCGGTGCTCGTCAACACGAGCCTCGGTCGCGCGCTCTTCAATGAGACCCTTCCGGAGGACTACCCGTACGTCGAGGCCGTCGCCGACAAGGGCCAGCTCTCCGCGATCGTCAACGATCTCGCCGAGCGGTACCCCAAGGTGGAGGTCGCCGCAGCACTCGACCGCATCAAGGACGCCGGATTCCACTGGGCATCCCGAAGCGGTGTGACCGTCGCGCTCAGCGACGTGCTCACCCCGCCGAACAAGCGCCAGATCATCGAGGGCTACGAGAAGCAGGCCACGAAGGTGCAGACCCAGTTCGAGAAGGGCCTCACGACCGACGCCGAGCGTCGCCAGGAGCTCATCGAGATCTGGAACAAGGCAACAGCCGAAGTCGCCAAGGCGATGGAAGACAACATGCCTGCCGACAACACGATCAACCGCATGGTCACCTCGGGTGCCCGTGGTAACTGGATGCAGGTTCGCCAGATCGCCGGTATGCGTGGACTCGTGTCGAACCCGAAGGGTGAGATCATCCCGCGCCCGATCATCTCGAGCTACCGCGAAGGACTCTCGGTTGCCGAGTACTTCATCGCGACTCACGGTGCTCGCAAGGGACTGGCCGACACGGCGCTGCGTACTGCAGACTCCGGCTACCTGACCCGTCGACTCGTCGACGTGTCACAGGACGTCATCATCCGCGAGGACGACTGCGGCACCTCCAAGGGCTTGGACATGCCGATCGCCGTTCAGGATGCCGCGGGAAACTGGGCGCTGGATGTCAACGTGGAGAACTCGGTCTACGCCCGCAGCCTCGCCGCTGAGGCCGTCAACGACGCGGGCGAGGTCATCGCCCAGGCCGGTGCCGACGTCGGAGACGTCCTGCTCGACACCCTGCTCGCAGCCGGTGTTCACAACATCAAGGTGCGTTCAGTGCTCACCTGCGAGTCCGCCGTCGGGGTGTGCGCGACCTGCTACGGCCGCTCGCTCGCGACCGGCAAGCTCGTCGACATCGGAGAGGCCGTCGGCATCATCGCGGCCCAGTCGATCGGTGAGCCCGGCACGCAGCTCACCATGCGCACCTTCCACACCGGTGGTGTGGCGTCCGCGGATGACATCACCCAGGGTCTGCCGCGTGTCACCGAGCTGTTCGAGGCTCGCACCCCCAAGGGTGCGTCCCCCATCGCGGAGGCCGCCGGTCGCATCACCATCGAGGACACGGACCGCAGCCGCAAGCTGATCCTGACCCCCGACAACGGAGACGAGCCGATCGCCTACCCGGTGCTCAAGCGCGCTACCCTCCTCGTCGAGGACGGCCAGCACGTCGAGCTCGGGCAGCAGCTGCATGTCGGCGCGATCGACCCGAAGGAAGTTCTTCGGGTTCGAGGTGTGCGCGCTGTGCAGATCCACCTCGTCAGCGGGGTTCAGGGCGTCTACCGCTCGCAGGGTGTGCCGATCCACGACAAGCACATCGAGGTCATCGTTCGCCAGATGCTCCGCAAGGTGACTGTCGTCGATCACGGTGACACCGGACTGCTTCCGGGGGAGCTGGTCGACCGCCTCAAGTACAACGAGCTCAATCGCTCCGCGCTCACCGAGGGCAAGAAGACCGCGTCCGCTCGCCAGGAGGTCATGGGTATCACCAAGGCATCCCTCGCGACGGAGTCGTGGCTGTCGGCCGCCTCCTTCCAGGAGACCACGCGTGTTCTCACGCAGGCCGCCATGGAGGGCAAGTCCGACCCTCTGATGGGCCTGAAGGAGAACGTGATCATCGGAAAGCTGATTCCTGCCGGAACCGGCCTGCCGAGGTACCGCAATGTCTCCGTCGAGGCGACAGACGAAGCCAAAGCCGAGCGCTACCCGAACCGCATCTTCACGGATGACTCGGCGTTCTCGGAGGCCGACCTCTCGTTCGTCGACTTCGACAGCTTCTCGTCGGACGACTACACCCCGGGAACGTACAACTAACACCTACTGTGTGAACGGCCTCTCGCCTGGTGTGAGGGGCCGTTCGTTCGTTAACCGGCGGTGAGGTCTGGCGATCGGTCCCTCATTCCGGCGCGGGGCATTCTTCTTCGATGGGTACTCGCGTGATACTTCCGACCGAGCTTGGCGGCGGTCAGTTCTCCGTCGATCGAGCGCTCGCACGTGGAGTCGGCGTAAGCCGGCTGAGGGGGCCCGACCTTGAAAGTCCGTTCTCGGGGGTTCGAGTTCCGGCCGGCATGGCGCAATCACTCCTCGACCAGGTGAACGCCTACGCGGAGCGGATGTCGCCGGGCGCGATCTTCTCGCACATCGCCGCGGCACGGCTGTGGGGCGTCCCCCTTCCGTCAGCTCGTCAACGTCGCTCGGGCCTTGATGTGCGGTTGCGCCGGGCTTTACCGTGCCGGCAGGCGCTGAGGTGCGAGGGCATCGGCTTCGGGTCGACCAACGAGATGTCCTTCAGGCTGGCCGTATCCGTGTCGCCTCGGGCGCGCGCACCTGGTGTGATCTCGGCGCGCTGCTCAGCGAGGAGGAGCTGGTGGCCGCCGGCGATTTCCTGCTCTGGCGCAGACGTGCCAATCATCCGCGCCTGAGCAGAAGCGACCTCGCGGATGCGTTGGGTCGCTGGAAGGGCAGGTGCGGTCGTCCGGTGCTCGAGAGATGCCTTCTCTCGCTCACCGACCGCGCGGATTCAGCTCCCGAATCGACGATGAGAGTGAGATTCGCATGCGCGGGCCTGCTGACTCCCGAGGTGGACTGTGAGATCTATACCCAGGCCGGGGTGTTCGTCGCGATGGCCGACCTGGGCTGGAGGAAGTACCGGCTCGCGCTCAATTACGAGGGCGACGGGCACCGCACCGATCGGGCGCAGTGGGGAAAGGAACTCAAGCGTTCGCGGCGGCTCGACGCCGCCGATTGGCCTTAGGTTCGCGCCGGCGCACCGGACCTGCAGGATTCGAGAGAGATCATCGAAATCCTCAAGTCCAAGTTGCGAAAGGCAGGCTGGCGCGGGTGAGGTCTGGCAAACGTCCCCTCGACCAGTGGATGAGCAACCATCCGCCAGATCTCACCAACCGCAACCCATGACCCCCTATCGCGGGACTTTACCGGCCTCGGTCGCGCGGATAGCGTTGGATCTCCGGGGGGAGCGTCGTCTGTGCGTCTTCGTAACTCGGGAAAGCGAACAGAAAGGGCGCGGGAATGTCTTCAGTTGCAGAGATTCTCATCATCCGTGGCCTCATGCCGATCGAAGCCCTCGATGACATCAGCGGGGATCCCGCCACCGATGAGCTCCAGATCATCGACCTGATCGATAAGGGAGTGCTCACCGACGTCCAGGTCGCGTCAGCACGTGCCGCACAAGCCGGGCTGCCCTTCGTCGAACTCGTCGACTTGCCCATCGACCGCACCGCGGTTTCTCTCGTCTCCGCCACACTCTGCCGTCGCCACGACCTGCTGCCGCTGTCTGTCGCGGGGGACACGATCACCGTGGCCATGGCGAACCCGGGCGATGTCTTCGCGCTCGACGACATTCGAGCAGCAACTCGGATGCGCGTGAACGCGGTAGTCGCGGAGCGCCAGGACCTGCGAAACGCTATGAACCGGCTGCTTCGCGCCGACGGAGAGCTCAGCGACCTCACCACCGCGCTGGAGGAGGAGGTCAAGCCCTCCGCCGACATGGTGCCGGTGGGAAACGAATCCTTCGAAGATGACGTGCCGATCGTGCGGTTCGTCAACCTGCTGATCAGCCAGGCCATCCAGGATCGTGCCTCGGACATCCACATCGAGCCCGCCGAACACGAGATGCGCGTGCGCTACCGCATCGACGGTGTGTTGCACGAGATGCAGCGCGCGCCCAAGCAGATCCAGAACGGCGTGATCTCCCGCCTCAAGATCATGAGCGACATCGATATCGCCGAGCGACGCAAACCTCAGGATGGCCGTCTCTCGGTGATCCACGCCGGTCGAAAGATCGACCTGCGCGTCGCGACCCTCCCCACGGTGTGGGGCGAGAAGGTCGTCATGCGAATCCTCGACAACTCGGGGTCCAGCATGAGCCTCGACGACCTCGGACTGTTGAAGCACAACTTCGACGTCTACAAGAAGTCCTACACGAAGCCCTACGGCATGATTCTCGTGACCGGGCCAACGGGATCCGGCAAGTCGACAACCCTGTATACGACCCTCAACACGGTCGCGAAGCCCGAGATCAATGTGATCACCGTCGAAGACCCGGTGGAATACCGCATGGCCGGCATCAACCAGGTGCAGGTGAACCCGAAAGCGGGTCTGACCTTCGCCAGCGCCCTCCGGTCGATTCTGCGATCGGACCCGGATGTCGTGCTGCTCGGTGAGATCCGTGACCACGAGACGGCACAGATCGCCATCGAGGCCTCGCTCACCGGTCACCTCGTGCTCTCGACCCTTCACACCAACGATGCCCCGAGCGCGATCACCCGTCTCATCGAGATGGAGATCGAGCCGTTCCTGGTAGGTTCCGCACTCGATTCGGTGGTGGCCCAGCGACTCGCCAGGCGCCTCTGCGATCGCTGCAAGGAGCCGTATACGCCGATCGCCACCGAGATGGCCGCCTTCGGGTTCTACATCGATCCCGAGCAGCCGGTTCCGACACTTCATCAGCCGATCGGATGCTCGGTCTGCTCGAACACCGGCTACCGCGGACGTCTCGCGATCCACGAGATCATGGCAGTGAGCGAGGAGATCGAGCGCATGGCCGTGCGTCGTGCCTCCAGCGCAGAGATCAAGAGCGTCGCGATGGCCGAGGGCATGCTCACGCTTCGGCAGGACGGCTGGTCGAAGGTCCAGATGGGTCTCACCTCGATCGAAGAGATTCTGCGCGTGGTCGCCTAACTCATACCTGTTTCCGCTTCCGAGGGGGTCGCGGGCCGCACTTTGTATCAAGGGGGAAATCCGAATGAACCAGCCGTATGAAATTCCGGTGGGTAACATCACACCGATCCTGTCGCCGCGCCGCGCCGCTCAGGCTGCCGCCGATGCGGTAGCGATGAACGCGGATCCGCTGGGCTATGCGGCACCGACCTACGTGGCTCCGGAGTATGTCGAGCCCGCCGGCCAGCTTCCTCCGGAGGAGTTCTTCACGAGCCAGCCGCAACGGCACGCGCCCGACCTCGCGCCTCCGGTCGCAGGAACCTCGCCCTTCGGAATGGCTCCGGTTGCGGGCTCTTACTCGCCGACGGCGTCAGATGCCTGGGACCTGACGATCGTTCCGCCCGCGAGTGCCGCTCCCGCCTATTCACCTCCCGCATACGCTGCCGCACCGCCGCCGACGGTTTCCCACACCTATGGCGCACCCGCCGTGCCTCCCGCCTATGACCTCTTCGAGGCGCCCGCTCCCCTGGCCGCCGCACCGACGACGCACGCGCCTCCTTCGGAGACCAGCACCCTGCTCGAGCAGGCACTTGCCGACATAACCTCCGGGTTGGCGTCGAGCTATGACCTGGACGATGGGCAAGACGCGGATGATTCACCGTTCTTCGAAGAGCCGACCGCTGGGGAGGGCAACTCGTCCCCGCGCCTCAATGTGGATGCCGATCTCATCGCGGCGCTCACCGACGTGCTCTACTCCGGGGCGTCCGACCTCCACGTCACCGTCAACGCACCGCCGACCATCCGGGTGGATGGTGTGCTCCGGCAGGTGGACGGCACCTCTGTCTGGAATCGTGCGAAGGTCACCTCCGCGCTCCTCAGCATCCTCACCGCCGAGCAGCGAATCGCCTTCGACAAGGAACTCGAGCTGGACCTCGCCTACACCCTCTCGGCCAACGCGCGATTCCGCGTCAACATCTACCAGCAGCGCAACTCGATGGGGGCGGCGTTCCGACTCATTCCCACCGAGATAAAGCAGCTGAAAGACCTCGGTGTGCCCGAGACCATCGGTCGTTTCGCCAAGCTTCCGCGTGGTCTCGTGCTGGTGACCGGGCCCACAGGTTCGGGCAAGTCCACCACCCTGGCGGCGCTCATCGACCTCGTCAACCGCACCCGCGCCGACCACATCGTCACGGTGGAAGACCCCATCGAGTTCATGCATAAAAATCACAAGTCGCTGGTGAACCAGCGCGAGGTCGGTCCCGATACGCACAGCTTCCAGACCGCGCTCAAGCACGTGCTGCGGCAAGACCCCGACGTGATCCTGATCGGTGAGCTTCGAGACCTCGAGACCATCTCTGTTGCCCTCACGGCAGCCGAGACCGGGCATCTCGTCTTCGCGACTCTGCACACTCAGGATGCGGCCCAAACCATCGACCGCATCATCGACGTATTCCCACCCCACCAGCAGGGCCAGGTGCGTTCTCAGCTCGCGGCGGTGCTCCAGGGGGTCGTCTGCCAGACCCTGGTGAAGAAGGCGAGTGGATCGGGTCGAGTCGTGGCTACCGAGATCCTCATCGCGACGCCAGCCATCAACAACCTCATCCGCGAGGGCAAGACCTACCAGATCGCCTCGGCCATGCAGGCGGGCCGTGAACACGGGATGCACACCATGGACTCGCACCTGGCCGACCTGGCGAATACGGGAATAATCACGGTCGCGGCCGCGATCGAGAAGGCGCAGGACGTCGAGTCGCTGAAGCAGCTCATCCACCGCGGAGAGAGCGCAACGGATGTCGCAGCCCAGGCGATGGCGGCAACTGGCATCGATTTCAAAGACGCCTATTCGAGAAAGTCCGGTGAATAATGGCCACACTCGCCTACGCCTACAAGGGCAGGGATGCCCAGGGCAAAGTCGTCAAGGGCAGGCTCGAAGCATCCACCGAATCGAATGCGGCGATGCGTCTACGCTCGATGGGTGTCTCCCCGACCTCGATCGAGGAGTCCAAAGATGGCACCGGACTCAATATGGAGCTCAAGTTCCTCAGCAAGGGCGTAGGTCTCAAGGATCTCGCCATCATGAGCCGTCAGATGGCGACCATGATTGCTGCGGGACTCTCGCTACTGCGCACTCTCACGATCCTCGCCGAGCAGACCGAGAACAAGGCCCTCGCCTCGACGCTCGGTGAGGTCCGCACAGACATCGAGGGTGGCTCGTCGCTGTCCGCGAGCTTCGCGAAGTTCCCCCGAGTCTTCCCGCGCCTGATGATCCATCTCGTGCGCGCCGGCGAGACCGGTGGATTCCTCGATGGAGCGCTCGAGTCGATTGCGAACAACTTCGAATCCGACGTGAAGCTTCGCGCGACCATCAAGTCCGCGCTGACCTACCCGATCGCCGTGCTCATCATGGCCTTCGTGGCGGTCATCGCGATGCTCATCTTCATCGTGCCGGTCTTCCAGGCGATGTTCTCGAGCCTCGGTGGCCAGCTCCCGCTTCCTACTCAGATTCTCGTGACGCTCTCGCAGAACATGGTCTGGATCTTCCCGCTCCTCGTCGTGTCGATTGTGAGCTTCAACGTCTGGTGGAGGTTCAACAAGGAGAAGGAACGGGTGCGGAGCATCGTCGACCCGCTCAAGCTCAAGATCCCGGTGTTCGGCGGGTTGTTCGCCAAGGTCGCGGTCGCCCGCTTCACCCGCAATTTCTCAGCCATGATCGCCGCCGGCGTGCCCATCCTGCAGTCCCTCAGCATCGTCGGAGAGACCTCTGGCAACTGGGTGATCGAAGACGGCCTGAAGAAGGTGCAGGAGTCGGTGCGCACCGGCAACTCGATCGCCGCCCCGCTCGCTTCGCAGCCGATTTTCCCCGCGATGGTGGTACAGATGATCGCGGTCGGAGAGGACTCCGGTGCCCTGGAAATCATGCTGACCAAAGTCGCGGACTTCTACGAGGAGGAGGTGCAGAGCACCGCCGAAGCGTTGACTTCGCTCATCGAGCCGCTGATGATCGCCGTGATCGGAACAATCATCGGCGGCATGATCGTGGCGCTGTACATGCCTATTTTCACCATCTTCAATTCGATCAACAAGTAGTCGCGCTCACTCCGAGCAGGACACAGTCACATGATCAGCGATATGAGCAGGACACTGACGAGGGCGCGGGAGGCTCGCAGAGATGGCGAAACGGGCTTCTCGCTCGTCGAGCTCATGGTCGTCATCGTCATCATCGGCATTCTCGCTGCGATTGCTATCCCCATCTTTATCAATCAACGCCAGAGCGCGTGGAAGGCTTCGGTAGCGACCGACCTGAGGAACGCCGCCGTGGTGGTCGAGACGTGGGGAATGAACCACAGCGGCTCCTTCGCCGCCTTTCCCGTGAGCAATGCCACCAACGGCATCACGGTCACTTCCGGCAACACGATCGTGGTCAGCTCGAGCGCGACCACGTTCACCATCCTGGCCTCAAACGCGAACATGAGTCCCGGAAGCCAGACCTACGACCGGGCCCTCGGCGGACTGGGAAAGTTCACTCCCTAGTGTGGTCAGGGCGGGGCAGAATCTCAGCAGCGGCAGCTTCCCCTATCGGATGCTGCTGCTTTCCTGTGGCCGGAATCGCTGGAGTCCCCCTGTTTTGGGGCCGAGAATCCGGCATATTACCCCTGTTTGCGGGATTCCGCGGCGCTAACGGTGCGGCCAACATGATGTCAGGGGGCATTGCATTTGGGGGCCACCTGTCCATCAACATTCTCAATGAACAGGAATCAATAACATGATCATTCGTATGAACAAGGCCATGACGGCCGGCCGTGAGGCTCGTAAGGACGGGGAGAAGGGCTTCACGCTCATCGAGCTCCTCGTCGTCATCATCATCATCGGTATTCTCGCCGCGATCGCCATTCCGGTGTTCCTCAACCAGCGCCAGAGTGCATGGAAGGCCTCCGTGGCTTCCGATCTCAAGAATGCTTCGGTCGTCGTCGAGACCTATGGCACCGCAAACGGTGGCTCGTTCGCCGGCTACGCCGATACTGCGGGTACTGCAACGGAGATCAAGAAGAGCACCGGCAACACGATCACGGTGACGCTGACCGGAACCCCGGCCGGAAGCTCCTACACCATCCTGGGTGCAAACACGAACATCTCCGGAGGTACCCAGACATACAGCAGTTCAGGCGGCGGTCTCGGAAAGTTCACTCCGTAACTCGCCGTTCACAGAACGGTGCGGAAGGTGGCCCAGTCCACGTTCCGCACCGTTCTCGTGACATTTCGCTCGACATACTTCTGCTGACTCACCCGAAGGAGGTGCCATGAATCGCATACGTCGTAGCCTCGACCGCCTCGCTGCGGACTCGAGT
>Ga0209100_1000855_pt1 | contig 23441 bp, 21 predicted proteins | sample lystaG_FD_185480 | JGI IMG/M metagenome (GOLD analysis project Ga0209100, IMG submission 185480) | Glacier valley bacterial and archeal communities from Borup Fiord, Nunavut, Canada, to study Microbial Dark Matter (Phase II) -... | ecosystem: Environmental > Aquatic > Freshwater > Ice > Glacier ...
TAAGTCAAATGAGCATGGCAAAGATAAAGAAGATCCGTGATTTTATTGTCTTCCGATGTTCTTTTGCCGGCAGCGGAAACAACTACGATGCGGCGTGTAGGATCTGCATTGATGATCGCTTTCACCTTCTCAAACTGATTCGCACCGGCCAGTGAAGAACCTCCGAATTTCGCTACTTTAAGCATGAGACTCCTCCTCTTCGGCAATTCCCGTAAAAAAGACAAATGTGTTTTTTTCATTCAATCGGCGAGCTAATGTGTGCATCGATTCGACCGATACAACCTTAGTCACATGGAATTTCCATGAACCGATGATCGTTTGCTTCTCCGTGATCGAATTAAGTTCTTCGCAAACTGTTTCTTTGTCGACACGAACTGCATAACGATGCAATATTAACTGATTATCCGCATTGACTCGCACGCAGGTATCGTTAAGCATGTGTTTTTTACCTTCGGTGATATCCAATAGATCCATTATGACATTCGCTGCCGTCGGGAATTTACCAGCCCCTTGACCGTAAAAACTCATTTTGCCTTCATATTCACTTTTGAACCAAGCGATGTTTTTATTCTCGGTGACACCGACTTCAAGCTCTGTCGGACCGAAACACGTTGGCTCTACATAAGCATAGATACCTTTTTCGGTTCTGCCCGCATGCGTGATCAATCGGCACACCCATCCGTTATTTTGATAGAATTCGATATCGACCGAATCGATCGATCCGATTCCCTCGGTCACGATACTCTCCTCATTTACGAGAAGATCGAATCCGACGGCTGACGAAAGGATGCATTTTCGCATGGTGTCCAGTCCATCGACATCCGAACTCGGATCAGCTTCCGCATAACCCATCTTTTGCGCTTCTTTAAGTGCCGCTGCGAAACTCATGTTGTGTCTCTGCATCGCATCCAACATGAAATTCGTTGTTCCGTTGAGAATTCCGCCCACTTCTTGGATCGTATCCGAACGTTTGGCACGTTGCAGATTACTTAAATAAGGGATCCCTCCGCCGCAAGCAGCACTGAATAAAAAAGCAGTCCCCTTGCTTTTGGCTAACGCATTCAGTTCTTCTCCGTAAACACTGACCAATAATTTATTCGATGTAACGGCGTTTTTACCTTTTTCGATCGATGCCTTTAAAAACTCATATGCAGGATGCAATCCACCCATCATTTCGACGACGGTATTGATCTGATCGTCATTCGCGATATCCGCAAAATTTTCCGTAGCGAAATCAGGCATTCCTGAATTTATTTCTTTCACCAGAGCTCTAGTCACGAAGAGATCTTGCAGACCCGCTTGTTTTTTCTCTTGCAGTATCTCATATACTCCGCTTCCGACTGTCCCAAACCCCAGTAACGCTATTTTCATGTCAGTTCTCCGCCTCTTTATCTGATTTAAATGTCTTTATAATAAAAACACTTGTATCTAAATTGAAAACATTTTATCATAGAGAGTAAGCAAATGCAAGGCTTGAATCGGAGGGCAAAGCGATGAGTTTTTATGTAAGTACACGAGATTCCGATATTCGGGTGAATGCGTCGGAAGCCATATTGAAAGGTCTGTCCGATGAAGGCGGATTATTCATGTTGGATGAGATACCGAGTCTTCCATTAGAAGAGATGATCGGAATGGATTTTCAAAGCACGGCAAAAGTTATTTTAAAAGCCATGTTGAGTGATTTCACTCAGGATGAGATCAATACCTGCGTCGAACAAGCTTATACAAATAAATTCGAAACAGACGAATGTACACCGATGGTAAGTGTCGGCGATCGTTATGTACTGGAACTTTTTCACGGACCGACATCCGCTTTTAAAGATGTCGCTTTGTCGATCTTACCCAGATTGATGTCTTTGGCTAAAAAGAAAAATAAAACACAGGAAGAAATCATTATTCTCACCGCTACCAGCGGCGATACAGGTTCAGCTGCTTTGAACGGTTTCAGCGAAGTTGACGGAATCCGCATTATTGTTTTCTTTCCCGATCAAGGTATCAGTGCCACACAACGTGCACAGATGGTCACCTGTAACGGAAAGAATGTCAGTGTTTGTGCCGTTAAAGGGAACTTCGATGATGCTCAGTCCGGTGTAAAAGCGATCTTTACGTCACCTGAAACCAAAAACTTATCCGAATCGAATAAATTGTTATTTTCGAGTGCCAACTCAATTAATATCGGTCGATTGATTCCACAGATGGTCTATTACTTTAAATCTTATGCAGATCTTGTCAACAAGGGTGAAATATTACCGGGAGAACCCGTTAATTTTGCTGTTCCGACAGGAAATTTCGGAAATATACTGGCCGGATACATGGCAAAATTGAGCGGACTCCCGATTGCCAAATTGATTTGCGCCTCCAACAGTAATAATGTACTTACCGAATTTTTACACAGTGGCGTATATGATATGCGGCGTAATTTCTTACGTACGCTCTCACCTTCAATGGATATCCTCCTTTCAAGCAATCTGGAACGGATGCTGTATCTCAGTGCCGATCGTAATCCAGCCACCATCAACCGTTATATGAGTGAACTTTATCGTCACGGATATTATCGAGTCGATGATTTCGTCAAAAATAAGATCGATGAAACCTTCTACAGCGGTTTCTGCAGTGATGCGGAAACACTCGAAACGATCCGAAATGTCTATTACGATAATGGATATCTGATGGATCCGCATACGGCTGTCGCTTGGAAAGTCAGTGAAGATTTCAAAAATGATCAGATCAATTTTCATAAAACAATCGTGCTGGCGACTGCTTCTCCCTATAAATTTGCCCACAGCGTATTGATAGCGTTGAATCAAGACGGCAGCGGTGATGAATTCTCAATCATCCGACGTCTTCAAAAATTGACGGGTTCTCCGATCCCAAAAAATCTGATGGAGTTGGAGAATATGGAAGTTCGACACACATCGGTCATTGAAAAAGAAGAAATGACTCAATATGTCTATACGAAAGTAGGTGAACAGATATGGTAACAATCAGAGTTCCCGCAACTTCGGCTAATTTCGGTCCCGGATTCGATTCTTTGGGTTGCGCATTAGATCTGTATGCGACATTGTCTTTTTCGGAATGTGAAGAAGGATTGACGATCACAGGTTGCCTGCCTCATCACCAGACCAAAGATAATCTGGCTGTGGTTTCCTACCAAAAAACAATAGAGGCATTGGGTTTACCGATGCCCGGTTTGATTTTAAACATCGACTCCGACATTCCGATATCACGCGGTCTTGGCAGCAGTGCCGCAATGATTGCGGCAGGTGTCTTGGCTGCAAACGCTCATCACGGATCCACCCTCTCAAACTCAGAGTTATTGGCGATCTGTACGCAGATTGAAGGCCACCCGGACAATGTGGCCCCTGCTCTGTTCGGCGGGTTGATCGCTTCGATGATGGATGAAAATAAGCCTTATATGATTTCTTATGCATTACATCCTGATATTCATTTCTGTGTTTTCATTCCTGATTTCAAATTATCCACGCATAGAGCACGGGCTGCCCTTCCTAAAACAATCTCATTTAAGGATGCAGTCTACAATCTGAGCAGAACAGCAGTTTTGTGTAAAGCGCTTGAAATAAATGATTCGCAATTGATCCGCATTGCAATGCAAGATAAACTTCATCAATCTTATCGCGGTAAAATGATCCATGAATATGATCAATTGAGAGAAATATGCATGGAAGCAGGTTGTATTTCTTTCTTCATCAGCGGTGCCGGTCCTTCCTGCATGTGCATCGTCGAGAATGATCGTTTTATGGAGATCATGAGCGAAAAACTAAGCAAACTTAATCATCATTGGACCATGCGATCCCTTCATGTCGATCGTGAAGGTGCCCGGATTCTCGGAACCGGAAAGTGAGCGGTCATGTTAAAAAACTATCTAATCATCGATAAGAAGATCCTGCCCGATTATTACGAGAAAGTGGTGGAAACTCGTAATCTTCTTGAAAGCGGCAAAGTAAAAGAAGTCAGTGAAGCTGTCAAGATCGTCGGGATATCACGCAGTACTTATTATAAATATAAAGATTACATTTATGAACCGTCACAAGAAGCTGCGGGACAAAAAGTTGTTCTCTTTATGATTCTCAGTCATGACAAAGGGGTCTTATCCCAAATGCTGAACCTGCTGTCCTCTTTCAACGCCAACATTTTAACGATCACGCAGAGTCTGCCGATTTCACAGAAAGCCAGTGTTACGATCACGTTGGATATCACCGATATCATCGTCTCGATCGGTGAAATACTGAAAGCCTTGGAGAAATCACGCGGAGTGGAAAGTGTTAAGCTGATTGCCATCGAATAATAAAACGAGAAAACAGGTTCTATTTGGAGAATCGAGATTTAACGCGCCAATAACTTAAAAATCCACATAATGCCGAATAAAGTAAAAAACCTGAAGATCCATAAAAAATAGCAATTAAAAATTGGATTTCTTGTTGCTGTATTACAAGGATAGGTAAAATAAAAATATGTTTACGAATTATTTATCGATAATTAAAATAAAAATGATCTGAATGATGTACAATTTAAATAATGAGTACACATCATAAATTACCATAGTGGGGGAAACAACCGTGAGAATCAACATAAAAATGTCCAGAAAGAAAACCATCATTTTATTGTCCTCAGTCGTATTTCTCATTATGACATTATTTGTTGGAAACCGTGTTGCATTTGGAGTTTGGGACCCATTACAGTTGCCAAATAGAATTCAATGTTATTCAAGAACCTATCGCAAATCCGCAACTCAGCCAAAAGTACTTACCGGTGAAGGAAAGCCCACATATTCAATCTTCTTTTGGGATAATCCAACCGGCAAGGCGGTCTATACGATTGACCCAAAGATAAATTCTATTCCGACAGTCGTTTATTTAAAAATGAGCAGCGGTAGGTATCAGTTGTATGAACTATCAGGGAGTCCATGATAATTAATTTACCTATTAAAAGCAGCACCAAAATGGGTGCTGTTTTTTTGTGAATCCGGTTGTGATCCGTAAGTAATTCTTCTTGCATTCACCTCTAAGCGAAAGTTGTTATTTTTTTAAATCAATTTTGTGTAAATAGTCTGATTCTCTAAGCAGAACCAGAAAGTTAGTTTTTTAGCTTGTTTTTATACGATTCCTTGTGCCAACATGGCAGTCGCCACTTTCATGAAACCGGCGATATTCGCTCCGACGACTAAGTTATCTTCATAACCGTATTCGTGGGCAGCATCCTTTGCATTTTTATAGATGGTGGCCATGATTTCTTTGAGTTTCGCGTCGACTTCTTCGAACGTCCAAGAATAACGCATACTGTTCTGCGTCATTTCGATGGCTGAACAGGCAACGCCGCCCGCATTGGCTGCTTTACCCGGTCCAAACAGGATCTGATTATTCAGAAGCACTGTAGTGGCAGCCAGTGTACACGGCATATTCGCTCCTTCTGCCACCAGGATAACACCGTTTCGAATCAACGCGTTCGCTGCTTCAACATCGATTTCTCCTTGTGTTGCGCAAGGAAGTGCGATATCACACTTGATACGCCAGATACCTGAAGTTCCTTCGGTATAAGTCGCCGTCGGTACTGATTTTACGTATTCACTGATTCTGGCTCGTTTTACTTCTTTGAGGTTTTTCACCACGTTGAGATCGATTCCGTTTTCATCGACTATGTAGCCGTTGGAATCTGAACAGGCAATGACCTTAGCCCCGAGTTCGGTTGCTTTTTCAATTGCGTAAATAGCAACGTTACCCGATCCCGATACAATAACTGTTTTACCTTTCAATTGAATATTTTTTGCTTTCAACATTTCATCCGCAAAATAAACCAACCCATAACCGGTTGCCTGCGTACGGACAAGACTTCCGCCGTAGGTCAGTCCTTTACCGGTCAGTACACCTTGTTCGCGAACATTCTTGATTTTATTGTAATAACCGAATAAATAGCCGATTTCTCTGGCTCCCACACCGATGTCACCGGCCGGTATATCCAGATCGGCTCCGATATATTTCTGCAGTTCTGCCATAAATGCTTGGCAAAAACGCATTACTTCATTGTCAGATTTACCTTTTGGATCAAAATCGGAACCGCCTTTGGCTCCACCGATCGGAAGTCCGGTCAATGAATTTTTAAGGATCTGTTCGAAACCCAAAAATTTAATGATACTTTGATTAACGGAAGGATGTAATCTGAGTCCTCCTTTGTAAGGTCCGATCGCCGCATTGAATTGAACGCGGAAGCCACGGTTGACTTGTACTTTTCCTTGATCGTCGACCCAAGGTACGCGAAATGAGATTGCTCGATCAGGTTCGGTAAGTCTTTCCAAGATCCCTGCTACCATAAATTCGGGATACTTTGCCATGACAGGTGTCAATGAGTTCAAGACCTCTTTTACTGCTTCCAAAAACTCTGTTTCCCCTTTATTTCTGTTTTCTGTTTGAATCAAAACAGAATCGATATATTCTTGTGCGTTCATTTTACATTACCTTTTATCTTTCAATTCTACTGTCATTCTATACGGGTTACACATTTTAATCAACTTTACCAAGTTCAAAGCGGAACGTAAAAAAAGATGATTCATCGATTGAAACCATCCTTTTGCTTGATACTATTGATTGATCAACCGGCATGATTGGCTGATGCGGCGCTCGCATTGGCCGCTGCCATTACACAGTCGATTGCGAGAACAACCGCAAGTGACGGAATCTCATCTTGCGGGTCATCAATATCCAGCGCATAACTGTCACCCCAAGTGAACCATTCTTTTCGAATCGAAACAACACTGTTACCGTTTTTGATGATTCGGTAATCATGCGACCAGAAATCACCTTCGATCGTCCAATCCAGACCGGAGATCGAATAGACCGGTTTGAAGAACGTAAACTCTTTGACGATCTCAGCAATCTCTTCTCCGTCCACAAAAACATAGAAACGCGGTAAGAAACTGAATACTTTTTGTTGAATGAAGATCACTTCTTTACCGTTGAGGTCATAGACGTGAAGTTTCTTTCCCCAGGAAAAAAATTCTCCCTCAACAAAGTATTTATCGTTTCCGTTTTCATCTTTGACACTGAACTTATCATTCCAAGAAAATACTTGTTGTTTTATCGATAACCTCATATTTACTTTCCCCCCGTATTCAACGTTGAATACATCTTGTCTTTATCCTACCATAGGCTGCGGGAACGATTCAATATGCGTTCAATGGATAGTTGCTGAATACCATGACTTTCGTTTCATTCTTTTTTGTGCGCTTATTAGTTCCGCAATTTCGCACCTACGAATACATGACCATCCATCAGTTAAATATCACTGTTTGAAAATCACTTGTTTGATTTCATACCGATTTTCGAATCAGATTACCGGCCAGAATTCCAAGGAATATCCAGAAAATATAAGCGACGGAAACAACACTGATATTGAAGAATGCTTGCGTCAGATAACCGATGACAGATGCCGTGATCGGTAAAAGGATCGGGTCAATATTTAATTTACGTAATGCATTGCGAAGACAAAGACTTACGAAAATGAGATAGGCGATCAGCGAAGGGATTCCGGTCGACACAGCAATATTCAAATATTCGTTATGAGCTTTATCGATGATCACGATCTTATTGAACATCGCCATGATATCGATCACGTAGGTATTCATGAACGGGATATAGAGGTTTTCGATTCCATAGCCGAACCAAGGTCGCAAACGGATCAATTCAAGGACTCGTTTCCATATAAACACACGGACAGAACCTGCTTTTTCAGAACCAACACCGCCGTTTAGCAACAAGGAAGCGTCACCTGCGATCGTCGAGAATCGTTCGGAGAAAATACCTTGCGTCAGTAAATTGAATCCCAGTATTATGATTGCACCTTGGATCACAATGAGCACCGAACGCCGTAATGTATCGGGGTAGCGAATACGATTGAACCATAAGAAACCAAAATAAACGATCATCGATACGATGGCACCGATCCAACTTCCGCGCGTCATGGTCATCAATAAACAAAGAACGATAGCTGTATATACGATGAGTGAAAGTTTGTTTTTATTGATTATATATTCATGGGCAGAAACCGGCAGAATCAATACCAGATAAGCACCGAGAAAATTCGGATTCCCCATCGTTGAAAAAACGACAGTCCATGATTCACGGATCGAATCGCGTAAGAACGGATCAATACCGAAAAACTGCATGATTCCGTAACATGCGATCAGAAAACCGCTGGTCAGAAACATTTTTACGATCCGATCACTGAGCGTACCTGTGCTCCGAGCGGCCAGAAACATTACTCCGTAAGCACACAGTGTGATGAACCCTTCTTTACGGAACGGTTTACCTTGGATCGCTAAATTTATGTCACGTGCGAAGAACAGTGAGATCAATAAAAGTACGAAATAGATTGCGAGCCAGAAGTTGATTTTATCGAACGTAATCAATTTTCTGAGTTGTTTAACCGATAAAATCAACAAGAATAGATAAAGAAAAGCAAACACAAGCAGTGCGTTTGCTTTGGGTGCATAAAAGAAATCATCTGATACCGACAAAGGAACGAACAGAAGAGGAACAGCGATCAAGACGGTCGCAACCAATTGTTTTATTTTTTCACTGACCGACTCGAAATTCATGGCACTCATCTCCCTTAGTATCATCTACACAGTTAAATTATTCTTTCGGTGTGTATTTTGTTGAATAACCCGGATTTTCTTCGGGACGCAGTTTATTCGGATAGTTCCAATCGGTCTTGATGTCGACGGAAACTTGTTTGATCTGTTTGAAAACCTCGTAAGGATCAGCGATCGATACGAACTCGTTAAAGACCGAACGTGATGAATTGCGAGATACGACGGTTTCTCCCGTAAACGCTCGAATCGACCCCACATTGAACATTTTTTCCAACGGATTGACATTGACTTCCAGGTTTGAAATACGATCGTAATCAAGTGATTTGAAATCGATGCCCCAAATTCCGCTGCGCAACATCAAACGCTTGTTAGTAACCGCATAGCGTGTATTGCGATGGACCAATGCCAAACGGACGATATTCAGAATACTTCCGTAGAACGGAAACAGGTGCAGAAAGAAGAACGGAATCAGAAATAAGCCCATTCCGCCTCCGAATTTAATCATATTCATGATGAAGAATAAATCAAAAAATCCCCAAATCAGACCGAAAATCAAAAACGGAATACCTCTTGTCAGGTACGGGATCAGAGCCGGCTGACCGATCCAAAGAATCGTTTCATCATTGTCTATCACTGCTTCGAATTCAGGTGGAATCGTATCCTTGAGTCTCATTTCTCTTACCTCTGTTTCGTTGGTCGCAATCGTTGCTTTGTTATAAATTCAGTATACAATCAAAAATCATTGAATCAATGGGTGATTTTACCATTTTTCATAAAATTTTCATTTTATCGATGAATTAAGCGCATGTGTAAATTAAAATTGAGAATAGTGAAGAAAAACGCTTCATAATTGTGACTTCGATCTTAAAAATTGTGTTCTGAGTCGGATTACTTCCGTTTACCTTTGAAATCGAGTGAATAAAAGTGTATGATAGACTACAAGTTAGAATGAATGATTCTATCCGAACAACTTGAAGGAGAAACAATGGGAAAATCGTTAACCTATAAAATACTTGCGAATAATATACTTGAAGGTGAACTGAAACAAGGCAGCGAGATCGCAGTCAGAGTTAATCAGACACTGACTCAGGATTCGACGGGAACAATGGTTTATCTGCAATTGGAAGCTATGAACGTGGATCATATCAAGACCGATCTGTCCGTCGCCTACATCGATCACAATATGTTGCAGGCGGGATTTGAGAATGCGGATGATCATGAATTCATCAAAACCATTGCCCAGAAATACGGGATCATCTTTTCCAAACCGGGCGGCGGTATCTGCCATCAGGTCCATTTGGAACGATTTGCCAAACCGGGAGCGATCATGATCGGTTCCGACAGCCATACGCCTACCTGCGGCGGTCTCGGAAGTCTCGCGATCGGTGCCGGCGGATTGGATGTTGCGGTCGGGATGGCCAAGGGTTACTACTACATGAGTGTCCCGAAGGTATACAACGTTATTTTACACGGAAATCTGAAACCGTTCGTTAACGGCAAAGACATCATTCTTAAAGTGTTGCAACATCTCAGCGTCAAAGGCGGAGTCGGTTACGTGATGGAATATTCCGGTGACGGGATCGAACATTTAAGTGTTACGGATCGCGCTACGATCTGTAATATGGGAGCCGAACTGGGAGCCACGACATCGATCTTCCCGAGTGATGTACGTACATATGAATATTTAAACCGACAAGGACGGGCTGACGACTATCTTCCGATGCAAGCGGATACGGCTGCCGTATATGACGCTGTATTGGAAATCGACCTGAATACGTTGACGCCGCTTACCGCGCTTCCGCACATGCCGGATAATGTGGTCGACATTGCGTCGGCTGTGAAAGTCAAAGTCGATCAGGTAGCGATCGGAAGTTGCACCAATTCTTCGTATTCCGACATGATGAAAGTCGCTGCCATCTTAAAAAATAATCAAGTTCATCCGGACGTAAGTCTGGTCATCTCTCCGGGTTCAAGTAACGTTCTTCGTCTGTTGGCGGAAAACGGAGCGCTTGCCGATATGATCAAAGCCGGTGCTCGAATTCTCGAGTCTGCCTGCGGACCGTGTATCGGAATGGGCCAAGCCCCTAAATCAGGTGCCGTTTCATTGCGTTCGTTCAATCGTAACTTCAAAGGTCGCTCCGGCACCATGGATGCGCAGGTTTATCTGGTGAGTCCTGAAACAGCAGCCGCATCGGCAGTCGCGGGTTATCTGAGTGATCCGACCGAGTTAAACATCAACTTCAATTTCAGCGAACCGGAAAGTTACGGACGCGTTGATACATATTTTATCTTCCCGACTCCGGTTGCTATGGGCTGTAAAGTCGTGATGGGTCCCAATATCAAACCTTTCCCGATCGGTGCCCCGATCGCCGATAAGATTGAGAAGATCGTCTTGTTGAAAACCGGCGATAATGTTACGACCGATGATATCGTTCCATCCAATGCCAAACTTTTACCGTTCAGGTCCAACATTCCGTATCTTTCGACTTTCTGTTTCGGAACACTGAGCGATACGTTTAAATCAAAAGCGGAAGCGAATCAAGGCGGATTTGTGATCGGCGGAGAGAATTACGGTCAAGGTTCAAGTCGCGAACACGCGGCATTGGTTCCCTTGTATTTAGGGGTACGAGCTGTGATTGCCAAGAGTTTCGCGCGCATCCATCGTTCCAATCTGATCAATGCGGGCATTCTTCCGTTGGTGTTCAGCGATCCGAATGATTATGATTCGATCGATACGGATGATGTACTAGTATTTGAGGGTCTGCTTGATGCCATGAAAGCACAACAAGATATCACTGTCGTCAACAAAACAAAAAATAAAACATACACTGTATTATTCACGGCTTCCGGCCGTGAACGGGATGTGATTTTAGGCGGCGGTTATTTGAATTATTCGAAAAACAATCCTTTGGAGGTAACACCATGTACACCGTCACATTAATACCCGGCGACGGCATCGGACCCGAAGTTGCCGCTGCAACCATGAAAGTACTCGATGCGACCGGTGTTGCGATCCACTGGGACATTCAATCAGCCGGTGAAGCCGTCTATCAGGCGACTGGTGCGTTGATTCCCCCAAGTGTGTTTGAGAGTATAGAGAAGAATAAAATCGTGCTGAAGGGCCCGATAACGACTCCCATCGGTAAAGGATTCAGAAGTTTGAATGTTCATCTGCGCAAAACCTATGATCTTTTCGCAAACGTTCGACCGGTCAAAAATCTGGGAACCGTCAAATCAAGATTCGAACATGTCGATCTGGTGATCTTCCGTGAGAATACCGAAGATCTCTATGCCGGTCTCGAAGAGATGATCAGTCCCGATGAGGCTCACAGTATCAAAGTGATCACTCGTTCCAAATCGACACGGATCGCAGTTGCGGCCTTTGATTACGCACGCAAGACCGCAAAAACAAAAGTGACCGTTGTCACAAAAGCAAATATCATGAAATTCACCGACGGCTTGTTTTTGGAAGTAGCCCGCGATGTCGCCAAAAACTATCCTGAACTCGTCCTTGAAGAGGTCTTGGTCGATAATATGTGCATGCAATTGGTCATGGATCCATCGAAATATCAGGTCATTCTCACCGAGAATCTCTACGGTGATATCCTTTCCGATCTTTGTGCCGGATTGATCGGCGGACTCGGACTTGTTCCTAGTGCCAACATCGGTACTTCCATGGCAATGTTTGAAGCTGCCCATGGATCCGCACCGGATATTGCCGGTAAAAACTGGGCAAATCCGACGGCATTGATTTTGAGCGGGGCCATGATGTTGGAATATTTGGGTGAGACTGAAGCGTGTAACTTAGTACGTAAAGCAGTCGACCAAGTGCTCAGCGATCCATTGTCCGTGACACGGGATCTGGGCGGAACTGCTTCCACCACCGACTTCACACAAAAAATGGTTGCGACCATCAGGGAGTTACGAGGATGAGTAACATCAATAAAAATAACATGACGATACTCGATGAACGATTGAATGTTCTTGCCGATATCGTCCAAAAAAACAGTTATATCGATCCGACCCTCTATGATCTGTACAATGTTAAACGAGGTCTTCGAAATGCGAACGGAACCGGCGTATTGGTCGGTATCACCCGCGTCGCTTCGGTTATCGGTTATGAGCTGGTCAACGGCGTCAAGACACCGATTGAAGGAAGTCTTTTTTATCGCGGTGTCAATATGACCGATATCGTCGACGGATTTCAACGTGACGGCCGTCGGGGATTCGAGGAAGTCGTTTATTTGCTTCTTTTCGGAACGCTGCCGACATCTGCCGAACTACTCAGTTTTATCGATCTGCTTGAAACATGTCGAGATCTTCCGACTTCGTATAAAGAAGACGTCATTCTGAAGATACCCAGCACCAACATCATGAACAAATTACAACGAACTGTTCTGACACTCTACTCCTATGACGAGAACCCGGAAGATACATCAGTTCTCAATGTTCTTTCGCAATCGATCAATCTCATCGCCAAGATCCCGCTGATCACCGCCTATGCCTATCAAGCCAAACGCCACTATTTCGATAATCAGAGTTTGATTCTTCATACACCGAAATCAGGTGCCGGAACTGCTGAAAATATTCTTCATTTGATCAGAAGCGACTCTGTATATACCGACGCAGAAGTGGATATTTTGGACTTGTTGATGGTTATCCATGCGGAACACGGCGGCGGTAACAACTCTGCTTTCGCAACCCACGTGGTCTCTTCGACCGGTACGGATACCTATTCGGCAATCTCGACTGCGATCGGTTCGTTAAAAGGTCCAAAACACGGCGGTGCCAATTTGATGGTTGCCGCAATGATTGAAGACATCAAGTCTCACATCAATGATTGGTCAGACGAAGTCGAACTTAAAAACTATCTTGCATTGATTCTGGAGAAAAAAGCTTTTGACAAGAAAGGTCTGATCTACGGAATGGGCCATGCGGTCTATACATTATCGGATCCAAGAGCTATTGTGTTGAAGAAAAAAGCAGAAGAACTGGCCGTTCTTAAGGGCCTGGAACGTAATTTCAAACTGATTTCCGATATCGAAAGAATCTCGGGAAAAATGTTGAATGAACGCCTCGGCAGCAATAATGCGATCGCCGCCAACGTTGATCTGTATTCCGGATTTGTCTTTGAAATGTTGGGAATTCCGCAAGAGTTGTATACACCGATCTTTGCCGCATCACGGATGGCCGGTTGGTGTGCACACCGACTTGAACAGATCCTCGATGAAAAGATCATGCGCCCTGCTTATGTGACCCTCGGTGATCCGGTGAATTATTCACCGATCGATAAAAGATAACTCTAACTCCTATACAAAAGCGGCCGTTGCTCGGCCGCTTTTACTTTACATTCAATTTAATTAAATTTATCAAATGAACTGGGTGACAAACAAGATCATCGATAATGATCCGATAAAGACTACCGTCGAAATCGACACAATATTCTGAGTACGCGTATTGACGTATTTCCCCATGATCTTCTTGTCGTTCACAAGTATCGTCATGAAGATCAAGATGAACGGAGACAGGAATCCGGCAATTTGTTGGGTTACGATGATGATACCGATCAACGATAAGCCGGGCAACAGGATCAACAGACTGCTGATCAAGATGATGGTTGAATAGATGGTAAAGAAGGCCGGTGCTTCTTGATAGGTACAATCGACTCCGCTCTCCCAACCGAATGCCTCACAGATCGCATAGGAGGTCGACAACGGAATAATGGCAGCTGCCAAAACAGAGGCTCCGAACAAGCCTGCCCCAAACAGAATAAAGGCGTAATCACCGGCTAACGGTTTCAGTGCCAAAGCTGCCGATTGGGCACTGGTAACTGCGATCCCTGCTTTGTATAACGTGGCGGCCGTACAAACAATGATGAAGAATGATACTGCATCACCCCAAAATGCGCCGATGTAGACATCCATTTTTTCATATTTATATTCTTTGATACTCAATTTTTTATCTACGATCGCAGATTGGAGATAAAACTGCATATAGGGCGTTATCGTGGTTCCGATCATACCGATAAAGGTCAGTAAGAATCCGGTTTCCATCGTCAATGTCGGTGTCACCATACTTTGAAACACATTTCCCCAATCCGGTTTGACCATGAAAGCGGAAATGATGTAGCCGAAGAAAACAAACGTAAATAAGAGGAAGACTTTTTCTACTTTACCGTAACTGCCTTTGGTGACCAATAACCAGATGATCAACGCAACGATCGGTACGGAGATATATTTGGATACCCCGAAGAGTTCCATACTCGCTGCAACACCGGCAAAATCACCGAGTACGACACCGAAGTTAGCAATAAACAATACGATCATCGCAAACAAGGTCCATTTGACACCGAATTTTTCGCGGATCAGATCGGAAAGTCCTTTACCGGTGACGACTGCCATGCGGGCATTCATTTCTTGTACGACCGCCAAACTGAACGTGATCAGCAATAATCCCCACAACATTTTATAACCGTAAGAAGCTCCGACCGAAGCATAAGTCGCAATTCCACCGGCATCATTGCCGGCGTTGACCGTGATCAATCCCGGTCCGATAATTGTCATGATAAAAAATATTTTTCGTAAGCGATTGTTGAATTTCTCTTTCATGTACTGACTCTCCTCAAGCGAATATACTCATGGATCAGGTCACTCAAGGAAGTCGTTCCGACCAGCTCATCGTTTTCATCGACGACCGGTAATGCCATCAGATTGTATTTCTGCATCAATTCCATCGCTCTTTCGATCTTGTCTTCATCGTGAAGACTGACCAGATTCGAAGCGGCAAGAGCTCCTAATTGTGTCGAAAAATCAGCTTCGACGATATCCAATAACGTTACAACACCCACCAAATCTTTCTTTTCGTTGGTCAAGTACAGATAATGGGCGATATCTTCTTCGGGTTTGTTTTCTTTGAGAAACAACAGCGCTTCTCCGACTGTATTTTCCGGATTAAAAGAGATGAACTCTTTCATCATCAGACTGCCGACGGTTTTTTCGTCATATTCCATCAATTCACGGATCTCACTCTGATTGTAGGCTTCCATCTGGATCAACAATTTCTCGGCACGGGCATCTTCGATCTCTTCCAAAATATCGGCCGCTTCATCGGATGGCATGATTTCCAACAAGTCGGATGCTTTTTCATCCGGTAATGTTTCGATCAAACTGACCTGTACATCGGTATCCACTTCTTCCAATACTTCGGCCGCCGTATCATCATCCAAACTTTGGAATAAGTTGATTTGACTTTGTTTATCCAGATCTTCCATGATATCGGCAATATCCGCCGCATGCAGTGTTCGGATCTTGTTCATGGAGGTCGCAAGTTGAAGATTCTGAACTCCGTTGGATAAAGGCTGAACGTCATCCCAGATGACTAAGCGATTTCGGAACTCTTTCTTTAACAGTGTTGACGCTTTAATCACCAGATATTCGACACCCAGTCTTCTGAAAAGACCGCGCAGTCCGATATCGACTGCCAAAATACTCCAGATCCCTTCGATTTGTCCGACACGCACATCATTGACACGTTCAACTTTTTTCCCGTTGATATCGATGATCTGTTTATCCAAGAACTCACGCGCAAGAAAAATCTCACTTTCGGGAGTCGGCATAACGATGATACTGTTGGCGTTCAATCGAACGAAATATTTATCTTTTTCATCTTTCAGTACTTCCATCGAATCGGAAGAAACATAAAATAATCGCCGGCCATTCTTAACTTCAATAGCTTTGACGATTGGTTTGCTTGAACTAAAATCAAGAATCAGGTCATTCAATTTTCCGATGACTGAATCATTGATATTGTGAATATTGTTATTTAAAATCTTGCTGAAAAAAAAGTTATTGGAGTTCTGCATAGTCCTCCCCCTTCCGTTTAGGCGGGGAGAGTTAAAACAGAAGCAAATAGACTTCTCCCCGACATTTGATTGTTAAAAATTACGAAAATAAAATCTCCTGAGTTTCTATCTGCCGGATCCCCGTCCATTTACCGTCACCTCCTATTTTTGTTTTGTTAAGATAGTCTGATACCTCACTAATTGTAACCCCTGACTTGATTTATATCAACCTTTACATTTTCAGAGTCAAACCTTATTTCGACATCACTCGGATAATTCGCCGAAAACGTCTAGATAAATTAATTTCAACTGACTGATTATCCTTTGTTTACCACTTATTACGTACTTTTTCCGCAAATCCGAGAAAATGTTCCAATACGATGACTTGGCCGTCATCCAAAATTGCTTTTCCATCGAAAGTACCGAATACTTGATGTTGATCGCTCTGAATGATCCCTAATGTCGTCAGCGCTTTACGATCCAAAATGGGTGTAAATATGGCCTCGAAACGACCGTCTGACGATGTAAACGACCACGGCCCCATAAAATCAGGTTTCTTGTCGATCATCCCGCTCGGCACAAACGTTACTTGGTCCAATTTATGAGCGATTCCATCATAGAAAAGCATGTTTTCTGTCGCATTTTTGTTTTTACCGAAGCCATAACCTAGGTTGAATCCGAAAGTATGACCATCGATCCGACCCATCCCTGCACTCCAAAACCAGGTGTTGTTGTAAGTCCAAACCCCTCTGCCCCAATCCAATAACCCAAAGGAATTTTCCGGTGCGAAAACGATCGTCTCATCCTTGAATTTAACGAAACCACTGGCACGCATGCCGATGATTTTTTGATTATAGTAGAACGCTCTTTTCCAAAATTTGAAAGGAGTCGCAATGACCATACTGTCACGCGGTTCTTCACTCAGTTCGAATTCCATCGAAACCGGATGGCTGATATCGAACTGATCGATTTCGACGGTCAATTTTCGGACATTTCCTTCATGACGAAATGCGATATGGGTTTTATCGTCCTCAAATTGCACATCTGTTTTTTTCGATGAAGACGGAAGATACATTTTCCCCAACGGAAACATGATCATCGGACTGCGCGTGATTTCTTTCTTCGTTGTGAAATCCATCAGTGAAACACTGATCATCCCCATGTAGGAATTATCAGCGATCGTTAGTGCGACAGCGTAGGAATCATTGTGGATCAGATAATAATCCCATTCTTTGATTCTGAACATATTCGCTCTGATTTCATTGCGATCATAGATCTTGACCGGACTTGTTGAATAACCGCTTTCAACCAAACGTCCGAGATCGTCCAATAGTTTTCCCGGTTTTAATTGTTTCTGTTCCATCTGCGTTTCCCCCTAGTTTGAATCTTTATATAAATCGTGAAGAAAATATCCGTCATTTCATAAAAACTAATCATTCATCCTATTGACTGCTTTATCGATCAGAGCCTTGATCACACTTCGATCAACGATATTTCCATCATTGATCCGTTCCTCAAAGTTTTCCCAACCGCAGAAAGCTAGATAAGCACTCAAAGTCGGATCATCATAGATACCGGTGATCGGTCCTTGATAGTACCCCAATTGAGTCAATGCGTTTTGCATCGTCTCGATCAATTTACTGTCTAGGATAAGTTTGTCTTCTTCTTTTGTCTTGTTGAAGTACATCTCGTAGAGATCAAGCAGGTCAGACAATTTTTTAATGGGATCCGGATCATCATCCACTCTGAGATCGATATATCGGTCATTATAGCCACCGTAACTACCGTTTTTCTTTACCACCAACAGTGAAGCCGATTGTCGACCGCGTCGATCGCCACCAGCATTTTGAGCCGCATCCAGCGCAAGAACCAATCTTCTGGCCAATGTACCTTCAGCACTTTTAAATGTTGATGCCAATGCTTTTACCGTCTCTTCACTGACCAGAATATTCCCCTGACAGGCTAAGTTTTCTTCACTGATGCCGCCGGCATAATCAAAACATTTGTTGCCGGTGAAAGTCGCCGATCCGCCGTTGGCATCTACGATGCCGAACTGACGTTGTTCGATGTCAGGATCGGTATTTTTTAGATACTCTAACGTTTCTTGCGCCGAAGATCCTTTTTCCAGCATTTCCAATCCTAATTTTCCGAAATCCAGATTCGCCATGGCTTGCGTGGCAATGGCTCCGACATCGGCTTTTGCCCAAGGGACACAAGATCCGACCGCCAGAAATTTTGATTGTACGGCAATTCCTAACTCACCTGTAAGCGGGTCACGTGCGATGATCGAAAATGTGGATATATTTTTCATGCGTTCTCCTTTTGAATTTTCAGTAATTCAATTTTGTTTAAGATAACATTCTTCACTGAATCCGGCCGACGGTATTCCGAGTGCTTGATTCAATCTGGCCCAATAATTGACACTGGCAATCGTACTTGCCAGTAAGACGATTTCTTTCTCTGAATAAGCCGATTTTAATTGAGTGATGAATGATTCAGGAAATACGGACGGTGTTTGGGACATGCGGATCGCATACTCAAGTGCCAGAAGTTCTCGTTGATCAAAAGAAACAACTGACTCTTTTTCGATTGTTCCTTGCATGGCTGCGATTTCTTCCTCCGAAATACCATTGAGGTTGATTCCGGCAGCATTCATGTCGATACAAAAAGCACACGAGCAAGTCAATGAGGCTTGAAGTCGAACCAGGTTCAGTAATCTTTTTTCTTGACTGTCTTTGCCTTTAGCCGTCAATGCTTCCATCATTCCGGCACCCAGCGCTGCTTTCGGTACCCACGTCAATAATTTCCCGGGCAACAAATCTTTTCCAGTTTCATGTTTAGATATCCATAATCCTATTCTCAGAAAGAACGGTATCTTATCGGGTACCTTAATAAAGGGTCTTACCATAATGAACCTTTCCGTCGTTCAAATCAAACGGCAATTATTCAATCTCAGTGGTTTGTGGCTGCGTTATTTCATCCGCATGATTTTTTTTGCAACACTGATCATCGGTTTAAACAACGGACCTTCCATATCAGCCGCCACATCTTTCATACGTTCACTGATCTTGATGCTCTGCGGACAATGACTTTCACAAAGTTTGCAGCTCTTGCACATGGAGGCATAAGCGGGATGACGTGTCATGGCTCCGGTATTTTGAATATACGAGAACTTCGATATGAAACCCTTATGATTCAGGTATTTATCATTATAGGCAGCGAAACAGGCCGGAATGTCGACTCCGTGCGGACACGGCATACAATAACCGCAGGCTGTACAATTGACCTTTGTCTTTTCACGGATGATCTCTCTGGCTTTATCGAAAACAGCTAATTCAGTCACCGACAATGAATTTGCTTCGGCATCCGAAGCGATCCGAATATTTTCATCCACTTGTTCTTGCGTGGACATACCGGATAATACAACGTTTACTTCCGGATGATTCCAAACCCAGCGCAATGCCCAATCGACAACGTTTCTGTTTGGGGTCAATGTCTTCCATAGTTCGTCGATCTCTTTCGGCAAACCGAAAACGATCTTTCCACCGCGCAACGGCTCCATAACGATGACAGGAATTCTTTTGGAAGCAGCATATTGAAGACCGCTCTTGCCGGCCTGATTGTTTTCATCAATAAAGTTATATTGGATCTGTGTAAAATCCCAATCGTAGGCATCGATCAATTGAATGAACTCATTCTTTGTTCCGTGAAAAGAGAACCCCAAATTGATGATCTTGCCGGATTTCTTTTTTTCGGCGATCCATTCGAGGATACCGATCGATTTCAGACGATTCCATGTATCGATGTCCATCAACATATGGATCAGATAATAATCGATGTGGTCGGTCTGCAGGCGCTCTAACTGCGTATTGAAGATCTTGTCGAAATCAGCGGTCTTCTTGGCTAAAAAAGGAGGCATTTTCGTTGCGATCTTCACTTTATCACGATAACCCTTGGCTAATATCTTTCCAAGAACGATCTCACTTTTCCCGTTTGAATACACATAAGCAGTATCAAAATAATTGACACCTCGATCGATCGCCGAAACGATCATTTTCTCTGCTTCTTCTTCATCGATACTGTTCCCTTTTTTCGGAAGACGCATACATCCGAAGCCTAAAATAGAAAGCATCTCATCATTTTTTGTGTTTTTTCTGAATTTCATGGAGATTTCCCTATTATATTTCCCTTAAGAACGATCTATATTCGTTCTTCTTCTCACTCAGTATAACAATATTTTATGTTGTTTACGAGTTAAATCAGGAGTAAATTAAGCCCCTGTTACAGACATATTTCACCGTGTTTCTTTACGCAGAAATTCAGCGACTGACTTGTTGAATCGATCCGGATATTCGACAAACGGAAGATGTCCGCAATGTGTAAAAATCTCCAATTCACTATTCGAAATATCTTGATGAAACCGTTCGGCATCGGATACAGGGATCAATCGATCGTCGGCTCCCCATAAAATAAGTACCGGTAGTTTGATCTCTTTGACAGTTTCAGTCAAATCAGTGTTACGGTTATCACGACTGAATTTCATAAACGATGCGCCGGGTATCTGGGCATTGTAAGCATATGCTTTCATGAAGATATCCTTATTCCAAATTTCCTTATTATAGAGACTTAATTGCAACAAATATTTCTGCATCGGATACGATAAAAAGATATTTTCGACTAACCACGGAGGAAGACTTTTATGTTGGTTACTTTGGTAACCTGCGGCATCCACTAGGATCAGTGAATCGACACTGCTTGGATGTTCGATTGCGATATGAAGTGCGATCTCCCCGCCGAGACTGTGACCTAGCAGAGAATAGGTATCATATCCCAATTGGTTCATCATGCGATTTAACAGTAACGCTAAATGTTCGCGCGAATAATCGATTTTAATATCTTTATCCGAATTCGCAAACCCCGGCAGATCGACAGCGATCACTTTTCGTTCCTTACTCAATTCGTTGATATTCAATTGAAAATTATCGGAAGATTCGAGAAAACCATGGATCATCAACAACGGAACCGACCCTTCGCCGGCTTCACGTATGAACAATCGAATCCCATCGACATAAATAGTGCGTCCACCATCTTCAAGTATTGTTGCGAAATCACGAAGTGACCTTTTTTTTGTGTTCTTCTCGATAAGAACAAAAACGATACCTCCGACCAGCAGTACAATCAGTATCAATAGGATCCCTTCGATAAAATTGAATTTCATACAAGTTGTCCGCCTTTGCGTATCGACTGTTCAGTCAACATCTAGTTAAAACGATACTATCACAAGCAGTCTGTAAGTATCTTAATTACGCTCTGAAACTCAGTGATGGGATGCTCTTTCGATTAATTATAGTACACGACATCGTTACTCGCCGATATATTCAAATCTTTTGACGTATTCATTGATATGCATCACAGTCTCATTCCACATCGAAGCCGGACGAACCCAGATACCCTTTTCACCATACAGTGCTTGATAGACCACCATCTCTTCAAGTGTCTCGGAATGTTTCGCCAAATGAAGAACTCTGTATTCATTGCCTTTGAAATGTCTGTATTTACCGATCTTGATGTTATTTTCCATTCGAATTCCTGCTTTCTTTAGTTATTTCTTCTTCTTTTTTGATTGATGCAGTTCGGTGTTCTCAACTACTCTGAACTTGACGATCTGAGTGATCAATTCGTACGGCAGCGGTTCATCGATTGGGAATTGGACTGATCCTTTTGCGCCCTTATACATCGCTAATTCATTTTTGAACTTTTCGATTCCGCTGTGTGTCGGATAGAATCCGATATGATTCTTATACGCAGCGAAATGAACCAGATTTCCATATAGTTCAAAGGTCGGCATCTGATAACTTATTTTTTCCGTAGCGTAAGGTGCAGCTTCTTTGATTACTGTTAGAAGTGCCTGTAAAAGCTTTTGGACATCTTCCGGAAAAGTAAGAATATAGTCGTTGATTGAAGAAATAGTCTTTTTTTCATCTGTCATTGTTTTTTCTCCCGTTGTATCATTCGAATTTGGCTAATGTTTTTAATGCCTTAAGCGTGATCCATTTTGATGATAAACCTTTCGTTTCTATCGAAACCAACATCCTACCATTGTTGGTGGATTCCAGTTTCCATGTACCGTCAGGCATCTGTTTACTTTTAATAACATCGATTGCTTCATTCAAACGATCGTCACGAATGTTCAACTCGGCGAAAATATTCAATAACTCCAAGACATCCGTCTGATACATCAGCGGAAATCCTAATTTCAACCAACCCGGCCGTGATATCGTTTGAAGATCATGACTTTTTTTGAACAGATGATGTTTCAAAAAATATTCGGCAAATTCATTGATTTTACGATTTACTTCATCACTTCTTTTTTCTTGTGGGATCGCGGTCAGTGCCTTGAATGCTTTCGCTACTCCCATATGGCAAGAATGTTTTCCCCAGCATGTTTTATACCTCAAATAGATCGTATCTGTTGGTGCCGTATCTCCATCATCCGTGCGTTGAACTCGAACGATCCAATCGATTGCTTTCTTAACACGTTCATCTTCCAAATACCCGAGTTTGACCAGCGCATAAACCATATTTCCGCTCAAACACGGAATGATTCCGCTCGAAAGTCCGAAACCTGTTTTTGCGCTTTGATCATAGGAGAAACCTCCGCTTTCAGGCTCTTGAGAGTGCGACAAGATAAATTCGCATGCTTTTTTGATACGCGGATCATCCGGGTCAACTCCCAATTCCGCAAGTATCAGCAAGGTCCAAGCTGTTCCTCGATATTTATCACGGTAGAACTTCGATCGAACACCCCAAGACCCATCTTCATTTTGTTTAGCGAGGATCTTAGGAACGATCCCTTTTTCCATGATCGATCTTTTAGAGTGTAGGACATTTGGATCGTCCGGTGACTTATTTAAAAGTGACAGTTGTGTAAAATAGTTGATTGATGGATTATTCTCTTCAAGAAGCCAATCATGTACCGTACTATTCATCGACATA
>Ga0209100_1000856_pt1 | contig 23429 bp, 28 predicted proteins | sample lystaG_FD_185480 | JGI IMG/M metagenome (GOLD analysis project Ga0209100, IMG submission 185480) | Glacier valley bacterial and archeal communities from Borup Fiord, Nunavut, Canada, to study Microbial Dark Matter (Phase II) -... | ecosystem: Environmental > Aquatic > Freshwater > Ice > Glacier ...
ATTGAAGGGCAGTTCAAAAGAAGCACAAACTAATAACTAAGTAAAACCTTGATAGAGCGTTATTTGTACACCGGGGAATTTTTTTTCTGATGGGCAAATGCTGGTAAAACGCTGGCGAAAAAAAACGCTAAACCCCTATGAATATTGGAGTTTAGCGGATACCGATAGGAGGGAAAACGAATGATAACAAAAGTGCGTGTATTGAACTGCTATTTGATAGCGGAGTGTTATCATCAATCCAAGCACTTTACCTACCAAAACAATGATAACAAAAGTGCTTAGATTGAATTGCCATAATTAAAGGTTTTTGCACAGACTTCCGTAGATGTTTAACCGCTCAAATTCGCCCATAATTACATCAATATCCCCGATCATATCCACCGGATAGGCTTCGAATTCGTAGGTCTGCGTGTGGTAATTGACAACCGGAACATCAACAATGTTCTCAGACATGAACTTCAGGGCTGTAGTCTTACCGAGTTTGCACCCTTCCAGTATCTGCTGAATAAGTAAAAGGTACAGAAATCGCTTTAACCCTTCGCTCTTTTGCTCAGATATGTTGGATGCGTCGGGCATATCATCTGTAACGATATGCAGCGTCATCGTGATCAGCCGTGGATTTTTAATGCCCTGTCCTTGCATGGAATAGTCAATGAATATTGCAGGTACCGGAAAGTATTCGTACAACTCTGGTTCAAGTGGCTGCGAACGATAGACATCAAGGAATGACACTGCGCTCAATCCTGCATCTGTAAACTTTAAACTATTGGCTTCGAACCGGAGATATAATTCAAGTAGTGGTTGTAACATGGTTATCTATTAAATGCTTCCTCAAAGCTGGTTTGAATATGTATTATCAATTGTCTCTCTAATGCTTCACTCTGCCCGATAAATGGCCGTGCCGGAATATTCTGGTGAATCGTGCGTGTGTATGCTTTTACCGTCGTTTCGCCTCGCTTGACCCTGCCAAATTCAATCCTGGTACTTCGCTTCAGTTGTCTCCGGCTTGTTATGCCAAATTTAGTCAATGCCCTGGTGTGACTTTTTACGCGTTGTCTGACAGCTCCTTTGAAACCATCATTGTGAACTTGCGCGTAAGGGACATCGGTACCAATAACCACACGTGTTGGACTGGCAGAAATCTTCCTGATGCTCCTCTTCAATCTTCCTTTATCAACCAGCAATGTCTGACTACGCCTCTTACCTGGTCGACTACTTGCTCTTTGTTTCCAGGGATGACGTGTCGTATCTAACCATGCCTGATCCCGGAACCGATCCTTACTAAACTTCACGGCAATGGCTGCGATCTCGTTTGGCAAACGATCATAAGCCTTTGAAACCGCTTGCATCCTGCGCATGAAATCCCTTAATCCTAATACTTCACTCATACTATATTATATTACATGGCCGTTTCTGCCGATCTTACAACACGCATAAACATTTCAGTCATCCATCTTTCTAACTCATCTTTATTCATTCCGTTAATGCTCTGAGATGTTGGACTAAACCCTTTTACAAAACTGTCGATATTGATTGTAACGCTCTTTGTTTGGCTTCCGCTACCGATTGATTTGGCATCGGCAACAGCGATTGGACTTACACCTGGTTTAACCGGCGTGCCATCTTTATTAACGCCTGTAAAGTCTCCTGATGTTTCGGTTTTTAACTTTATTCGCTGTTGAATTTCGGCCATATCAGGCATTTTGAAGTTGGATAGTCCTTCCTTTAAACCTTTAAAGTTAAGGGTAAATATATCCTTTAGAAGGCCGCCAATTTGAGTTGCCATTTCCTTGATAACTTCCCATACAACCTGCATGATGGCTCTGAATTTGTCAAATTTATTGTAAGCGACAACTAAACCGCCAATCAAGGCGCCTATAGCTAATACGATTAACCCGATAGGATTTGCACTTGCAGCTATATTAAATGCCCATTGTGCTGCCGTTGCAATGCCTGTTTTTACCGCCAGAATTCCATTAATGGCTGCATATAACAGTAATTTAGCATTCATAATCGACCAAGCGATAGCTAAACCACCTAATACACCACCGATAATGTCTAAATTTTGAACTAAAAATAATACGCCTTTACCGATTGCAGAAAGAACCGGTAATATGGCTGCGCCAATACCAATTGCCTCTATTTTTATCAGGTTTAAGACTTGCTTAAAATCATCAAACGGGGTTGCTGCGTCTGCATATGCTTTGTTTAGTGCGCCTTGTGAGTTTACTGTAGCGTCTATACTGCTTTTTAGGTTTGGCATATCCTGAATTAAGGTTGATAATCCGAGTACTGCCGCCTGATCAAGTCCGAGTTTCCCAAATTTAAGCATTCGCTGTTTGTCTGTAAGTCCGGACATCTCTTTTTCTAAATCAGACATGATGTCAATAAGGCTTCTTGACATTCCTTTTTTATCAAAGATGTTGACTCCAATTCCCTTAAATGCCTTCACCCTATCTTTGTCAGAAAAAGATCGCATGATTCCCTCAAGCGCCGTTGATGATGCCTCGGCACTTAATTTAGTTGTAAGTGAAGCGTACGCTCCTGCTGTTTCATCAAGAGCGAAACCTACATTGCGTGCGACTGGTATGATTTTGGGAAGATACTGCGCAATATCTTTGAACTTCGCATTACCATCTTTGACAGTCTGAAAAAGAACATCATATACCTCATTGACTCCACGCCCGGATGAATTCATAACCGAAACGGCAGCCATCGCTGTTGTTTCTACGTCCGCAAACCCAGCCTTAGCAGCCCGAAGCGTTGGCTCAAGTGCCTGGAGTGATGTGTTAACGTCAAGTCCGGCAGAAATGATCCGGTTAAATGCTTTGGGAACCTCCTCCAATGGCGCGACATTTCGCCCACCGATCTCCAAGAGCTTTGTAGAAAGCCCGTCAAGTTCTGTCTGAGTCATCCCGGCTGTAACATTGACCTCTGCCAACCCTACCCTCCAATCATTGGCCATGCCCGTAAATTTCACCATTGCCATGCCAGCTGCTAAAACGGCAGCAGTGATTAATACGTAAGGATTAGCAAGCATTCCCAATGCTCCACTAACTCCCGGCACACGATCTTCAATTGCACTAAAAAGTCTGGAGTTACTATTTGAAAATGCATCCAACCTGCGTTGCATCCCTCCCGTTGCACGTTCGACCTGTTGCCTGGCTGAGTTAAGCCCTGCACCCAATCTATTGCGAAGGTCGATCAGCAGTTGTAATTTCGATACTCCGTTGGCCATATTATTTGAATTATAATTGTTGTATATTTGTATTGAAAACGTTTGAGAGTTGGAGTGGAGGTTAATGCGTCAGCAACCACCGCGAGATAAGCAGTATCCTTTACAGGACTTCGTTTGCGCTTTTGAACGTTTTTTATTTCATCAATAATCCACTCCTTACTTTCTCCTCCTTATCCCTTAAATTGTACCATGTCGTTATTTCAAGTCCATCATCTGTAATTTCGGTATCGATGATTACAACATTGTCTTTATAGAACTTCAAATATCTAATTTGCTCCTTTCCAGTTTTGTAATTTCGCATGTACACTTCATCCGGATCATTTAGAATGTCAGTTAAGTGTGCAAACAATTGATGTCTGTTCTCTGATTCCTGTACATGTTTACCAACTGTATGGGAGTTGAATGTTTCCTTTTTCAATACAAGCTTCCGCTTCAAATAGTCCTCAAAGCCCATCAGTCCTTTACCGGCGTTCTCTTTAAATAACTCACCAACATTGCCCGGAGTAATAGTCGCATCCAGCTTCAGCGATTTTAAACTATCTCGCAAATCCTTCAACTTCGTTAATCCATAGTTTGCAAACGAGTAGTCATTAATATTCTTGCCTACCGACTTCTTACCATCTGCATCCTTGAGTGTGCCCAGGTACATCTGATTCTCACGAAATACAACCCCCTTGTCTGCCCTGTTAATCCCGAATAGCTCCATTTGCTTTGTTGTTGGAAATGCAATAGGAAGTGCATCTTTACCACTCATCAGTTTATCTCCTGGTTTGCCTACCGACTGAATTCCTTCGCACCTGCATTTGTAGCCATTTGGTGGAATGAGCCTACGGGCTGCAACATCATCAAGCGAGAATACGCGTCCGTCGAGCGTTGCGTGTTCATCTCGCACATGATCATCACCCACGGTCTGATACTCCCAATGCCCGATCTGATTTTTTTCAGACATGAACTCCAGGTACCTGGCTGAGTTCTGTCCGGTTGCGATCGAAAAGTCGCGCTCAGTTGCCAGGTAAGTTTCGTTGAATGCTGAATTGATCTTCTTTGCCTGGTTAATAAAGTCGCTCTCTGACCGGATTTCATTCTTTTCTTTGTCGATTAACAACCGGTTTAACAGCAGTACTTCAGCCCTTCCTTTGGCTTCGCTGAAGTGAAAAAGGTTCATCTCCATCATGGCCAGTGCGCGGTGATCAGGAGCGTTCCACGCAACTTCGGTACGCCGGTCACCCCAGCCGCTGAACAATCCGGACCGCAATTCCTCCGCGATCCGTTTTCCTTTTAACAATCGCTCTCTTTCGGCTTCGGTGATGTTGTCGTTGTACAGATATTTAGCGATCTGAACATCAAACCCTGACAATTGATCCATCAATGATTTATTGGAGCCTGCCGCAACTGGATGATTCATCACCGGATATTCGGGCAAAGAGATATTGCACGCCACAGCCATTGCCCTCATGGATGTGGCGGCATTAAAAGATGCGTTTGCGTTTGTCTTATTTTTATCGACTGGCGCAATGGCTTTGATGCCGATGATGGGCAGATTGAAAGTTTTGGCAATCCATTCTACACCCTTATCATCGAACTCAAACTTTTCGGAGGCTTCGCTGACAATCTTCCAGTGTTCGGTAAGGCTTAACGATTCGGTTTCGTCGAACTGAAATTTCATCCTGGTATTGTCGAACGGAAAGCCTAAAGACTGAAGTATCGGGAACAACTGATCGTTGACTACAAACCGAAAGAAACGCTGATCGGCAACGGATATCTTATCATCGAGGGTGCGTTCGTGCACTTCGGATTGACTCCGAGAGGCCCCATTATCACTGACCATTGTGCCTCCAAGAATTCTTTTGGATATCTGAAGGTCGTGGAAGTTTCCCTGAGACTCATAGACTGCTTTCGTATTTCCGGCATTGGCTAAGTCGTGAACCTGAATTGTGGTACCATTGGGCAAAACTGCCTGAGCGGCTTCACCTATCTTTTTGAGCATTGCCTCAATGCGTGGAACATCTTTTACATTTGGAGTTGTGGCACTGATCAGCGGCATACCAAACTTTTCGCCAAACTCAGCCCATGCCTGCATGGCGTTTTTCTTCCAAATATAGTTGGGTATTACATCGTTTAGGATTCCAAAAGATGAATGGTGATTGATTTCAATTACATCGGTTTCAGCACTGTAATCAATAGCTGAGTCGCCAGAGACTTCAACATATACCCTTTTGAATTGCGGACATACATTGCGCCTTGGGATAAAAGATATTTGAGGCTCTTCCAACCCTTTTAAGATTTGAATGAGCGTGTATTTTTTAAAGATGGCATCCAGAGCATAGTCCATGAAGTCGAAAAACCACTTTTTGTCCAGGAGTTGAGTTTGCTCTTCGAGCTGTTCACCTGACTTTTTATCGACCACGTAAAAGCGGTGGTTTGTAGTAGTCATTTTACGGATATCAATAACACTGGCCAAGTGCGCGTCAATGGCATCGTCATACATATCCTGCATCATATACCAACGGGGATTCTCAGGGTCTTCAGCTGAAGTCATGGAATTGCGCCACTGTTTGATCTGTTTTCGCGAACGATCTTTGAACTCGTTCACTATTTTGTTGATGATGAAAAGGTCTGATGTCGTCAGACCGGGTGCCAGGTTGGTTGGCTGATCAACGGGTTTATTACTACGGCTGAATATGTTTTTAAATTCCATTTGAAACTTGTTTAAATTGGATTACATTGATATCTAAATAAAAGTCTGACCATATAGTCATAGTATAAACGACCCTTCCATTTGGTTTGCCATAGGATGGAACTGTGTGCTGATTTTTAAATGGGTTTTCGGTAAAACAATCAGATAGCGCCTTAATCATGTCATCAACTGGCTTAGCATCATCTGTCCACGGCATTGCCATTATATCCATATCGCTCGATAAACTACCATGCAGCCCCAAAGCCCAACCGCAGTTTAATGCAGCTTCTTTTAAATCAGGCCACATTGAAGCATAAAATGCAGCCTTTCCATTACAAACTACATGTTCTCTACTTTTTGTCATTGCCTTAGTATTTATGGTCGATGGGTTCACGTCCCCAGATGCGTACATCAGAATATTGATCACCGGCAGAATCAACTACTACAGGAAGATCGGCTGGGGTTGTGCCGTTACCTACATCTTTTAACCAGTCGACGGCATCCTGGTATCGCTGCGAGCGATGTTCAGGAATATCTTTCATGCCGGTTTGGCTGTAGAGGTGATATAGAGTGAGGTCGATGGTGATGGTTACTATCCATTGATCGCGGGTATCGGTTTCACCTTCGCTGAAACCAAGGAAGATGGCGGCGCAATCGTACCGGGCAGCAATTCGGTTTCTGATTTGTGAGATGGCTGTTTGTTCAGCTCTCACGAGCTTGGCAGTGCTGTACCAATCGTTTGGCGAGGTCAATAGGCGAATAATCTCCTGTTTGATCTGCATCTCATAGTCTGGTTCTGTAATAAATCGGCTCATTATCGTTTTTCTAAGTATATCTGAACTCTATTACTGTCAAGATCATAAAGGATAGACATCACGTGATATCTATTTCCTTTCAAAAAGACTTCATCATCTTTTTGTGGTATAGGACAGGATTCACCTCTAATTGATAAGGTTTCTTCGCTAAAAAATTCTATAAAGTATATTCTCATTGTTTAGAATCGGTTTGATTGAAATGCTGAACGTGGTGTTGTCTTGACATCGAATTTTTCGACAAAACAGATTTCGTTTATTTCGGTGAATGCACCTTCCAAAGCATCAAGGAAATCGAGTGGAATGGATGCTCCTTTTTCAAAAGCAAGCATGGTGTCACGTGCTAAAATAGAATCAGCATTGTCTTTTTCGGCTTCATTGAACCAGACATTCATTCGTTCAAAGAAGCCTGATTTTGCTTCTATACGTTCAAATTTATTGGCCTTTGGACGCTTGCTTGCTACTACCGGAATGTAGTAACCACGAACGTCACCCTCTTCATCGAAGTCATTTAAGAACTCACTCATTGCAAACAACCCCTCTATTATATATTGAATAGATTCACCATTCAGCTTTCTATCTTCAAAAAGATCGTAAAGCCACTGAGCCAAAATTGTGCGCGATGTTTGCCTGAAAAAAATATGCAGGATATGGTATTTCCGTCCGATTTTCCCCAGTGCAACGATTGATTTGTGACAGGCTTCATCAGAAAAAGAAAGGTCACCATAGAATACAATTGCATCATATTTAGAATATGCCAGTATTTTGGTAAACTGAATTTGATTGAATTTGAAAACCTTTCCTTCTTCAACATGAGTATTCATGTACTCGCGCATAAAGGAACGGAAAGGCATTGAGCTGAATTTCTTACGCCAGTATTCGGCACTTGTCTTGTCGGGCCAGTTGGGTTCAAATGTGTTGATGTCCTTTACAGCATCTACGCGAAGGTGAAAGAAGTCATGCGTTTCATCGTTTGCTTTTGCTTCCTTGATCTTTAAAAGAATGAACTCCTTTAGCCTGTTGGTGATTGATTTCTTGTTGAAGTTGTTGTTGGCATAGACAAATCGTTCAGTGGCACCGTCCTGTGAATCGAAGCAACCCCATATATCTTCAGTAATAAAGTCGATCGCCTCACGCATGAGCCGGTCATTGTTGACGTGTCGTTTGTTGTCAACATCATCCACTACAATATAGTCAGGACGCGAGGCCTGTTCGCGGGCGCCACGAGGGTTTTGAAGAAAGCCCAGAGCCATGAAACGGATACCATCGACTGTCGTAAAATCGCCTTCAGACCAATCGCCCTGCTGAAATTTACGTCCGTAGTCGTTAATGATCCTTTGATTAAACTGTAACTGAGCCTGGATACCTGCTAATAGTTTCTTTGCTTTGGTTTCGTTTTCGCCAACTAAAAGCATGAAAAAAAGGTCTCCCAGAACCAAATACAGAAATAACGGGATACCCATGTCAATATGAACAGACTTCCCGGCAGAGCGATAGAATTCGGCAAGCGCCTTGATTTGTTTGTTCCGAATGATCGCATTGGCCAGCTTCTTATGAAACCAGGCACTTTTCTTTTTTGCATAATTCGGGAAATAGTACTCAAACCATTTAATATAGTCCTTTTCAAGGTCCTTAATACGCTTTAGCTTATCGACGGCACCCTCGTTGATGTTGATAGATGTAGCCTGGGCGACTCGCAAACAATGTTTGTCGTAGTCTGCAATGATTTTGGCGTAGTTTGTTGCCATTACGATGCGAGTGAGATCCGGTGTTGAAGGAACATCTTGTGAAACTTAGTGAACTCGTTTGCAACCTTCGGATCGACTGATACCATAAAGTTATCGAACTCAACAAATACATCCCGGATTACTTCAGGACCTACCTTTTGACTCATATAGTCGTAGGCTTTCATCACCTTACTCAACGAATCGGCATCAATTCCTTTAATTGGAGCTCCGGTTTTGTCTGCTCTGGCTTCCCCTTTAGCAATACGAACAGCTTCCTTTAGTAGTATCTTCTTCAGCTCTGTTGGTCCGGTATTAAACAAATCACGGGTTTCATCCCACTTGCCTTTATCCCGCCAGGCGTAGATCGTTTTGATGTTTCGCCCAAGTTCGTCCGCAATAGACTGAGGTGCAATCCCTTTTTCAACATAAAGGTTTTCGGCGTACTTAATTTCAGTCTGGCTCACCTCCTTTTTTACAGCCTTAACAGGTGTCTTTTTTGTCATCTCGCGTAAGTTTTTATCACCAAAGTTAGTTGTCGGACTCGTTTTGCAATGGTCAACACTAAAGCCCTTTTATGATTCAATAAAGCCCTTTTATAGTTCTATAAAGCGCTTATAGTGCCCATGATACTGACTCGGTATTGTCGGAATATCTTAGCAGAAAATTAGCAAGAAGAATTGCTCACAAACGAAAATCGGAGACAGATGTAAACGAATTATTAGCACAAAATTGAGGGATAGAGCGCCTGGAGCTCATTGAGTCGAAAACTCAGACTGGTTCGAATCTGGTTCCCTCAGCAAACATACAACTACGGAAGAAAGGTCGCCGGTCTTCCTGATACCAGGACCCGGTGACCTTTAATAAAAACTAAAAGATGCTGATTAAAAGGATTGACAAAACGAAGGCAGAGGTTAAGATGTACGGCTCAATTGGCGGCTGGTTCGTCGATGGGTTCAACTTTACATCAATCCTTGATGAACTTGAAGCTGACGGGGCAAAAGAAGTCACCTTCAGGATGCATTGTTATGGTGGTAGTGTATTTGAAGGTAATGTAATTGGCGGTGCCTTTGCCGCTTCGAATATGAAAATCAATATCATCATCGATGGTATTGCCGCATCAATGGCCTGTATGATTTTGCCACATGTCAAGGTCGAAAACATACAAATTTCAGAGAACGGATTTGGAATGATACATCGTCCATCATCAACTGCCGGTGGTAATGCCGATGCGCATATTTCGTCAGCTAAATTACTCAGCGACATGGAGGGAAACTTTATCCGCACACTGACAGAGCGTACCGGCATTTCTTCTGAAGAAATCAAAGCAAAATTCTTTGAGGGCAATGATCACTGGCTCAATGCTGATGAGATGATACAATATCACCTGGCAGGATCGAAGATTAAAGCTACAGCAAGCATTGCAGCCCTGGATAAACTACGCATTGAAAATATGACCGAAGAGGGGGTTTACGGACACTTTGCCGCTACCCTTGATCCGGAAAACAGTAAACGGAATATTATTAACAATAAATCACAACTACAAATGAAGGAAGATTTGATTAAAGCCTTTCAATTGACAGGCGTTACGGCAGAGAGCTCCGATACTGCCGTGCTTGCAGCTTTGCAGGCAAAGTTTAAAGATAACACAGATCGCCTGACCGCACTTGAGACAAAAGCGACGGCTGAGAAAGCTGCAAGCATTGCAGCTGCACTGGATGTAGCTGTGACAGCCGGTAAGATTACTGCCGCCGCGAGACCAACTTACGAAGGTATTGGCAATGCAAGCGGACTGGAAGTATTGAACACTGTATTGGCAGGTATGGGTGTAAAAACACCGATTGCATTGCAGTTACAGCATGGTGGAAAGGGCACTCCGGTTGATAGTACAAAGAAATGGGAATGGTATCAGAAGAATGATTCAAAAACATTGGAAGCAATGGCTGTAGATGATCCTGATACTTTCAAGGCATTGTATAAGGCTGAGTTTGGGTGTGAGCCTACAGTGTAAGATTAATGAATTAAATATTTATAAAAATGAGAACGAAGTTTATTTTGAGTGTGTTGTTTTCGGCGATCATCGCGATTGCCATGGGTAGCGGGATGGCCTTCGCGGCTGAAGTGCCACAATTGGCATTACCTGCTTCAGGTGTATTATTTGCAGTATCGTTTATCCCGATGCCACAGATGGGAGGCATAGCAATGGAGACCTTTTACCAGCAAGTCTGGGACAAAACGGCCATAAAATCTATTGATGCGGCCATGAAGGATACATTTCTGGACGGGATACCTGATAAGAGCCAGTACGTGACCGGTAGTGAGGAAATGCAGACCATCAACAGTGTCTTTTTTGGGGTTGAACCTGATGTTTTAATCAACAATACGACTTATCCAATACCACTCCAAGACTTACAGGGAACGGCAGTTGCGCTAACGCTTGACAAGTATCAAACGAAAGTTACACCTGTAACTGAGGATGAAATGTTCGCACTGGCATACGATAAGATTGGTGAAGTAACCAAGTCGCACACTGGAGCGATCATTAAAACCAGGTTGAAAAAATCAATCCATGCACTTGCACCGGCAGGGCATACTATCAAAACACCGGTATTGCTGACCACAGGAGCTGCCACAGCCGATGGCTTACGCTTGCGCCTGAAATGGGATGATATTATAGCACTTAGATCAGCCTGGACCGCCGCGGGTTTTTCTATTGAAGATTTACGCCTTGTGTTGTGCCAGGATCATGTAAATGACCTTTTATTGGCTGATACTACTTTCCAGAAATCGTATGCCAATTTTCAAGGCGGCATTATTTCCAATCAGCTTGGATTCCAGATGAGAGAGTATGCAGCGAACCCTTACTTCAACGTAACTACCAAGGCTAAATTGGCTTTTGGTGCTGTGGTTACTACTGATTACCGTCAGGCATCGGTTGTATTCAATGTTGGCCTTGCCAGAAAAGCAGCCGGAATGATCAAAGTATACAAAGATTTGCCTGATGCACAAAATCAACGGTACTTGATTGCCATGCGTAATTTCTTCATCTGTATGCCTTCTATCCAACAGGAAATCGGGGCTATCGTGTCGGGCAAACCGGCTTAATTTATTAATCAAACCACTTCGGGGGTGATAACCACCCGAAGGGTTTAATACATAACTCAGATGAAAATATCAGAAGATAAACAAAAAGAAGGCTTGAAATTGGCTGAAAAGCATGGTTTCAAAGAGCTGTTTGTAAACGTAAAAGGTGAGTTCTTCAGCAATAAAAGCTACGCTGCCATGTCGGTTGGGTACGATAAAGACAAGTTTGCTGAAGTATCACTGACCGGCACTGTGGCTGAAGAAAAAACAACCACAGACCTGGACAAAGCTGCTGATGTGATTGTACACATTGAAACTGCAACTGAAGTATCGGTTGTGGAAGCTATTCTGAAGGCTGAGACTGAAGGCAAAAACAGGCCTTCTGTTGTAAAGGCTGCTATGAAAAAGCTCGCTGGATTGGCTGAAGTAACTAAGGAGGTTAAGGACTCTAAGGACATTAAGGAAGATGCGCTGAAAGATGGGGAGATCCTGAAACAAGTTCAGGATGACGAAACGCTTACTAAAACCGCTCAATAATGAGGTTGCGAGGAATAACTATTACAGAGGGTAAGATTGGGGCAAATGTTGCCGGTGATGGTCGTGAATTCGGCCTCATCGGTAACGGTGTCGCAGTTGTAGGTAAGGCACAATTAGCCTTGCCTTACGTTCTACGCCGTCCGTCCGATGCTGTTGCGATCGGAATTGATGCTGCTTACGACATCGCAAACAGCGTCAATATCTTCAGGCACATCAGCGAGTTCTACCGTCGTGCCGGTGAGGGTAAGAAATTACACCTGATGCTTGTCGCTCAAACGGTAATCATCGATGACATGACAGAACCAGCCAAATTGCTGGCCATTGCTGCTGATGGTAACATTTCAGATATGGCTTTCTGTTTCAACCCTGCTATCGGATACGTCGAGACGCCGCTTAACGGCATCAATGCAGATGTGTACGCTGCAATTACATCGCTCCAGGCATTTGCTGAATGGGCTGATGGGCAGGATATGCCGCTTCACACCATCCTTGAAGGCCGGGGAATTGGTGACACGCTTTCTGCTGTGGCTGATCTGCGTGACATTGAGAATCTGGAAGCTGAAAAGGTGACCCTGGTGATTGGTCAGGATTGGGATTATGCAGAAACGCTTTGGGCACTGGGTAAGAAGTTTGCCGATGTTGGGACATTCCTGGGCGTTATCGCGTCTCAGGCCTGGAACCGTAATCCTGGTGAAGTGGAAACCCAGAATCTCACCAACGCCACACTTGGCGTCTGGATCACCGGTGGCCTTTCGAATCACAAAAAGTACAGCGAGGTTTATGCTGATCTGGAAACGATGAACGATAAGGGTTATATCTTCCCGATCAAGTATCAGGGTTTGTCCGGGTACTGGTGGAATGACGGTCATGTCTGCGCTCCGATTGTCCTGGATAATACCGGGAGCATGAACCAGAACATGATCTACTACTCGCACACGATCGACATGGTGAAACGTGCTTTGCGCATGGCTTATCTGCCTGAAGTAAAAAAGCCTGTCGTTCTTGAAGGCGGTTTACTTCCGTCCTCAATGGTCGGTTACTACGATGCTGTTGGTGATGGCATATTTGACAAGATGGCCGGTCGTGAACTGATTTCGGATGGCAAAGCAACCACCGATCCCCAAAGCGATCTGCTGATTGAAAAGATACTGGTCATCCAGTTTGCAGTCGTACCAACGGGCTGTATCAATGAAATTGTCGGGACTATTAACCTCAAAAATAAGTAAGCTATGATTATCAGACGTATGGGAGAGGTTTACTCAGCAGGTGATGTCGTTGTTACCATAGCCGGTATTTACGATGTCAATCCGAGCGCGTTGGAGTACAATGTCAAGTATGCACATGAATACCAGCGTGGAATCAAACGCAACCCTCGTGGCTGGCGTATGGGTGCCAAAGAGATGGACGGAAAGATTACACTTCCGATGGATGTAATTACGCTGATCGAACTTGCAGCTCCGAAAGGAGACATCGCGATGATCAGGCCGTTCCCGATCAACGTCTCATTCTTCAACACCGAGAATGTGATGATTAACGATGTGGTCTTTGCAAAGTTTACAGGCAATGGCCGCAATATCACCGCTGATGGTGAATTGGAAAAGGAACTTGAACTTTTTGTCCTGGATGTGAAATTGCATACAGGAATTTAATAAACAACAATTCAATTAAAACCCGTCAGGGGTTTGAAACCGCCTGACGGGTTATTTTAAATCAATAATAAACCCATTTTAAAGATGAAAAAATTACCTGAAGGAATTACTGAAGCCATGGTTGCTGAAGCAAAAGTGAAGCATGGTGAAGATAAAGTAAAGCTGATTGACCTCCCAATTGATGAAGAGAACTCAGCTTACAAAACAGTCCTGGCATGTGTGCCTTCGCGCACTGTTGTTGGCCAGTACCGCCGCTGGGCAGAAACTGACCCTCGTAAAGCCGATGATATCATTGTAAAGGCGTGTTTGCTTTCGCACAAAGAAGAGGTACTGGCAGATGATGGCCTGTTTTATGGCGCACTCTCCGGGATTGCCGAATTGATCCCTGTCAGAAAAGCGATCGTAAAAAACTTATAGAGCAGTTACCGCCGATTAAGTCCTTAAAGGATGCGGATAACTGCGATGTGGATGATCTGTTGGAGATGTACGATGCGATGATCAGGTTCTTTTTTAAAGAAGATCCGGACACACTCTCCGATGACGAATATGCCAGGCGCATTAAAGAGCTGCGATGGTTGGCTGATGAAGGTTTCTTAAAAGGTATCACATTATAAATTCGACATGATTTTCGACTTTTCAGGCAGGGTTCAGGCAGCATTTGGATTTGTGACGGCAGCGGCCAGTCGCGTGCTTTATGACAAGATGTTTGGTGATGTTGTCAAGGAGAGTAACATCAATGTCGATGTATTTCTTTCGGGTAAGGAGGCAACATTTGACGAAATCACACTCCGGTACAACAATTCTGAAAGCTACTTTTTCGCCTACCGATCGTTCTCGGATGATTACAGCAACATATTTGCAACTCCACCGATGCTGAGCATGAAACGGGCAAAGAAACTGATCAGCACCCCGATTGACAACAGCGATATTGAGGTGATCGAACGTTACGGAACCGAGCCATGGGAAATCACCTGGAGAGGATTGCTCATCGATATGGAAAATCACGAATTCCCGATTGACAAAATGGAGGCCTTAAACAAAATCTTTGAGGCGAACCGGGAGTGGACAGTCGATAGCGAGATACTAAGGAAGGTCGGAGTTGAAACGATCTATATCCGCGACATCAGCATTGACTTTGTGGAAGGTTTCGAAGATACAATTGCCTATACGATGACAACCAGGGCAATCAGATCGCAAGAAGTTCAATTGACTAATTAATAATAACAAAATGAGAATACTGCTAATTATTTGCACCATGATGCTATATCTGAATATGACGGCAAAGGCCACTTTGGGCAAAGTGTTGCTGAAAAATATTTCAAAGTTTGAGATCAGCGAGAGCGTTCTTGAAATGAGTAATACGGCAAAGATTACCGTGCCGAAAACTTACAGCAAGCTTGATCAGAAAGCGATTTTGGAACAATTTCAGGTTGGCAATCCTGTCACGATCGATGCCGGTTATTACCGCGAAGACTTTGTTGACGTGAAACGGGAGTTCACCGGCTTCATCAGGGAGATTGAAAGTGATATCCCTTTGATCATCTATTGTGATGATGAAACCTATCCACTGAGGCAAAACAGCCATGTTAAGAGTTACCGGGATGTGACATTGAAGCAAGTCTTAACTGACATAATTCCAAAGCCAATGGTTTTTGAATGTCCTGACGTTAACCTGGGACGTTTCCAGATTGACAAGGAAAGCTCATTCCAGGTACTTCAGCGGATTAAGAATGATTACGGATTGTACTCCAGGTTACAGGAAGGCGTTCTGAAGGTCAACCTTAGAGATATTGTCAACGGTACCGACATTAAGGATGTCCATACCTATGTGATCAACCCGGTCACCTCTGCCGGTAGCCTGGTGAAGAAAAACGAACTGAAGTTTAAACGGAAGGAAGATTATAAGCTTCTGGTGAAGGTCACCTCAATGCTGACTAACGGCAAAAAGACAACCGTCGAGGTAGGTAACAAGGAGACTGAATGTTCAACGCTTCATTTTACTTATCCGGGTAAATATACCGAAAAGCAGTTGAAGGAAATTGCTACGAGCATATATAACAAGCGATGTTACGACGGCTATTCAGGTACAATCACCGGTTTTGGATCACCGCGCACACATGCCGGAGATGCCCTGGTGATTGAAGACAAAATTGAGAAAGATCGGAACGGTAAATATATGATCGAAAAAGTGGATATCACTTACGACGAATCAAGCGGCTTCTCACGCAAAAACACGCTGAGTTACAAAATATAGTTTATGGCTTAAACGTGCCGTTTTAATGAACGGTCTGTTTTGGTTGGTGAGTTAGTCGTTTATCCGATTATAATCGATTACGCGAGATTTTAAAGTGGGTTTAAAGTAAGTATAGAGCATGGGGGCACTTGAACAGGCAATCGAACAGGCAATTTTGAAACATGCAGGGAAGTTACAGGTTAAGCAAGTCTTATCCGGGGTAGCCAAAGATGTAGGAGAATTGACCTGTACTGTGGAGCGGCAGGATGCCCCCGCTCTTTATGATGTCCGGCTAAACGCAATTGATGATGCCCTGGAGAGTTGCTTTACTGTTTATCCGGTTGAAGGATCGCAGGTACTGGTAGCAATCATTGAGAATATGAAGACTGAAGCGGTGTTAATCCGCTGTTCTGAAGTGCAGAAAGTAAAGGCAAAGATTGGTACAACAATGCTGGAGCTCGACAACAATGGCTTTCTGTTCAACCGCAATGATGAGAATCTCCAGAAGGTAATGACCGATCTGATCGCTGAAGTGCAAAAGATCATCGTAGTCCAGGGAACGAGTCCGAATGTTCCTGCCCTGGAGGAGATCAAGAACCGGATAAAACTAATACTGAAGTAATGGCATTGAACAAAGCAACATTGGCACAGCAGCTGAAGACAATCTTTGACAGCGTTTCTCCGGAAGCAACCGGCATTACCGATCCTGATGCACTTCGCCAAAAGATGGCTGATGAAATGGCTGATGCTTTCGATGCTTTTATAAAGACTGCCAAAGTAACGGTTGCAACCGGCATAACCGTAAGCACAACAGGAACAGCAGCTGCACAAACCGGAGCAACAACAGCAGCGGGTACTGGAACGATATCGTAAATAAAGAAAAAGATGAACGGGATATTGCTTGATGACAATTATGATCTGAAGATCGAACCGGTGAGATTGGCCAATGGGCTGATCGCTTCCGGATTGGTAGTCGGTAATATTGACTATCAGCGTTGCAGGATGATCATCGAGGCGCAAAAGGGAGAGTTCAAAGAGTTCCCAACGCTGGGCTTTGGCATCGACAATTATCTGAAGTCGGTCACATCACAGAAACGTCAGCAATTTATAACCGAATTAACGAAGGAACTGAAATCAGACGGGATGACTACGGTCAAAGTGATCGTGGGAGATGACCTGTCACAATTTGAGATTACGCTATGAAAAAATTGGAATTTTTAGTGATCCATTGTACGGCCACACCAGCCGGGAGAGAGGTGTCTTCAGATGATATTCGTCGTTGGCATATGTCCGCACCTCCTCAAGGCCGCGGTTGGAGTCAAGTTGGTTACACAAGGCTATATCATATCAATGGTGGAGTGGAGCAGTTGGTTGCCAATAATGAAGATGGCTTTGTTGATACCTGGGAAATTACCAACGGGGTCGCCGGTCGAAATAGTATTTGTCAACACATTGTGTACGCTGGAGGGATGACAACGGATAACAAGAGGCCATTTGATTCGCGGTCATTTTCACAAAAAGAAGCAATGAAACGCGATGTTCTATTGTTTCACAGAAATTTTCCTGAAGTTAGGATCGTAGGGCATAACTACTTTGACAAGGGAAAAGCGTGTCCAAGTTTCGATGTTCAAAGTTGGCTAAATTCAATCGGTATAAATCAAATGCTATGATCGAGTGGCTGTATAACAATTTTCTCAATGCCCTTTGTGCGCTGTTTTTTGCGGTGATTGGATACTTCGCTGAAATTCAAGGAGCAGTACACGTAATGTGGGCAGCTTTAGCCCTTGACCTGGTATCAGGTATAATGGCATCGATGATTGCGCGAAGGGAAGAGTTCAGCATGAGCAAAGCATTTGTCGCGGTAGGAAGAGCCATTGGGGTGACAGTATTGGTGTTGTTGTTGTATGGAATGGATAAAGAAATGCATCAGGATTTTGCTGCAACTTATAATATTGCTGCCTGGTTATTTGCAGGCTTCTATGCTTATAGTGCAGCCGGTAATATGGATGATCTGTTTGGAGGGAAGATATTTAAAGTATTTAAGGGATTCTTCATGAAACGGGTACAGGATCAAACGGGGGTTGATATAAACGACGGATCAGTTCATTATAACGCTCCATTATGGCCTTCATCCCAGAATAACTGGCAATCAGCCAATAATCACATAAATAATACACAAAATGAAAACGGCGATTAAAATATTTAGTTTAGTTATTATCGTACTGATGATGGGGTGCAAAACATCTCGGCCACTGATTCCGGCAGTTCCGATTCAATACAGGGAGAAAGTTGTTGATAAGCTTGTTCCCTTCCAATTGCCAACTGACAGTGCGGATATCATGGCTCTGTTTGAATGCAATAATTTGAATCAGGTTATACTGAAGCAACTCACTGAAGAGAAGAGTAAACGCATTAAAAGCCTTTTTTCATTCAATGCAGGGGTTTTTAAGTACAACTTTAGAACTGTTTTTGATACCGTTTACGTGAAGGGAAAGGATATCTATATATACAAGGATGTGCCGATTTATGTGAATGTACCTGGTCCCGAAGTGAACAAACTAACGAAGTGGCAAAGCACACAGATAATGGCCGGAAGGCTGTTTTTGGGTTTGATCCTGCTATTTGGAATATACAAGTTCGTACAATGGAAATTCAAAACAGTGTAAAAAGCAGGAATGCCTTTCCTGTTCGGGAAGGTCAGTCACTGTTTGACCTGGCTGTACAGACATGCGGATCGGTAGAGAGCATCTTTGATTTGGCAGTGCGGAACCTTATCTGTATCACAGATACTTTGATACCAGGGCAAATAGTGAAGCTCCCTGATGTGGGTAATAAGGGGATTGTCAACTACTATACTATTGGTGATATAATACCAGCAAGTGACACCGATGTGATGGCGGGCAATCGCACATTTGATGATACGTTTGATTTAACTTTTCGATAAAATACTGATATGGCTCAAGATACTTTAACCAATCTACAATCCCGGATCAACGAGGGGAAGTCCGAAAACAAACCAGGGAAGAATACCAAAACAAGGGTGTTCCAGTTGATGCTGGATATCCTGGATACAGTGAAAGGATGGCTGTCGAAGCTTAATTTCGATATTGATGCGAATGGGAAAAGGATAACCAACCTTCCGGCTGCGGTAGGTGCGACAGAGCCGGTAAGGAAGCAGGAGTTTGATAATAAATTTTTGTATCAACCCCGACAAATTCACACGATATTTTCAGGGACGACGACACTCACTAAAAATGGAACAATCTCAATTACCTTATCTGGAGTTATTGGAATTAACTATGGTTATGGGAAATATGCCACAATTGCAGCCGGAACATATAACTTGGGTGGCAGCGGAACACTATATATTAAAGTCTTAAAAGACATGTCATATGCTAATGTTGTACCAACTTTGACCACCAATGCAGTCGATTTAACTCCTGATTGCATTATACTGGCATGGGTAAACTATGACAAGATTTCTACGATATGGGATATTTACTTAGATAATAAAATATATCAACAGGCACAGATAAGCCCAACCTTTTCACCAACAGCGAAGATTGTAAAAACGGTGAATACATCAATCACGCTTTCCGGAATCATTGGGTTTTATCATGGGAATGGGAAATATGTAACAATCAAAGCAAACACTTACAATTTTACTGATACTGGATTATTATACGTAAAGGCATTAAGAGATATTTCCTACTTTGATTTAATCCCAACTTACACAAACAACGCGACCGATATCACCGCCGATTGTATACTGTTGGCATGGTATAGTTCCGGGCAAATATTAACGATTTGGGATGCTTATTTGATCTCGCCATATCAACCCCGGCAAATTCACACAATATTTTCAGGAACGACGACACTAACGAAAAATGGAACAACCTCAATTACGTTATCTGGAGTTATTGGAATTAACTATGGTTATGGAAAATATGCCACAATTGCAGCCGGAACATATAACTTTGGTGGCAGCGGAACACTATATATTAAAGTCTTAATAGACATGTCATATGCTAATGTTGTACCAACTTTGACCACCAACGCAGTCGATTTAACTCCTGATTGCATTATACTGGCATGGGTAAACTATGACAAGATTTCTACGATCTGGGATATTTACTTAACTCAATCAGCATCTATTTACACATCAATCGATTTAACGGTTGATACCCCGGTAATCACAAATACAATTGCGTTCAAGGATGATGAGGAAATCCCTTTTTACAAGGATTCGCTTTTTAAAAGAATCTATTCCGGTAAAAAATACACCGTTGTCCTTGAAACTGAATTATCTGCCGGAATACGAAGGATTGAGATCGGAAATCCTACGTACTTAAAAGCGTCTCAAATAGGCAGCAATACAAGAATAGTTTTTGAAAGTGAGTTTACCAATAGAAAATTGGTTTATAAAAATCTTACAAAGGTTATTAAGTCATTATCAACGGGCAAAACCGGGACTACTAAAACTTTAATGACAATCGGAGACTCGCTGACACAAGGACAATTAGGTGCAGCATCAATGCCCCTTGCATTAATCAAGACAAGGTTGGCAGCTTATGGAATTAACATTAACGGAGTTGGGACTTACGCAATGGAAGGCAACAGCGCAACGCCTCCGGGGTTAGCTGGTACCTACATGGGCGAAGGTCGGGGATATTGGAATTATAAAACGTTTGTTGGAAAAGACTCTTCGCCTTACGCACAGCCAGTCACTATCAATACCGCTTCGATTTACACTACAAAGTTTGAGAATCCATTCTTGCGCCTGGCAACAGCAACCGACAAAGCGAATCACCCAGATTGGTGCTTTACAAATAAAGTCGCTAATCCTGCCGATATCGATGGGATTAGTTATTCAACAAATGCAACGTATACAAATTACTACATTTTTGATTTTGTAAATTACTTAACAGCTCACAGCGTTGCGACTCCTGATATAATTACACTTGCATTAAGCATAAATGACTGGCAGGAAGATGGAGTAATGAACGTGTCAGATGAATACTTGTCATTTATGATAATGTATGAGCAGATCAGATCAGCTTTGCCTACAACTCCAATTTTGATTGTTCCGTCTGCTCCACTCTTTCCGGAGGATCAGCCGGAATGGGAAAATGAGATGTTTCCACTGCTTGAGCGAATGATCACTTATATTGAAGGTAAACAGGCAACAGATGCAAACTTAAAAACGATCCCTATATTTCAACATTTGAGCCGGTTTTTTGCCTTCAAAACGCTTGGGGCATCTGCTAATATAAGTACTTATAACAATATTCAATCCGCAACAGCTAATGACGTACACTTTCTTGATAAAGCAACATCAAGAAAAGAATATATGGATATTTATGAGGCTGTTATTCTTTCGGTAATTTAATAGACAACCATGTCAAGAACCATCACCCAAATATCATTCGAAATCAAAGCCTCCTTCGTTGCAGACGCTGAACTGGCGAATACCTACGGACTCGACCAGGCCAAAACCTTCGATGAACAGTTCTCCAGGGTAAGCCTTGAGATGCTTATACTATATATAGTAGCAGTATCGATCTGGACACTGGAGAAGATTGTCGATGCATTCAGTTTGGAGGTAGATAGTCGCATTGAGGCGGCTTACATCACATCACTGAGATGGTACCACACCGCTGCCCTGGCATATCAGGCCGGTGATGATCTAACGTATGATCCGCTGACTTATAAGGTTGTCTATCCGGTCATTGACGAAACCAAGCAGCTATTGAAGTTTGTGGCAGTTAAGGAAGTTATCCCAACAGCAACCACTGAGCGCACTAAGTTGCAAATCAAGGTTTCAAAAGCCAGTAAGATGGCACTTTCTGCCGAGGAACTTGCACCATTTAAGAGTTATATGCAGCGTGTCGGAGCGGCAGGGATAGCGTATGATATCACTTCAGGTGTTCCGGTTTCGGTTGCATTTAACCTGTCAATTGTACGAGATCCGTTGTTGCTGATGGACACCGCTGCCGGTAGAGCATCCGTTGCCTCGGCAATTTCGACCTACTTAAACAACCTGGATTATGGAGGTGAGATTTCCACCAGTGGCGTGATCGCTGCTGTGATGGCCGTGCCTGGAGTAAAAGACATGCGTTACAATCATGCCATTATTGCAGCCGCGAATGTGGACACTGTACGGATTGAATCGGCAACAGGAGCGTTTATCCTGGATGAAGTAAACATGCTAATTACAATGTCATGAAGATAGATTACGATCGGTTAATATTATTGCTGCTTCCACTCCGGATCAGGACTGTGCGGTTAGTTTCATTGCTTCGGGTATTGATTTCACCTATTATACTGATGCATGATACCTTTCATGTCTGGGCAGAAAAGCGCCGGTTGCGTGCAGCTGCTACTCCCCAGGCATTGATGTTGGAGAGATTGGTATTATCGGAGACGGGCTTAAGTGTTCAAATTCTTCCCGTTGAAACAGGAGCTTCACCCGATTTTGAGGTGAAACATCCAGACAATGCATCGGCTGCTGATGTTGAAGCTGCACGTAGTGTGATTGATCGCTATAAGCTGGCAGGTAAAAGTTATCGTGTTATAGGATCTGTTGTTCCATTTACAAATATCTGGTCTGACTTTGTCTGTGCTGTGGCTGATAATGCCGCTGAAGAATCGCAGGAATGGACCGATATGGTATGCGCCGTAATTTCAACAAATAAGCCTGTGAATCATATCATCGTGTCCAGACAAGGTGATTTTTACAGGCTGATCGCGAATCAGCCTGTAACGTCGAATGTATCGGTCACTGTTCGTTTTATCCAGGATGAAACTATGGGTGGAGATATGATTGACGTTCCCTGTATAATTGCGTCTGGCCAATACCTTGCAAGTATTGCTACTGTGATAAACGTTGTATCTTATTTCATTATTGAGGGACCAGTACCTTCATCAGATGACAATTACGAATATCAATAATTATATAATTATGAGCATAATATACAAAAACACTGGCTCATCCAGGGCTACAAAGTTAACGATTCATCGTAAAGTAGATGGGATTGATATTACGGGATACCCGGTTACATTCGACCTGTTATCCGCACTTCCAGGCAATTCCAACTATCCGGCCATCACAGCGGCTGATATGCGGAAGCTGACTGATGCTGAATACACATCGCGTCGGAGTGCCTTCATCACGATGGCGGCAAATCAAACGGGGTATACAGCAGATATAACCGGCAGCGTGGTAACAGATACCGTCACTTGTCCAGTTATGTACGTGACGCCGTAAAGTTTAAAGAGAGTTTAAATTGAGGTGAAAGAGCCTCCGGTTCCTACTTGTTTCCCAACAAAATAGACAGCAGATTGCACCGCCAACCGAAGGCTCAATGAGTTCTTCGGCGGAGTAATCTGCTTTTTTGTTGGGGTAATGCAAAAGTACACATTTAATATATAAACAAGTTGGAAACAAAGAAAATGAAAACACCAATCACCTATTA
>Ga0209100_1000857_pt1 | contig 23427 bp, 20 predicted proteins | sample lystaG_FD_185480 | JGI IMG/M metagenome (GOLD analysis project Ga0209100, IMG submission 185480) | Glacier valley bacterial and archeal communities from Borup Fiord, Nunavut, Canada, to study Microbial Dark Matter (Phase II) -... | ecosystem: Environmental > Aquatic > Freshwater > Ice > Glacier ...
CGTGTTTCGGAGTGGAACCAGGGTCAGCAGGGTGTGTAGAGTAAGCATGAGGGTCGTCCTTGGCTGTGGGTGCAACTTCAGCCTAGACAGACCCTCCTTCCTTGTCAAAACTTACCGGACCATTGATGATACGGAATCCGTTTAATTACGAACGATTGGGAAAGGCACCCAATAGTTCTCCACATCACGGATTCCGTATCTTTTTCCCGCTCGCTCCGCTCGAAAAAATCTTGAAAAGTACAAGATTTTTCGGATTTCCTATTACTCCCCTATTCCCCAATGCAAGTCCTCGATACGGCTGATGTTCCGCCGTAACTCTTAGATTTATGCTTTAACTTTGTCCTATGAATACACCGAGGTTGGGGCTGGCTTTTCTGGGCTGTATTTTGGCTATAGGGTGCGTCTCGGGCAACTCAAAAAATGCAAGCGCTCTTCAGGAGAAAAGCCAGAGTAACCTTGTACCACTCCCGAAGGGGATAAGTGGGTTAGCGGGAGCTTACACCGATTCGCGGTATCTCACCCAACTCGAGTTCGGTCAGCATTCGCATTGGATACAGCCCTGGCGGTCTTTTCTGGAGACCGTACCCGCGCAGCAATTTCTCGAGGGCGTGGGCATCGGGTTTCCCACCTACGAAGACATCGACCCTAATCTGGTGGCGCAGATGCTGGCCAAAAACGGCTTTCGCAACGTGCGTATCGAGATTGGCTGGGGTCAAATCAATTTCGACGACGAGGCCAAAATCAATGCCGAAGAGCGTTTGACCAAAGTGCTCGAGGCTTGCAAACGCTGGAACCTGCGTCCTTTAATACTGCTCAATCTGCATCAAGGCGTACCGGGACCGCTAAAAATGTTTGACCGACTCGTAACCCAGAATGCGCCGCAGGGAGCCACTCGGATTTCACTCGAGTCTACCCAAGGATTGGTGGTGGGGCGCAGCGGGTTTTCGGATTTGACCGACTACTGGGCTGCCGAGGTGTTAATCACCGGGATTGAGGGAAACACTGTCACCCTTTCCAAGCCCTTGCCGAAATCTATTTCAGCGGGCAAACGGGCGCGCATGGCCACCCTGAAGTATCGCCCTTTCTCAAAACCGATTAGCGCCGATTACAACCAGACGCTCGAGGGTTGGAAGCGCTATGTGGGTACGGTCTCGAGCTTTGTGGCTCGCAAACTGGGGACGGCAGGCACCGCGTCCCTGGGGTTCGATTTGGAGATTTATAACGAATTGACTTTTGGCACACACTTTTTGTACCTCAACGACTACTACGACCCCGCGCTCGAAAGCTACGAAGGCGAGTCCATCTGGAACAATTTGGTTGCCGAGACCGCTAAATACGTCGCTCAGAATCCCTCGAGTTTTGCCGGAGTCGGTCTCAGCAACGGTTTTTCCAACACCATTCCCTGGACCGCCTCGAGCAAACAGCCCGAGCGCATCAATGCGATTAACAAGCACCCTTACAAGGGAGTCTCGCGCTTTCCCGACGACGAAAGCAAAGGCGGCAAGCTGGGTCAAGACGGGCGGCCCACCGCCGAGGTTCCCCGCTACACGTCGCTGTTTCCAGAGTATTACGCGAGCGCCCTTCAGACCGAAACCTTGCTACGCGACAGCGCACCCTTCAACACCAGCATTTACGAAACAGTACACGGACGGTATGGGCTGAGCAAGGATAAGCCGGTCAAGGTGTGGATTACCGAAGTCAACATTCAGCCTCGAGAGATGGGAATAAACGACCCTGCCGCCGCTCGAGCGCTCAAGGCCAAAAGTGCAGCCCGGTACTTTAGTTTTTTTTTGAACAAGGGCGTCACCAAACTCCAGCTTTACAGCGCTTTTGACGGCGACGGCGAGGATACCGGGTTTAGTCTGCTGCAAGATAACTTTACCCAGTATGCCAGGAAAAACACTGTCTATCCCGCTGAGGACGGACCTTACACCTCACCTGTGCTGCAAGTCACCCGCCGAATCACCACGCTGTTCAAGCAGGGACTCGACCCCTTGCTGGTCCAGACCCGTCCGCTCGAGGTGCGCTCGGTACGCGACAGCCACAACCACATTCAATTCGCCGCCGTGGGCCTTCAGCCGCCGCTATACAACCGCGAGGTCTTGACCGTTTTACCGTATCAGGTCAACAAAAAGCGTTTTGTCATCGGCTATTACGTGATGACCCGCGATGTGCGTCAAACCTTCGAGCCGGAGGAGTACACCCTCGAGCTGGGTGGACTCAATCCGGTGGGAGCCAAGCTGAGCGCCTACGACCCTTTCACCAACGCTTCAGTGGAACTGAAGTTACATACCCTCGAGCCGGATAAATTGGTTGTCAGTTTGTCTGCTACAGATTATCCGCGCTTTCTGGTGGTGCAAGAACGTTGAGTTGAAGGGTCGGGTGTGGCATAAGGCGTAAATTTCATGCCTTCGAGCCAAATTTTACAAACCTTCACTCAAATCCGTATCCTCAAAACTCGAGCTGACAACGGCAAATTCACATTTGCACAAAGTCAACTTTTCTGTTACACTGTTAAAGTTGCCAAAAGGCAGCCGGGGCGCTAACCACTTTGCCCGCTCGCAGGCTTTACCCATCTACTTTCCGGTACAGGCTCGATTTACGGAGCTTTTTTCATCCCTAACGTGCAAGTTTTTCTTGCGCTCTTTACAACCCGGATGACGGTATCCAATCAGATGAATTTTAGCCTCATAGTGCGGCTTTTTTGGGAATACACAGCGCCCGAAAAAGGACAGTTTTGAATTTTTCAGACCTCAATGTCAGCCCTGAACTCGTCACCCGACTTGAAGTTCGCGGCATCACCACCCCTTCGCCCATTCAGATTGAAGCGCTTCCCCCCGCGCTCGAGGGCCGCGACCTCATCGGACGCGCCCGCACCGGAACGGGTAAAACCCTGGCTTTTGCCATTCCCATCATCGAGAAGCTCCAACCCAGCCGTGAGCGGGGCCGTCTGCCCAGAGCCATTATTCTGGCCCCCACCCGCGAACTGGCCAAGCAGGTGGCCGGAGAGTTCGAGCAGTCCGCACCCGACCTTAGAACCGTGACCGTGTACGGCGGCGCGCCCTACAGCCCCCAGGAACGCGCGCTGATGGGCGGCGTGGACATCGTGGTGGGCACACCCGGACGCATCACCGACCATATTGACCGGGGCAACTTAGACCTGTCCGGCGTGGAGTTTGCGGTGCTCGACGAGGCCGACGAGATGCTCAACGTGGGCTTCCTCGAGCCGGTGGAGAACATCCTCGAGAAGACTCCTTCCACTCGCCAGACGCTGTTTTTCAGCGCCACGCTCACGCCGGAAGTCAAAAGGTTAGCCAACCGTTACCTCCGCACCCCGGTCACGGTGGATTTGGTCAGCGACAGCGCCTCCAAGACCTCGCAGACCGTGGAGCACGTTGCCGTAGTGGTGGGCCGCTCGAGAACCCGCGCCCTGGCCGACCTGCTCACGGTGTACAACCCCGAGCGCACCATCGTGTTCACCCGCACCAAGCGCGAAGTGGACGAACTGGCCCTCGAGCTGATTCACCGGGGTCTAGAGGCCGAAGGCATTCACGGCGATTTGGCTCAGGTACAGCGTGAACGCGCCCTTGCTTCGTTCCGCGCAGGTCTGACCCGCGTACTGGTCGCTACCGACGTGGCCGCAAGGGGCCTGGACATCCCCGAAGTGGATTTGGTGGTGCAGTTCCACCTGCCCAACGACACCGAAGCCTACATCCACCGCTCGGGACGCACCGGACGCGCCGGACGCGCCGGACGCGCCGTGGTGCTGCACAACGAGCGTGAGGGACGCGGTATCCGCAACCTCGAGCACGCTACCGGAGTTCAGTTCGTGCGCCGTGAAGTTCCACGCCCACAGGAAGTGCAGGCCGCGCTGGTCAACGGCACGGTGCAAACCGTTCGGGGCATCAAGTCCGAAGTAGCGCTGCCCTTCCTCGAGCAGGCCGAAGTGCTGATTAAAGAGCTGGGCGCAGAAGCGCTGGCCCGCGCTCTGGCCAAGCTGGCCGGAGTTTCTGAACCCGCCCGCAGCGTCTCGCTTCTCTCCGGCGAAGAGGACATGACCACCGTGATGGTGCGCGGTGAGAGATTGACCATTCCCCGCACCGTGGCCCTCGTGTGCCGCGCGACCAATCTGGACAGCAAGCTGCTGGGCAAAGTGCGCGTGTTCGACGGCGGAACGGTACTCGACATTCCCACGCCTTACCTGGGCAAGCTGCTCGAGAGTGCGGGTCAGCTCGAGGACGGTGTTACCGTAGAAGTCGCCACCGACCTGCCCGAAATGCAGGAAGTGCGCGATGACCGCCGTGAAAGCAGTGGCTACCGGGGCAGCAGTGACCGCTCGAGAGGGGGCTATCAGGGCGGAGGCGGCTACCGGGGCAACCGGGACAGCGGCGGTGGCAGCAGCCGGGGAGGCTATCAGGGCAGCCGCGACAGCGCAAGCTCGAGCAGTGACCGCAGCCGACCCAGCAGCGCGGGTCGTTCACAGGGTCCTCGAGAGTACGAGCGCCGATAGGATTGTAGGGTTTTGAGTTTTCAGTTATCGGTTGTCAGTTGAAAAAGCTCGAGCGCAATGCTCGAGCTTTTCTTTTTTGATATAGATGTAGGGGCGAGTGGTGTCTTGGGCAAAACGGCACCTAGAAAGGGCCTACCCGCGTCTTGGGCAAAACGGCACCTAGAAAGGGCCTGCCCGCCAGCTCACCCGTTTCAGCTTGAGCGCAATAAACGTAAAAGCCTCTGCTCGAGCTTAGGGCAACCACAAGGGATTGCCCCTACAGGACACTTTTTCCATCAGCGGCTGCTGGTGTACTTGACAATCACGATGCGCTCGCCATCTACCCTGGCAATCTGCCCCTCACCCGCGTGGGTCCGCATACTGTTAAACCCACTCGCCTCGGGGTCGTTGGCCACCACACTACCAATGCGAATGATAGGCGAAGCGATGGGATAGCCCACTACCACCGCTTCCAAGTCGCCGCCCGCACCCGCGTGAACCACGCCACGCAGAGCGCCCAGCACCACGATGTCGCCCTGCGCGATGAGTTCCACCCCCGAGTTCACATCGCCGAGGACAATCACGCTGCCGCTGTATTCGGCCCTGGTTCCGGCGCGCAGGCTGTGACGAATCAGTTCGGCGTTGCTCGAGGGGACACTGGGTGCTGGAAAGGTTTGTACCGATGTGACGGCGCTCGAGGGGTCTTCTGATACACCATTTTTGGGCAAGATGGGCTGACCCACTTCGGCAGTACGGTCTATCCGTGTGCTGTGTCCCCGCACGCTTTTGACCGTTCCCCCGGCCTGCTGAATTCGGTGGATGGCAGCGGCAAACAGCGCCCCATCCACAGTATCGGTGAACTCGATAGAAATGGAGTTGTGTAAGAACTCGGCTTTGGAACTCAAGTCGTCCAGGAGGCTTTCGGGGGTATCGCTGGACTCGAGCAACAAGCCGAACCCCCCCAGGGTGCCGCGCAATTTCATAACCCCATCTTAACGACTCCTCGGGTATCTAAGCCACAGATGAAAATGCGGCGGGGGTGTGATACAATTGCCCAGATTATGATGCTAAGGAAGGCTCAAAGGATGGCTCAGTAAGTGCAACTGGACTCAGGCGCTATCGTAGAGGGTAAAGTTACCCGAATCACCGATTTCGGTGCGTTCATTCAGTTTGACAACGGCGAAACCGGACTCGTTCACATTTCGCAAATCGCCCATAGCTTCGTGCGCTCGGTTTCCGAGTACCTGTCCGAAGGCCAGACCATCGAGGTCAAGGTTTTGGGCCGCGACGAAAAGGGACGCCTGGACCTCTCCATCAAAGAGATGCAGGAAGCGCCTGAGGAAATCCCCCGGCCTCGAGCCATCGGACGGCAATCGCCGCAGTTCGAGAACAAGCTGCGCTCGTTCATGCGCGACGCCAAAGAGCGTGGCAGCTTTGGCGGTGGAAGCACCAGCAGTACCGGCAGCAAGGATAAAAAGCGCCGCAAATAAACGGGAGTAAAATAAATCCGCTCGAGTCTTGACACTCGAGCGGATTTTTCATGGTTCCAGATTGGGACAGGTAAAAGGTCTGCTCGAGGTTATTCTATAATCCCAGGTTTCTTGAGGGTAGAAAGGTCCTTTATCCAAACTACCACCCATCCCTGTACAAAAAAGTAGTATATACCAGGCACATTGGAAACCAAGGTTACAATAATTTGTACGGCTGTCAAACTACGAGTAAAGGCATTTATGGAAAATAAAACAAGTGACAAGATGCTTAGCACGATATTTATTTTTAGAAGATTCAGAACCATTCCGACGTCATTAGAATACTTTCTTTCCCTGAATGCAGCACTTGACCAGCGACCAGTATAGTAAAGCAAAGCAGGAGTCAACAGTGTAAAAATAAAAGGAAAATAGCGGAGGATTGGTCCTAATATACCCTGGGAGGTCTGAGATGAAAACAGCGAACCAACACCTCCCAACAATGCCAGTATAGAAAACACTTGAAAGGCTGTTAGCCACTTTGACAGAGTGCGATGTGTTTTCTCGAGTTTCACTTCGTTATGGATGTTGCCCAAGGCCCGCTGAGTCATTTGGTCCACCCAGGTTCTCAACCATGAGTATTGAAAGTAGGCCACAACGGCGATGATGACCCCAAGAATTGAGTAAAAAATGAGGAGGTCCGAATCACTCCAGCGACTCGGTGACGCTCGAGGGGTCACGCTGAGCGAAAACGCTGAAAGTAAAAGGCTGACAAAGACCAATAAATTGGCATTCTTCAGCCCTCGAGCGAGCTATTGCGCGGACTGAGCAAGGGGTGAGCTAAGCATGTGGAAAGCATACAGGATTTTTACATGCTGCGTTTAACCAATCTAACCCTACTTGCTAAACCTCGACCAGATACGCAGATTCAATCACCTCGAGCGCCCGAATCTGCTCGAGCTGGTCCGTACTCAGTTTCTGGTCCAGACTCAGCGTGAACAGCGCCTCACCCCCCGGCACGTCGCGTCCCAGGGCCATACCCGCAATGTTGACGCCCCAGTTTGAGAGCAGACTCGAGAGTTGCGCCACCGCACCAGGTTTGTCCACGTTGGAACAAATCAGGATGAAGCCGACTGGCTCGAGTTCCACCCGAAAGCGGCGCAGGCGGGTCAGGCGGGGCAGTTTGCCGAACACCGTGCCGCCCACCGTGCGCTTGCGCTCACCCTGCATGGCCACGATGCTCACCTCACTTTGATAGTCCTGGCAGTCCTCGCAGGTGCTCGTGACCACGCTCAGGCCGCGTTCCTTGGCCAGCGCTCGAGCGTTGATGCGGTTAGGCATCTCCTCGGTGATGCCGTTCAGGTAGCCCACCAGCACACTGGTGACGATGGGCGCGGTATCGGCCCCGAAGGTACCCCTGAACTCGATGTCTAAGGTGTTGGCTCCCGGCAGCAACTGGCCCAGAATCTTGCCCAGCTTCTCGCCCAGCTCGAGGTAGCCGCCCAGCGCCTCCATCGTCTTGGCATCGAGGGCGGGCGCGTTGACCGCACCCTTGCTGATGTCGCCCTTGAGTGCGGCCAGCACCCGCTCCACGATTTCGGCCCCCACCCGCTCCTGCGCCTCGGCGGTGTTGGCACCCAGGTGGGCGGTGATGCCCAGATTGGGCGCGCGCAAAAAGGGATGGTCCGCTGTGGGCGGCTCTTCCTTGAATACATCCACACCCGCCGCAAACAGGTGTCCACTCTCGAGCGCCTCCACCAGCGCATTTTCCTCGATGATGTTCCCTCGAGCAGCATTCACCAGAATAGAACCGGGTTTGAGCAGCGCAATCTCTCGAGCGCCAATCATCTCCTCGGTTTCCTCGGTCAGCGGGGTGTGAACCGTCACCGCGTCCGAGACCGCCAGCAGCGCCTCGAGCGTGTCCATGCGCTGCACGCCCACCCGCTCGAACTGTGCCTGAGACACGTAGGGGTCAAACGCCACCACGTTCATGCGTAAACCCTGTGCTCGAGTGGCCACCAGAGACCCAATCCGGCCCAGACCCACGATGCCCAAGGTGCGGTCCTTGAGTTCCAGGCCCAGGAATTTGCGGTCCCATACCCCTTCGCGGGTCTTGCGGTCCGAGAGCACCAGCCCGCGCGCTGCCGCCATCAGGTGCATGATGGCCAGTTCAGCGGCACTCACGTTGTTGGACTCCGGCGCGTTGAGAATCAGAATTCCCCGTCTCGAGGCCGCGTCCAGGTCTATGTTATCCACGCCCACACCGCCGCGCCCGACCACCCTCAGCCGGGGTCCTGCCGCCTCGAGCAGTTCCTTGTCCACCTTGGTGCGGCTGCGGGTAATTAAGGCGTCGAACTCGGGAAGCTGCTCGAGCACGTCACTGCGGGCCATATTGGGCACGTATTCGATATCGAAACCGGGAAAGTTCAGGTTGCCAGGATTCATCTCGTCACAAATCAGTACGCGCAGGGAGGTCATGGGGGTATTGTGCTCGAGTTGGCGCACTTTGGGCAAAGCTTGGATAGACGAGGCAGCCTCACAAGCGCTCGAGACACCAAATTTTTAAACATCTCGCATAGCCAACTGTTCAATTCCGAATTGACGCTCGGAATTTAAGAGATTAGACTGCTTATTAGGAATTATTCCGGTTTATCTTTATTTCGGCGCTTGACCAAAACGGGCAGGCACAAGACCTGCCCCTACAAATACCCTCACCTCAGGCGGTTCCCCAATGTGGATTTCCACCAAAGCACAATACGGGCTGCGCGCCCTCATCGAAATTGGCAAGCGGCCCGGTGAAGCGGTGCCGCTCAAAGACGTGGCCGAGCGTCAGGACCTCAGCCAGCACTACCTCGAGCAGATTGCCTCGAGCCTGCGCCGCGCCGGGTTTGTGCGCTCGGTGCGCGGTGCTTACGGCGGCTACAAACTCAGCCGCCCCCCCGAACTCATCAGCGCCTGGGACGTGGTGACGGCGCTCGAGGGCAGTCTGGCCCCCGTGACCTGCTTGGAGGATGCCGACGCCTGCTCGAGAATGGGAAGCTGCGCCACCGAAGGCATGTGGAAAGAAGTCGAAAACGCGGTAAGGCGCGTGCTCGAGGGCCGCACCCTGGCCGATTTGATTCAGGAAAACCGAATGCTCGAGCAGGGAAAATTGGTTCAGCTCGAGCCGAGTTTTGTGGGCGCGTTTTAGTCGGAAGGCGACCTTGGACGGCTACGCCACTTCTCCGAAAGCAAACATCGAACGCCCGGTGTGTCCCAGGCGTTCGACGTTCGACGTTTGCAGAGCCGCAAGGCTCCTTCAACTCAAGGCTCGATAATCACTTTCCCCGTCGAGGCCCGCGAAGCCATGAAGGTAAACGCTTCGGCGGCGTTCTCGAGCGGGAACACCTGACCCACCTGTGGTTTGACCTGTCCGCTCGAGAGCAGAGGAACTAAAAACTCACTAGCCTCGCGCATCAGGTCGGCTTCCCTGGCCAGCGGGGTCAGCCACACGCCGGTGACGGTGGCGTTCTTGCCCATCAGCATCAGCGGATTGAGGTTGGCGGTTCCCCCCGAGGCCGAGCCAATCACCATCATCCGGCCCCTCGAGCGCAACATCTGCACGCTCTGCCCAAACTTTTCACCCCCCACCACCTCGAGCACCAAATCCGCGCCCTCCCCACCCGTGGCCTCCATTACCGCCTCGAGCAGGTCTGAACGCCCATTGAGCAGGTTCACGTCAGCCCCCAGCGAACGGGTCAACTCGAGCTTGGATTCACTCGAGGCCAGTGCGATGACTTTAAGGCCGAGGTGCTTGGCAATCTGGATGCTGGCGGTGCCCAGCGCCCCGGCAGCGGCTTGAATGACCACCGTTTCCCCAGCTTTGGCGTGGCCCAGCGTCTTCAGGGCAAAGTAAGCGGTGTAATACGAGATGGGCAGCGCCGCCGCCTCGCGGGAACTCAGGTTCGAGGGAACGGGTAAAAGTCCGGCGGCCCCGGTCACGACGTACTCGGCAAAAGCCCCACTGCCGCTCAGTGCAGCCACCGTCTGACCCAGCTCGAGGTGGGTGACGCCCTCGCCTAGCGCGGCCACGGTACCGCCCAGTTCCATGCCTGGAACGAACGGAAGCGGCGCTTTGGTCATGTACTGGCCCGCCACGCTGAGCATGTCGGCAAAGTTGAGTCCGATGGCGTCCACTTTGAGCAGCACTTCGCCCGCTCGAGGTTGAGGGACCGGAATCTCAACCTGCTCGAGCACTTCGGGGCCACCAAACTGGGACACTTTTATCGCCTTCATGGTAGTAGGCATGGTGCTGGGTAGGGTCATGGGCTGAGTTTAGCGCTCGAGGTTTTGGGAAAATGTTCTGAACGGTACGGCCCCCTCGAGCGGGAATTCGGCCCAAAACTGGGTTCCCTGGCCCTGCACACTCTGGATGCCCCAGAGTCCGCCTGCCACCCCCACCCGAGACTCAATCAGGCCAAAACCCAGGCCCAGGGTTATTTGCTCGAGTGCGAAACCCACACCATCGTCTTGAACCTCGAGCCGCAGCTTTCCCGAGGCGAGGTGCAAACGGACTTTCACGGTGCTGGCCTGGGCGTGCTTGAGCGCGTTTGCAAGGGCCTCCTCGAGCGTGCGGTAAATCAGCAATTCGGGTCGCTCCTCGAGTGGAACCGTCTCGAGCGTGGGGTCGGCGGTTAAATGGATATTCACCACACTGCCCAGACGCTGACACAGGGAGCGCACCGCAGGCAGCAGGCCCAGCGTGATTACACTGGGGTGCAGGGCGTGGCTGGCCTCGCGGACATCGTGTTCGCGTACATCGTCCAAATCGCGCCGCACCTGGGCCAGCAGCTCACGGTAATGTCCCTCGGGCAGCGCACCCTCGAGCGTGCCCAGGTTGTGCCACGCCACCAGCAAGCGGGTTTGCACCCTCGAGTGCAGCATCTCGGCCACCTCGCGGCGCAGTCGCTCCTCGGCCTGAGAGGTTTGTTCCCGGCTGTGCTCGAGGTCTAAAACCCGTGCCGAAAGCGCCTGGGCCAGCATCGCGTTTTCCAGGGTGAGCGCGGCCTGATTGGCAAAACCCTCGGCAGCCTGCACCTGACGGGAATTAAAGGGCCGCCCCTGCAAGAAAGCCAGCGAACCCAGCACCCGCCCCGCCTCGAGCTGTTGGGTCTTGAGCGGCACCACCACCATATGCCCCTGACGGGCGATGTGAGCCGCTACCCACAGCACCAGCGGCGGGCGCGGCTCCCTTGCCATAGCGGGCCAGCGTGCTCCGCACGGTCAGGCCCTGCCTGTACACCTGATAGGTCAGCGGATTGAGGTCTATGGGCAGCGGATTCGAGAGCGTGCGGGGCAAGAAACTTTTTCCCTCACCCGCCCTGGAATCGTTCGATAGCCACTTCATCAAGCGCAGGCCCAGAGACTCCCGAATGACCGAGAGCACCGTGCGGTAACAGTCGGTGGAGTGGTCATACAAGCTCAGGGCGACGTGGCGCAGGTTCAGGGCCGCCTGGGCGTTCTCGAGAATCTGGCTGTAGAGCTGACTTTCGCCCAGCCACTCCTGCTGAGTATCGAAACGGTACAGCAGGTTGCCGCGCTGCCGGATGGGTTGGGTCATGGCCCCACCGCCTCGAGATAGCGCAGCACCGCCCCCACTCGAGCTTGAACCTGCGGATTGTGGGTCTCTAGTCCCAAATCGGTGTAAAGCTGGCCCATCTGGTTGTCCACGCTGCAGGTGGACAGTGAAAGATGTGTGGCGATGCCTGCATTGGAATAGCCCTGAGCGATGAGCGAAAGCAGCTCGAGCTGGCGTTCACTGAGTCCCAGGCGCTCGAGGGGTGAGTCCACCGTGAGCGCGGGGTCCAGAATCACCAGCCCCTCGGACGCACCCTGCACCGCCCGCACCAGGGCGCCCAGGTCGCGCACGCTGCTTTTTAACAGGTAAGACCAGCCCCCGGACACACGTTGTGAGAGCGAACGCACGAACTCGAGTTCACGCAGCACGCGGCCCAGCTCGAGGCCATTTTGGGGCAGGCCCTGCAATTGGGGTCCCAACTGAATATCCAGAACGGCCACATCAAATGAATGGGATTGAAGACTCTCGAGCGCCGACCCACTCGAGGTACAGGCCACCACCTGACCCACGCTGGCGTGGTTTGAAAGCGCCCGCTCGAGCAGCTCGGAGAACAGCGGTTCGTCATCCACGATGAGAAGGCTTAAACGGTGGGCCATGTACCTTCATTATAGCGTGCGTTCACGCACATCGAAAGTGCGTTCTCTCCCGAGGGGTGTGCGCTTTCACTTTGGGTCCGGTTGGGGTCAAAGCCTTTAATGAGAGCATGAGCCAAACTCCGCCTTCTACACGCCTGTTCTCGGATGTAGAGAACCTCCGCTCGAGGGAATGCGCCCCTCCTGTGTCCCGCGCCACCTACACCATGCCCCGGCTCGAGCCACTGGGACCCTGGCAATTTTTTACCGGAGCCTCCTGCGAACCGGGCGTGGTCTGCTTTGGGCCGACCTCACTCGAGCGGATTTTACGCCAGGGTCCAGGCGTGGGCCGATGAAAGCGCTAAGCCCTCTGCTGGTTCTGCTCACGCTAGTTTCCTGCAACCTCAGCTCGAGTCCGTCTCAAAATGTCCCTAACCCAAATCCTTCCCTTCCCACTCGAGGGGATATTCTGGGACTTTTGGACGTAACCATAAACTCGAGTACCCCAGGAAAACCGCTCGAGGTGCGCTTTTTAAAAGGTTCTGAACTCAATTCCTCGAGCTTATCTAGTCAAGTATTTGATGTACAAAATCCCTCGAGCGTGGTGCAAGTCTGTAATGGAAGTGTTAGTTTTGTAGATGATACTTCGGTCAATCCACCTGTTCGCTACTTTACAGGACTTTTTAAATTCGATAATAAACTGGCCTCGAGCCTAACCAATTTGACCTTCCACGCCATCAACACCTCGAGCAATATCAATGGCACGGCGGTTTTGAATATCAAAACTGCGGGTGGAACACTTTTATCTGACCCCACGATTGCCCAAAGAATGCGCCCCACCCATGCCATGACGGTTGGCTCGAGTGGAACCACAGTGAACCCGTCTCTGGCACACTTGCAGGCGTTTACTTCCCTCGAGACTTTGGAAGTTCAAAATAAATTTAATGCAGCGTTTCCAACCTCGAGCGCGAAAGTTCTCGAGTATGGCTATGTTGCCGAAAAAATCGGCGGAGGAAGAACCATCGCTGCAAACGATGGAACGGCCTGTGATTCTGGAGCCTCGAGCGCACAAGTTGCTTTTAGCTACGCTTATCCGTATCAGAGTGGAGATACTCCCTCGAGCTTGCCGTTTCAGTTCAATTTGCGTTTTGTGCTGAGTGTAGATTCGGAAACAACCGTAACCCAATCGCTCGAAGAACAAAATGACAATGCGGGGGTTTTGATACGGGCAAAAAGTTTAGGAACGCTTGTCAATCCCGTTCCCGTAAGGGTTTTTAGTGGCTCGAGCTATGCGTTAGGTCCCAAACAGGATTTGTGCGGGCCGCTCAGCGCCGACCCAACCGTGGCAGGAAACCGTTTTACGGTGGACGGACAATTTCCCCTCTCGAGCATCACCCCCGCGCCGAATAGCATGTTCAATGCGGCAAACTCGAGTGTGACCGCCACCTTTCCTACAAATTTAGCCTCGAGCGCGGGGATGACCGTGCAGGGGTTTCAGAGCAGTTCGCGGTTATCTGGCTTCTCGAGCGCCGGAAACGCACTGAGCCTCAACCCCGCTCGAGCGTTTTTTCCCGGTGAGGAGGTCGAGGTTTCGCTGACCCCCAACATCAAAAGCACTTCGGGTTTAGCGCTGTGTTCGCGGGTCTCGAGGTTTAGGGTTCGCTCGAGCGGCACGGGTCGCCTGGGTGCTCGGCAGACCTTCGGGTCGGGCAGGTCCCCCATTTGGGTGGCCGTGGCCGACCTCAATACGGACGGCAAGCTCGATGCGACCCTGGTCAATACCCAGGACAACACCCTGTCGGTGTTGCTGGGAAACGGCGCGGGCGGCTTTGGTTTTCCCAACACTTTCCCGGTGCCGTCGCGTCCCGGCTTTGTGGCTCTAGGCGACCTCAACGGCGATGGTCTACTCGATGCGGTGGGGACCAGCGCCAACTCGGACACGGTGTTCGTGCTGCTGCGTAATGATGCTGGAAGCGGGGTGTCCTTCGCACCCGCTACCGGGGTCGTCGCGGGGATGAGTCCCAACGGGGTGGCGCTGGGCGACCTCAACGGCGACGGACGGCTTGACCTCGTGACCGCAAATGTCAACTCGAGCAACATCTCGGCGCTGTTGGGCGACGGCAGCGGGGGTTTTGGCCCCCGGCGAGATTTTGCGGCGGGTACCAACTCTCAGTCGGTGGCGCTGGGCGACCTGAATGGGGATGGCAGGCTCGACGCGGTGGCGGCCAACCAATTCACCGACGACGTGTCAATACTGCTGGGCGACGGCGCGGGAGGGTTCAGGCCCCAGACCAAAGTGTCCGCCGGAGACGGCCCCTACAGTGTGGCCCTCGGCGACCTCAACCGCGACGGAAGGCTCGACGCGGTGGTCTCCACTTACAACTCGAGCGAGGTGTTGGTGCTGCTCGGAGATGGACTGGGCGGCCTGACCCTGGTTCAGAGCGTGCCTACCGGCGTGACCTCTGTGTCGGTGGCGCTGGGCGACCTCAACGGAGACGGACGGCTCGATGCGGCGGTGGCCAACGTCGGCCTCACCCTGGATACCGGAATCCTGCGCGGCGACGTCGCCGTGCTGCTGTGGGACGACGCTCTGCGCGGAGGTCTGGGCGGTTTTGCGCCAAAGGTGAGCTACCCGGCGGGCAACAACCCCTCGAGCGTGGCCCTGGGCGACGCCAACGGGGACGGGGCGCTCGATATGTTCGTCTCCACCTTCGGGTCTACCAACCTCTCGACCTTTCTGGGCGGCAGCTTCGGGAATGCGCTCGACTTTGGCGACTCGAGCAGTTCGGTGGTCATTGCCTCGCCTGCTGGGAGCAACCAGACCCTCGCCAGTACCTCGAGCTATACCGTGGAAGCCTGGGTCAAAGTTCCCTCGAGTCTGCCCCAGAGCGGAAACGCGCTGTTTCGCATCCTGACCAAGAACTCCAATACTCCGCAGAATTCCGACCCCATCCCGTACAGCCTGTTCGTACAAAACGGCAAGGTCGGCGCGGCGCTGTGCTCCAGTGGAAACCCCTGCAACCCCGCCGTTTTGCTCTCGAGCCGCACCCTGAGCGATGACGCGTGGCACCACATCGCCTTCGTGCGCGATGCCTCGCTCAAGAAACTGTCTCTCCTGGTAGACGGCGTAACCCAGACCAGCGTGGGCGACCCCACCCTGGGCGCTTCGCTGACCACCTCTAGGGCGCTGGTTCTGGGAAAAATAGGCCAGGGCGACGGGCTGGGTTACGGAGGCCAGCTCGACGAGTTGCGGGTCTGGAACGTGGCTCGAGCGGAGTCCGACATTCTGCGTGACAAGGACGGCACCTTAGCGCAGCCGTACCCGGCGGGCTTGGTGAGTTACTTCAAACTGGAAAGCTCGAGCGGAGCGCTCACGCCCGACGAAATTCAATTTGGCTCGAGCGGAAACCTGTTCTCCTTTCTCGGCAACCCGTGGGTGCTGCACTGATGAACAACCTAGCGAATTTAGAAAAACCCCCCCAAACCCTCGAGCGCAAGCCCTACTCGAAACCCGCCCTCGAGCGTCAGGGAAAGTGGAGCTTCGCCACCGGGTCGGGGACGGTCATCTGCTTTCAGGGCTGCACCCAGAACCTGTTCTTCCCCGAGTGGATGGACCGCGAACGCAACAAGCGTTGACCTTATGGGTGTGTCTAGGAAATCGGCGACTGACCTGGAACGCCCTCACCCGGCTGCTTCGCAGCATCCCTCTCCCGAAATCGGGAGAGGGACAGGCGAGCAGGCCCCACGGGGCGGCGTGGCCCCACGGGGTGCCGTTTACGCCAAGACAGTGCCGTTCTGCTCAAGACAACCGAAGGTCAGGGTGAGGGCGTTCCAGGCCGAATGAAACTTCACCACTTTTGCGGACGCACCCTGACCTTACCCGTCCGCTCGGGCACAAACTTTTGGATTCTGGTGCTCGAGCGGACCATCCCGCTCACTTTCCCATTTCACTTCCCTCGAGAGGTTTTATGTCCAAGTTGCGTTTCCTATTTTTTACGTCCCTGGTGGCCCTGACCCTGGCCGGATGCACCTCGCAAACGCCAGCCACTCAGCCCCCCACACGGCCCCCGCTCGAGCAGCCCACGAAAACGCTGGGCGGGGTGGTCATCACCTTCAGCGGCGTCTCGAGCGATACGCTCAAGGCCAGCGCTCAAAGGGTCTCGAGCGCCGGACTCTCGAGCCAGTTCTTTGAAAGCGCACCGAGCATCGTCCACACGCCGCTGAGTCAGAGCAGCTTCACTGCGGGCGGTTTTCGCTACCTGTCGGCCACTTTCCGGGTCACGCCGTCCTCGAGCCTGAACAACCTGAGCTACGTAGCCCAGGTCAAAGCGGGTTCCACCCTCTCCAATACCGCCGTGCTCGATATGAAGCAGCTCGACGGTTCTGCGGTGCCGAACGCCAACGCCCTGGCCCTCGCGGTAAAACCCGTGCAAGACCTGCGGCGCAGCAGCGGGGCCTTGCTGGTCAATCAGGAGAGTGCCGACATGCAGGTCTGGCGCGAGAGTGAAGTGAGCGCTTACCCGGTGTCCGTCGGCTCTTACCTGCTGCCTTACGGCTTCGTGGCGCGGGCCGAAAACGGAGGGGGACGCACCCTCTCGAGCACCCTTCCCGGCGTCGTGACCTTCGCGGTCAAGCTGCCGCTGCAAGCCAGCCCCAAAGACGACCCCTTTACCTTCAGCATGTACTTCGAGGCCGTGACCGACACTGAGACGCGAGTGACCCAATCGCTCGAGGAGCAAGACGGCGGGGTGGGCGCAGCCTCTCGAGCGGCACAGACGGGGGCGAACGCGGTGGTCAATCGGTTGCCGGGAATTCGGTACACCCAGAGCGCCCCCAGCCGAACAATTTGCAATGTTCGCACCGCTGGCCCCTTTGACAACGTACTCGAGCGCCTGTTTCCCACCAGCCTCGAGCTGATTTTCAAAACGCCCGCACCCAACAGAGAAAGTATCCCCTCGAGCAGCGCGTTCAATTTGGGCTTCAGTGCGCCGCCCTCGAGCGTGAATTCGGGCAATGTGCAACTTCGCAGCCCTTGGCGGGGCTTGCTCTCCGCCAGTTACAACACTGCTGGCAGCAGCGTAACCGTGAGTCCCTCGAATGGGCTGCTGCCGGGAGAAGTGGTGGAGGTGAACGCCACCACAGGGCTGAACCTGTGCCAACCCAACAGCTTTCGGGTACGCGGGGTCAGCGCGGTGGGCAAGGCGATATTCGACCAGGATGTGGGCCTCCCGATAAACATAGACATCGGTTTGGCGCTGGCTAGTGGCGACTTTACGAGCGACGGTCAGCTTGACCTGCTGGCGTTCGGTTTCAGTGGGCAAGCCCGACTTTTCGTGGGTAACGGCGCGGGAGGCTTTGTGGGTGGAGCAGCCTTTTCTGGCACAGGCGATGCCCGCGATGTGACCACCGGAGATTTCAACAACGACGGCAAGCTGGACTTTGCGGTCAACTCACCGGGGCCTCGAGTCTTCCTCGGCGACGGGGCGGGCAACTTCAGCGCCCAAACCCCGGCGGACCTCCTCTATAACTCGGTCTCAGGAATCGTTTCGGGAGATTTTAATGGGGATGGCAAACTCGACCTCGCGGTGTCCACCCTGACGAATTCGAGCACCAGCTCGGGCATCACCGTGTTCATGGGCGTGGGCAATGGGACTTTCTTAACGGGAACGGCCTACTTGCAAAGCGCCAAACTAGCCAGCTTTGCCAATACCGCCCTGGTGTCTGGAGACTTCAACGGCGACGGCCTGCTCGACCTGGCTTACGGCAACGATGTTAGCCTCAGCTCCTTTGTGCCACAGGTCTCGGTGATGCTGGGGCAGGGCGGCGGCACGTTCGGCGCGTTCCAGAGCTACCCCACCTTGCACGATGTGGTGTCTATGGTCTCGGGAGATTTCAACGGTGACGGGCGTCTCGACCTCATCGCCGCAGGTCGGGGTACTCCCGCTTCCACCCTTTTGCTGGGCAACTCGGCGGGTAGCTTTGGGGCAGGTATCCCCATTCCCAGCATTGTCTTTTTCCTCCCCGGACAGATGCGAACAGGCAATTTCAACGGCGACGGCAAGCTCGACTTTGCGGTACCGACCGCTAGCAATATCAGCGCGGTCGTCGTGCTGTTGGGCCGGGGAGACGGCAGCTTCGACTCAGGCACGTATCACGGCGAAACAGCGGGGCCTGCCAATGGGCTAGCCACCGGCGACTTTAATGGGGATGGCAAGCTCGACTTAGCCCTCAACACCACCCCAAGTCAAAACGTGACTCCCCAAGTCCCCTCGAGCGTGTTCGCGCTGCTCAACTCGAGCTTTGGCAACGCGCTCGACTTTGGCAACGGGTCCAGCACGGTGAGCGTGTCCTCGATTACCCCGCTCACCAATGCCACAGACCAGAGCTACTCCGTGTCGGCCTGGGTCAAAGTCCCCTCGAGCTTGCCCAGCAGCGGCGACCAGCTCTTCCGCATCCTGACCAAAAACCCCAACGTACCAGCGAATAATTCGCCCATTCCCTTCTCGATTTTTATTCAAAACGGCAATGTGGGGGTGGCCCTGTGCGCCAACACCTCGGGCTGCACCCCGTTCGTTCTGCTCTCGAGCAAGTTGGTCAACGACGGCGGCTGGCATCACATCGCCTTTGTGCGTAACGCAGCCAGCACCAACAACCGCAAAGACCTGCTGTACGTAGACGGCTTATCGGAAACGGCGGTGGGCAACGACACCATCACCACCTCGCTCAGCAGCAATCAGCCGCTCCGCATGGGGGCCTCGAGCTTTGATTCCGGCTTTGGGGGCCAGCTTGACGAGGTGAAAATCTGGAACAATGTTCACAACGTCAATGAAATCCTGGCGGATGCGAGTCCGTTGCGTGCGCCGTACTCGCCCAATCTGGTGGCCTACTTCAAGCTGGACCGCGTGAACGGGGGTGTGACCCCCGACGAAAGGGGTGGCTCGAACGGCATTCTGACCAGTTTTTCAGCGGGCAACATCTTGGTGGAGCGCCCATGAACACACCCCCCGAATTTGAGACTCGAGCGCTCGAGCAGCCCTACTCGAGCAAGGTTGCGCTCGAGCGGCGTGAACGAGAAGCGTTACTTTTCGTGCCAAACGCGGATTTCAGCTTCCCAGACATCCTCCAGACTGCCTTCTTTCCCGAAGAACTCAACTGTGAACGTAGCGGCTTCTGAAGGGGTTGCTTTCGCTCGAGCCGTTCCCTCTTCCACTTCATCAGGCACGTTCGAGGAGGCTTTACCCATGAAAAAACTCGTCTCAAGCTTCGTCTCAACCTTCGTTTTAATCACCTCGAGCTGGGCAACGGCCCAAAACTCTGGGTTCACCCTTCCCGAAACCTCGAGCAAAATTGCGGTTCCCGCAGGGCAAAAAATGGCCCTCACCTTGCTGGGGCGCGGAACCCAAAACTATGCCTGCCAAGCCAAGGCCGACAAAACGGGCTTCGAGTGAGCCTTCAAAGCACCTCAAGCCGAACTCTACGACTCGAGCGATAAAAAAGTTAGCTCTCACTACGCTGGCCCATCTTGGGAAGCCCCAGACGGCTCGAAGGTGGTGGGCGAAGTTAAGGCTCGAGCCGCCAGTCAGACCAGTATCCCGTGGCTGCTGCTCGGTGCCAAAAGTAACGCTGGAGTGGGTTTGTTTGGCAAAACCACCTACATTCAACGCCTGAGTACCACGGGAGGCTTAGCACCGACCACGGGCTGCGACGCGAGCACCGTGGGCAGCGAGGCCAAGATGACGTATACCGCGCTGTATGTGTTTTTTGAAGCTCAGTAATTCAGGGAATTCAACCTAGATTCAATAAAAAGCCCCTCTCCTGGCCTCGAGGGCTGGGCTGAAGGCGCGTTCTCGCTCAAATCACCGAACCGCGCTCGAGCAGCCGCTGAGCCGCCATCGCCGTGTTCAGCAGCAGGTGCGACACCGTGAGCGGCCCCACCCCTCCCGGCACCGGAGTGTAGGCACTCGCTCGAGCGTAAGCGGCCTTCTGCACGTCGCCCACCAGGCGGTTTTTGCCCTCGAGCACGACTCTGTTTACGCCCACGTCAATAATGACCGCGCCTTCGCGCACCATCTCCGGGGTCACTAATCCAGCGCGTCCCACAGCGGCGACCAGAATATCGGCCCCCTTTGTCACCTCGGCCAGATTTTTGCTTCTCGAGTGGGCGATGGTCACGGTGGCATTTTCACGCAGCATCAGCGCTGCCAGCGGTTTACCCACAATGTTGCTGCGCCCCACGATGACCACGTTTTGACCCTCGAGCGCGATGTCATAGAACTTGCACATCTCAATAATTCCGGCGGCAGTGCAGGGAAACAGGCCCTCGCCGCCGCTCCACAGCTTGCCCACGTTGACCGCGTGAAAGCCGTCCACGTCCTTGTCTGGAGACACCGCCTCGAGAACGAGTGACTCGTTGATGTGCCCTGGAAGCGGCAACTGCACCAGAATCCCACTGGCTCGAGGGTCTCGGTTCAGAGTGTCAATGAGTTTTAGAAGGTCATCCTCGAGCGTGTCTTCGGGCAGCGCGTGAACGCTGCTTTCCATGCCAATCTCGAGCGCTTTCTGGTTTTTGAGCCGCACGTAGCTCACACTCGCCGGGTCCTCGCCCAGCCGGATGACGTGCAGGTGTGGCTTGTGAGGCAAGATGTTCATGATGGACACTGCCCGCTCGAGAATGTGGGCCGCCGCCGGAGCGCCGGACAGCACTCGAGGTTCCATCGTTTGAGGTTCAGTCATGCGGTTTCTCGCCCGGAGTTTGGACGGACGGGGTTTGGGCCAAATGGTCGAACTCCTGCGGCACCATTTCTTGCAGTACCATTTCTGGTGAAACCGTTGCTTCAGGCTCGAGCAGGTCGGGTGTGGAGGGTGCAGGCTCGAGTAAACCCTGGCCCAGCACAAGCTCGCCGCTGTTTCTGGCGCGGTCAATCGAGGCCAGCACCCCGTTTACAAAGCGCCCCGAATCGTCGCCGCCAAAGCGTCTGGCAATGCGAACCGCCGACTCCATCACCACCGGACCGGGCGTATCGAAATAAAACATCTCGAGCGCCGAGAGCCGCAGAATATTGAGGTCAGTCTGGGCCATCTGCTTGAAACTCCAGCCTTTAATCTGCCGCTCGAGCATGGCGTCGAGTTCGGTCTGATGTAGGTGATAACTCTCGAGCAGCTCCTGGGCGAACTCGAGCGCTTCGGGGTTGAGTTCAGGAAAAGCGTCGTCGTGCTCGTCGCACATACTGGCGCGGGCGGCGTAAAAGGTCTCGAGCAGCGGGGTTTCGCCCTGTTTGGATTGAAATAAAACCCGAAAAGCCAGCTCTCGGGCGGCTCTACGGGTTCCGGTGGGTAAATTGGCCTTATCGCGTCTTCGCATCAAGGTAGTTTAGCCGAGGTAAGGGTGGGGATGGGGATTGGGCTTTTTAGGGGGTAACTCGAGAATGTGAGGTTATCTCGAGCACGCTGGAAGGACCCCCCTTCTCTTTTACGCTGTCTTGGCGAAAGCGGCACCTATCGGGCCTCGCCGCTTCGCTAAAAAGAATATCCCCCCTACAAAGCAGGGTTCCCGAAGGATTGCGAAGCACGGAACTCAAGACCGTTGCACTCGAGTTTTTAGAGTACCCACCTATGAAATAGGTTCGCGAAGTGTTGCGAAGCGGGCCAGCCCGTGAGGCGGACAGGCGGTCTGGCCCGATAGGTGCCGTTCAGACCAAGATGCCCGGTAGGTGCCGCTTTGTCCAAGACGTGCTGTAGTTGGCCCAAGACAGCACGGGTCTTGCGTTTACACGCAAGGGGGGGCCTTCCAGCTCGAGGTAAACCCACATTCCCGAGTTGCACCCGATTTGAGCTACGTCGTTGGCGATGAAACCATCGTGCTCGAGCAACTCTGAACTCTAAACCCCCAGAACCCACTCGAGCGCTTCTGGCAAAGCGTTTTTCCACGTCACCCAGTTGTGTCCGCTCGAGTATTCGCGGTATTGATGCTTCAGGCCCCAATCCTGCGCGGCTGCGGCCATACGGCGGTTCGGGGCGGCCAACCACTCTAGGACGCCCGTATCCAGACTGAGGCGCAGATTTAGTGGCTTGAGCTGGCCCAGGCGCTCGAGCAGGTATTCCGGGGCGGTCACGGTGTTGGGCTTGATTTTTCCCAGTTCGCTGGGGTGAGCGGTGAAACAGCCCGAATGGCTGACCACCACGCCGTAAAGCTCGGGGTGCTCGAGCGCGAGATGCAGCGAAATTAGGCCGCCCAGGCTCGCGCCCCACAGCCCCCGGCCCAAAGGGTCACGGCGCACCGAATAACTGGCCTCGATGCGGGGCAGCACCTCGAGCGTCATAAAATCACCGTATTGAGGGTTCAGGTAATACTCAAACAGGCGGTCTTGCGGCTCGAGGAACGCCAGAACAGCGGGTCGGATGCGGCCCAGGTGCAAGAGTTTATCCGAGAGTTCGGCCAGCTTACCCGTGCGGTAAAACGCGACCCCATCTTGCACGTAAAAAACTGGATACTCGAGCGCGGCGTCGTAGCCAGGAGGGGTGTAGACGTAAGCCCGCCGGGTCCCCGGAAACACGCTCCCGTTCCAGGCCAAACGCTCTACTTTGCCCTCGAGAATGCCCTCAATAGGCTCGAGTAGCGGACTCACCGCGTAGTGTCCCACCTCCACCGCTCGAGCGTAGGCATACCAGGGATTCGCACTTTTTTGCGGGTTATCGGGGTCTGCAAAGGGCTTGCCGGAAGCGTCTATCCAGGCGTACTCAATCCAGGAATTGCGCGGAAACTCGAGCGTGATGGGACCACGGACCTCGAGCACCGACGTGCGCTCCCAACTGGTCATGTCGCCGATGAGTGCGGTTGCGCCCTCGGGCGGGGTGAAGGTGACGAATCTGCCGGAGACGTGAACAGCCATGCGAAGTAGTTTAGCCTCGAGCGCGGCTGGGGTGAAGCTGAGGTTAGGTCTATAGCCATATTTTGAAAGTGGTTCGCAAGCTTTTAAATATAAGTGGAACAAAGATGAGAACCACAGGCCAGCCCACAAATAGTCCAGCGACAGAAAACAACACCCAATCCGTCAGAAACAGGGAAACATCAAGTGAACGATTGACCACGATTTCTGAGAGACAGAGAATCAAGGTGGTCATCCAGGTGATGTGTATGCCGTATAACCACGCTTCAAGGAGCCATTTTGACGGTGGATAACGGGGTAACAAGAGTTTGAACTGAGTGCGGGAAGAGCGTGCCAGAAGCACACTGTAGGAACGAATGCAGAAAAGCATCGATCACTACGGTGTTTTGCACAGTAT